>CEVU01019742.1_pt1 | contig 20679 bp, 30 predicted proteins | sample 427081 | NCBI WGS metagenome assembly CEVU01 (sample SAMEA2623868, study PRJEB7988) | marine metagenome | biome: marine biome (ENVO:00000447); feature: deep chlorophyll maximum layer (ENVO:xxxxxxxx); material: "saline water (ENVO:00002010), including plankton (ENVO:xxxxxxxx)" | depth 80 m | reverse complement strand
CTTCCTCTCATTGCCCTCCAATATCACGATGTGGAGCTTCGCATCACTTGGGGTGCCTCTGCGGCCAGTCACAAGTGGGATGTATTTGCGAATTATGCCTACCTCGATACTCAGGAGCGTGAGATGTTCGCAGCTGAACCTCTTAACATGCTCATCACCCAGGTCCAGAAGGCGGTATCATCCGGTTCCAAGATGCAGGAGCTGAACTTCAACCACCCCGTCAAGTATCTCACTTCGGCGGACAGCTCTGCTCTTGAGATCCTCAACGATGATAACAAGCTCAAGCTCCAAATTAACGGTACCGATGTTGCCGACTTCAAATTTGCCAACCCTAACTACACTTCAGTTCCTCTCTATTACCACACCTCCCATGGTAACTCTACCCCCGCCACCAAGCTCTTCACGTATCCTTTCTGCCTCGAGACTGGTAAGCTGCAACCCACCGGTACCCTCAACTTTTCTCGACTTGATTCGGCTCGTATCATTAACGATACTCGGTCGGTAAATAAGGATATTTATGCCGTAAATTACAACGTGCTCCGTATTGAAAATGGTATGGGTGGCCTTTTATATTCTAACTAATTAGTAAAAGATGCTTTGGAAAATAGTTTTTCTTCTCTCCATCGTTTTTGTATTGACGTACGATCCTAAGTCCAGGACACTTGAAACCTTTGTCGGTCAGCCCACAACGCCAGCCACACAGAAATCATGTGAAAATGCGCATTACGAAGCCGTCCAATTCGCTCAGACACCATACGAGTGTCCCACACCCGGTAAAACCAAAATGGGTGCCGTGATGTAGAATACTTAAAAAGAAGATGTTATTTTTATTTATAAATGATTCCGGTTACGAAAGACACGCTTTTGATCGTCGCCACCATCGTATGCGCCGTAGCACTCGTTTTCCTTTTTAAAGAGTTGAACAAGACTAAAAAGGATATTGATGGGTTTAAGAATTTTTCAGCCCAGGTCGTCAGGCACCTCAGCGCTCCCCCCGAAGAACCATCTGTTTCTGAGACAGAGGAGGAAACCAAAAAAAGTGATGTAAAGGAGGACGAATAAACATATCGCCTTATTATAACTTGCGAATGCGCAATGAAGAAGTACAAGGCGATTGCAATACCGGTTAGCTTTATCGACGGGAAACCTCGGTTTCTCACAGTGAGGGATTGGCGCTTCAAGGATTGGATTTTTGTCACAGGTGGGTGTAGACGAAGAGAAATATTCAATCCTTTACGATGCGCACTACGAGAATTGGAGGAGGAGACACGTGGAGTTGTCTCCCTCAAGAATGGTGAATATACAGAATTTAAATTTATACACAAAGAAAGTCCAACGGTAGACCTGGAATATAATGTGTATATATTTTTCGTTAATTATAACCGATCAGAACAACAAACCCAAATACGAAGATTCTATGAAGAAAAACACAAGACACAAATTAAAAAGATGAACAATCAACCCATACGAAAAACACACGACGAAAATGATTACATGAGTTATGATACACTCGAAGAATTTAACTCACGTAAACGTTGGAAACTCATCATAGACAATGTCATAAAAAATCCTAAATTTTATGCGTGCATAAGTTCTCATAACAGAAAAACCTTCTCTATTAAATAATGAAGTCCAAGGCTTTTATTTTAAGGCAGATAAGTGAACTGTTAGAGAAGAACAGGGGTATGTGCGAAGAGGAAATTCAGGAATGGCTCAAACAAAATGAAGAAAAAACAGTATATGAATTGTTAACATTTAAGAAGGAACTTTCTAAAACAAAAGAATACCAGGACGTTTCCTGTATGAAGTGGTTTAGAGATGATGAACAATAATAAGGTATGTTTAAGAATTGGTCGCAAAAATTCAATAATGCTACCAATCTATCACATGTGCTCATGGACGGAGGTAAACTCTCTGTGCCGTTTGATAGATTGAATGAATTTTACGATATGTATATTAAGGCTGTAAAATCGGGAGAAAGGATTTACGTCGTCGAACAAAAGAGTGAGACGTATAACTTTTTCGTGGATATCGATTATAAACACCCAGAACCCCTGGGAATAGATGAGATTCAGGATATTTCTAAAGTTATTTGTGAGACGGTAAAGTTCCACGGTGGTAAAGAGTGTCTCGTTTCTGTGTCACAACCTAAACCGTCAGGTGACTTAATTAAAACTGGTGTACACCTCAATTGGCCCAATTTTGTGGTTGATCAGATATCTGCCATCTCACTCCGCGAACATATTCTCGTGTCCCTCTCGAAATTTAAGAGTAATATGGATTGGAATGAGATTATCGATTCATCTGTATACGGTGACGCACGTAGAAAGACAAAGGGGAGTGGATTTAGAATGCCATGGTCGTATAAACGAGCAAAACATGAAGCATGCGATGGTAAAGGGTGTAAAGATTGTGATAATGGTAGAGTAGACCAACTGGCGTATCTTCCTGTTTTCATATACAAAGTTGGTTCTCTCACGAGAATAGGTCAGGACCCAACCGTTGAAATTCTTAAAATGTCAGCCGTTCGAACCGATGCACCCAAAACCGTTACGGTAGAGCCACCTTCTGTATCTTTGAAAATCAAAGAAAATTCCTTTTCAGATGAACAAATGAATAATGAAATATATGATGAAGAATTGAAACACAAAATAGAAACATTTATTCGAAAAAATATGGAGGGTCAAGATGGTGCATACATCACTAAACTATTCAAAAACAAAGAAACATATTTCGCAGCGACAAATTCTAGATATTGTGAAAACGTAAAAAGAAATCATGGGTCGAATCATGTATGGTTCATCATAAGCGGGCAGTTCATTCTCCAAAAATGTTTCAGTCGACATGAAACAATCAAGGGAAGACGTGATGGCTTTTGTGAACACTTCTGTGGTAGAAGACATAAACTAACAAATGACATTATTGATAAACTGTACCCTAAAAAGGAAACACTCACAAAGTGTCCCGAAATCAAAAAAATCATAGAAAAACCAGAAATTAAACAGATGGACGTAAAACCAGATCTTGAAAACTTCATTAATACGAATATGAAATGTAGCGATGATACACACGTAGTTAATGTAACACGAAATAACAATAATTTTTTAGTGTTAACCACCTCTAATTATTGTGAAACTATTTCTGGTGTACACGAAAATAAAACTATGTCGTACATCATCACTAAAAACAAAATAAAACAAAAATGTCCAATATGTAAGAAAAATACCGGAAGAACTCACATCTTATTCCCTAAAATAACTAATAAACTTCACCCTAAAGATACTTAAACAGAACAACGGTTAAAGTATAAATGACTCGTTCTCGCTTTGGTAGAGTGATAAAGAAGCCCGTTCTTTATATACCGGTAGAAACCGTATTAGACGACGATTATGCTACAGATGATCATGAAGATTTTGAAGATGGTTCAGTAATTGATACTGAAGACGAGTATAACTCAGAAGAAGGTAGTGATGATGATTATGACGAAGACGCTGATGAAAATGGTAATCTCAAGGATTTCGTGGTAGATGATGAGAGTGAGAGTGAGGAAGAATCAGCTTAAAAAAAACAAAATCTATATTAGAAATGGAAACTGATATTGGTAATCCCATCGAGTACAATCCCACTATAGATCCTTTAAATCAAGAAATTGAACAAGAAAAGCAGGAGATAGTTGAAGACCAGCCGTATTATTTTCATCCAAGTGAAATGAATTATCCACCTCCTCCACCTCAGCAAAATGCAAAAATCGATATATTCACGAACATTGATAAATCTACGTGGATAATCGCGTTTGCTGTTTTTCTTTTAGGGTTTTTTATGGGCAAGACTATGCAGCCAGTGATACTCAGGTATACCTAACTATTTACTTAAATCACGTATACGTCTCGACAGTTTGGTATCAGAATCTTCATAACTTTCAGGTGTCGACGGATCCTGTGGAAATCCATTTAACCAGTGTTCCTCTGGAACACCAGAGTAAGCAACAAACGTTCCTATGTCACCGTATTTAGGGGGTACAAACCTATCCGTAATGGGACCCCTGTATGTATCTTCAACAAACCCTTTTGTAGTAGATGGTTCAGAAACTGTTTTGTTTTTTAAATCGTATTTTGGTTTAAAAAACAAAATAAAGAAAGCTCCGACTAGGAGTATCGTGATGATAATCCTAATCATTTTGTTTTATTGTATATGAATATTATTTACGCGGAAGAAACCTCGGGTTCTCCCGCCTCCTTTGCCTCCTCATCCTTTGCCTCGGTCGACGCCTCAGCCTTAGCGGCGTCCTCCTCGCGCTTCCTCTGTCGCTCCTTCATCTCTTCATTTACGATTTCGTCAGCCTCCTTAACCAGTTCCTCCATAGAAGTACCAGGTTTTTCCTTCTTAAGTCGCTCAAGAACCTCAGCGGGGTGAGAAATTGGAGCCTCATCAGGTTTCGTGTAGAATTTAGAATTCTCGTCACCCGGTGTGTATCCAGTCTTTGTGTCCATCATACCCTGCTTACGTTCCTGGAACATACGAGCAGCCTGGGCCTGGTTCTCCTTGTATCCAGACATAATTTCCTCTAACTTCTCGTTCGTATAATGAACATCCTCAATCTTTGCAGAATCGGGGGGAATGAGAAGCCACTTATACATATCTACGACGTAGATATCAAACGTGGGATCCTCCTTTTGGAGGCGCTTGGCGTGATTGGCAGCCTCGTCACGGTTGGCAAAAGCACCACGAATCTTGATACCAAATTTATCATTCTTTTGGGGTGCATCTGGACCAACGATAGAGAGACACGCGTAGATTTGACCAGGTACGGTGGTATAATCTTGTTCAAGGGACATTATATTTATACATAGGCTTAAAACTTTAAGCTATTATCTATGTAAATGCACGAGTACTGGGATAAACAACCCGTACCTCGAGAAGGTACAAAACCCGGTGAAATAGATGAGTCTCGTGATATCACAAAAAAGACAACAAAACTTCCAGAAGGACTTGTATGGTCTTCGTGTAACATGAAAGAAGCGTGTGAATTTTTAAGAGAATACTACGTAGTACACGGACAGTTTAAATTAGCGTACACGGTTGAAGGTCTTAAATGGTCTATAGATGATAGTATTTGTATTCGAAAGATCGACACGAAAGAGTTGGTGGGGTACATATCCAGTACACCTTTGGACGTGAATGTAGAAGGGAAGGAACATAAAATGACCCAAATTGATTACCTGTGTGTGCATCCATCGTATCGCTCAGCGAGACTCGCACCACTTCTCATAACTGAAATTAAGCGTCGAGCGAATAAGAGAGGTATTTGGCAGGCTATTTATACAGCCGTCACAAAGATTCCTACACCCATCACTAAATCCTGTTATTGGCATAGGTTCTTAGATGTGAAACATCTCGTAAAGACTGGATTCCACCAAACGAATCGACTCCGTGAAAAGTTTTACGATATTCGAGGTCCGTGCAAACATGTATGGAGAAAAATGAACATAGAAGATGTACCAAAAGTAACTTCGATACTCAAAGAACACGTAAAGGAATCTAAGATAGCTCCGGTCATCACAGAAGAATACGTGAAACGAGTTGTTCTACCTATTCATTCATACGTGAACGACACCACAAACGATTTCATCTCATTCTATGATATTCCGTATGAACGTCGAGACGGATCGGGAACTATAAATCAAGTATATAGATTTTTCATAGTGGGTGATGTGTACAACGACGCCTTTCTCATCGCCCGAAATCTTGGTTTCCATGTTTTCAACAGTGCCGAGGTGGGTGTGTGTACAGAAACACTCGAGAAGGAAAAATTCATCAAAGGAAACGGGTTTGTGTACTATTATTTATGGAATTGGCACCTAAGTGAACCGATCGAACCTAAAGAAATCAATCTGATTATTCCATAAAATGAAGACCGGTGGTACAGGAGGTGCGAACACCAATGCAAGTGGAAAACCCTTCGAGGATTGTTTCCGTCCCACGGGTAGACACATAATTGGAGACCGTACGTTTACGTACATTGACCAAGACCAATTCGTCGAGTTTATGAAAGACCTCAAAGATCCGTATTGGGAACACAAAAAGAAGCCCGATGGAGCGTTCGTGAGCGATGACAAAAAAACACTATTCATCATCGAAGCAAAACACCAGATTGTGAGTGGCTCCGTGGATGAAAAGATTCGTGCGGGACCATGCCTACTTGAGGAGTATAAACAACTGTATCCCAGTGTTGAAAATGTTCATATGATGTTTATTGTTAACGATTGGTGGTTTGGACGCCAGAAAAAATATGAAATTGCTATTAAGTTTAACGAAAAACATGGGATACCAGTGTTTTTCGCGAAACAAATGGGCTCAACATGGAAAGTTCATATTCGAGATAATAGGTGGACAATTTACCCAGCTTTTTATGGTGTCAACGAGGATGCTATTTTTGAGTGGATGACGAAACAAGTACTTCAGTCGTCGTAGATTCAGGATTTTTACTGTTTATAGCTCGACGTGCTTTCACGTCTTTTATATTGTAATCAGAAAATGTATTTGTAACCATATCTACCTTAGCATTACTCATCACAAAATCAACCCCAGGTGTCTTAGTTAAATTGAATAAATCTTCGTGGTCCTTGATTCCGAATCCATCCTTTGTATATCCTACGAAGGATGTTTTTGTCTCTGGTGCGTATGGTGGGTCGAGATACACAAAATCACCCTTTTCTACTTCCTTAAATGCTTCACGAAAATCACACCGTCTAAAGTGTACGTCTTTGATAAGGTCACTCACCTTTAAAAGTTCCTCTTTAGTAATAATTTTAGGTGTGGTTTTATAATGTCCATACGGTACATTAAACCCATTAGGTCCTTCTCGATACACACCTCTAAAACACGTTTTATTCAAAAATAGAAATATAGCTGAACGCTCAGCCGTTTCTTCCTTATTTGAATTAAACTTCTTTCTCGTCCAGTAATAATAATTTTCTTTCGCCTGTTTGGCTTCTTTTAGTGTTTTGGGTTCGCGATTAACTTCGGTACCTGAACACTTGTCGTATTCGTTGAACATCTTCTGTAGATGTTTATGTACCACGTCTGGTTGTGTCTGAATATTCTGATACAGGGCTATCAGGGACCCGTTAAGGTCGTATGCACACACCTTACCATTCGTGAGACCTTTGGACAGGACCGATAGAAGAACACTTCCACCACCGACGAATACTTCGTGATAATTGTTAATTTTTGTAGGAAAAGAACCTAAGACATCTTCAATAATTTGAGTTTTTCCACCGACCCATTTAATAAATGGTTTCATATTCTATATTCAAATTAAAGTTTTAAGCTCTTCTATATTCATGGAAAAGATTCGCAAAAACCACAATGACGCCAAGAGAAATCTAATACAAATGGTATCAAAAGAAGGAGAACATATTCTCGATGTAGGTTGCGGGTTTGGTGGAGATCTTCAAAAATGGGCGAAATGTGGAGTGAACATTAACATGTGTGACCCCGAACCATCAGCCCTCGTGGAAGCTCGTTCCCGCGCTAAAAATATGCATATGCGCGTCAATTTCTATGAGGGTGACATTCATAATTGCCCAAATAGAAAATTTGATGTTGTGTGTTTCAATTTTTCTTTACACTATATATTTGCAACGAAAAATTTGTTTTTTAGTTCGATACACGAAATAAGGAAACGGGTAAAACCAGGTGGTATTCTCATGGGCATCATCCCAGATTCTGAAAAAATAATTTTTAAAACACCACTCATGGATGAAAGTGGTAATTTTTTCAAACTCAAAGACCATGGAAATGGTGGTTTCGGTGAAAAGTTATTTGTAAATCTAGTCGATACACCTTATTATGCGGATGGACCAAAATCAGAACCCGTGGCTTTCAAAGACTTGTTGATAACACATCTAGAAGAATTGGGATTTAGTTTAGAACTTTGGGAGGGTCTCACCGGGAATCCCATATCGGAACTCTATAGTAAATTTATCTTTGTATATAAGAGATGAGAACACTCGCGCTATTATTGATAATCAATCTGGTAGTTCTTTATTATACCAGGCAACCAAAGGAACTTATCGAGGTTAAGGAAAAATATACCATCCTCAGGAAACACCTTCGTGAAACAAATAACGAAAAGTATCACATGCTTCATAGAACCATACCCCTGACAGGTATGAAACGAATGCAGGGTTCTGTGGGTTCCAATACAAACAAAGGTGGTGAAATAGTCGTGTGTCTAGATGGTAAACCGAATGAGATATTTCACGTTCTGATTCATGAATTGGCACATTGTACTGTGAGTGAATACGAACATTCCCCACAATTTTGGAAAAATTATATCGAACTTCGTGATATTTGTGTAAACTTGGGTATTTATGAACAAATTCCTGAGAGAACTGAATTCTGTGGTCAGCACATTCAGGATAAATAATCTCAGTTTAGTTTAAATGAAGACGCCGGTAAACATTTTGATTACGGCCATCGCGTACTGGATACTCCTATACGTCGTAACACTCGTACCACTTATATCCAAGAGTTACCATTTAAACCTCATATGGTTTACTGTCATTATACCTAATGTTATTCGATTCGCCATCGGTAACATCCCACGTCTCGCGGTAGACCGAGTATTTTTCCTTTCCACGACTTTCATCGCGTTAGTTATTACCTTTCTCATCAATCAGATTTCATCTGAAACAAAGAAAGCTATGACTGATCATAAAGCTGACGTTAACAAGAAACTTAAATTGAGTGCCTTGTTAGCGGGGACGTTTGCTCTAGGTGCTTTGGGTACGTATTATTCTGGAATTGATAATTCTATTTATAGTAATATGGGCTGGGAAAGGCCTGTTTAAGGCTTGACTACATAGTCCTTCATGAAATAGAAGACAATCGCGGCTACTACACCGGTAGTCGCGAGGCCAACCATACTCCTACCCCCTTGTTCGTTAAGGAACTTGGGGATAGAAGTCGCCAACTTGTCCTGGACGGGCTTGCTCACCGCAAGACCTGTGCACGCCGCCACGAGAAGAGCGGTCATTTGTTCGTCGGTGAGATTCATAGGGTTCTTACTGGCGGGCTTCTCAGCCTGTTGCGCGTGCATTCCCTGAGGCTGGGGGGCAGTCATCTGGGGCATCATACCCTGCATTTTGGGTTCATCGGTCATCATAGGGGGTTCCATCATAATATCGTTAATGGGAGTAGAATCCATCGTCTCTTTACTTTGACTCACATTTTTTTCAGGTTGAATTTGCGCTTCGTTTTTTATAAAAGATGTGGACTGATTCTGACTAATGGGAACCATTCCTTCCCCGTCGTCTGAAAGATTCATGGTATACACTTTATCAGAAGCCATTTAATATACCAATATGTTTTAGAACAAATAAGAGGACGCACCTATTTCGTCTTGGTGATTTTGAGTTTTGTCTTCTTCGTAGCCTTCTTAGCGTCATCCTCCCTCTGTTGGAGATGTTTTGGGTTGTACATCTTCTGGTGTAATTTCCATAAACTCGGTCCTCCGACCCTGAAACCCTTTCGAACAGTTGCTTTGTACCAAAATACACAATCCTGAATCTTGTTAGATTTTACCGTATTGTCTAACACGAGGCACTCATAGTTTTCCGTACAAGCATCCATCACCTTACAGAACATATCAAAAGATGGAAAAATACCAAAAAAGGATTTGTAAAGTTTCTCTCTATTTTGAATAATGTTCTCCCTGAGAATGAACACATAATCCACATTGGCTCGTAGTGCCGGTGGTAAGTCCATAACATATTGCATTGTGAGCATGAAGAAGATCTTCCAGTGACGACCGTTCATAAAACACTGACGAATACACGTATCTTTTAGGAATTTTGAGTCGTACATACAGTCATCCAGAAGCATAAAGGCCCCACAATTCGTTTTACCCCCACCTACTAACTTTCTCTGTCGGGCCATAACCCTCTCTATAGCATCTCTGTCATAATCACCGTAAATGAATAAATCTGGGATGAACTCGGAATAAAAATGATTACCCTCTTCTGTTCCTGATAGTACAATACCTGCCGGGAGGTGTTTCTTATGATACATGATATCTTTCACCAGAGTTGATTTACCGGTGTTACGCTTACCTATGAAAACACACACCCTGTCATCCGTGATCGTCTCGGGTTTGAATTTCCTCAATTGAAGATTCATTCTAATGTACTGTCTCGTTTTATTTACCAAAATTTTACTCATATACAGTAGGAATGGCTGGTCGTCTGAGACTTGCTGCCACTGGGGTCCAAGATGAATGGCTCACAGGTGAACCACAGTTTTCGTACTTTCTAACAAATTTCAAACGTCACTCAAAATTTGCTTTTGATTATGTTGAGAGCCAATTCGATGGGGATATAGATTTTGATAAGACTGTCATATGCACGATACCGGGTGACAAAGGTGATTTAATTAAAAATGTTACGTTGAAGGTTACACTGAGTGATCCCAAACCAGATGACGGTGACGAAAACGATATGGTGTGGTCACCGTCTATAATTACTCATATGATAGACTACGCAGAACTTTTAATAGGTGGACAACCCATTCAACGAATTACAGGAGAGTACATCTATATGCATCAACAACTTCATAATACGAATGATGACATCGAGCAAACACTGTACTTTCTTAATGGACACGGTAATTATCTAAGTTATGCGGATCCATATACGTATTTCCTGGATATTCCTTTCTATTTTTACAGGAACCCATCACTGGCTATACCGACATGTGCACTTCAAAAACAAGTCGTAGAGGTGAGAATTAAACTAAAACCAATTTTAGATCTCGTTCGAAACGTGAGTAGCACAGATCCAGGTGATTCATATGCTGATGCATCTGCTTCAATCTTAAAGTTTTCACTCGATACCGAGTTTGTATATTTGACAGAAGAAGAAAGAAACTTTCTCATGACCCGCCCACTCGATTACGTCATCACACAAGTTCAAATGTCTAAATTTGTCATGAAAGCTGGTGAAAATAAGAAAAGTGTCATGTTAAACTTTCAACATCCTGTGAAAGAATTATTATTCACATCACAAAATGACGTTGCTTATCTCACCAACGTATCAAACTGGTACAATAGTATAGTAAATGCAGAATTGAGATTCAATAATGAAATCGTATTTAACAGGGGTGGTTTATTCTTAGAATATGAACAACCACTTAAACATCACGTGAACGTACCATCCGCTTTAGTGAATGCAACACAACCGTTTAATGGGGTACTTCCAAAATTGGGTCCCTCCACGTTCGGTGTATACTCATTTGCATTACAGCCCGAATCCCCCCATCCAACCGGGCAAGTCAATATGAGTCGTATCTCACATAAACTATTCACAATCGAAATCGCGGTGCCACCCGCCTACGCATCTTATGACAGTACGACACGTATTTATGCTATAAATTACAACGTTTTGCACATTAATAGTGGTTTAGCTGGATTAAAATTTTAGATGGATATAGTAGTAATGGCTGGACAAATTCAACTAATGGCGACTGGGCCTCAAGAGGAATTTTTCACTTTAGATCCAGACTACAGTCATTTCATCGAAAGTTTCAAGAGGCATTCGAATTTTTCCAGGGAATATGTCGATATAGACTCAGAAAATGGAGCCGATTTTGGAAAAAAAGTTAGATTTAAGATTCCACAGAATCAGGGAGATATCCTGAAAACCATCAGTGTGAGGTGTACACTCCCCGAAATTCTAACGAGTACCACGATGTATATCGAATCGGTCGCACATGCTTTGATTGAACATGTAGAATTGATAATCGGTGGTAAGGTTATACAGCGTATAACGAGCGACTATCTTCAGATATATTCAGAACATAACGTCACACAAACAAAACAAAAGGGACTCGAACAACTTATCGGTAAGTATCCATTACGAACGACTGATAAAAAGGTGGGTGAAGTAATATCGGGTGGTGGAGGTAACACGGGTATAATCATACACGATACCCTTGGTCTCGACACCGATGAGACCTTTTTCATAGATATTCCCTTTTATTTTTACAATCACCCAGAACTTGCCATACCCTTGTGCGCTATCACGAAACAGGAAGTAGAAGTGGAGTTCAAACTGAGAGATGTACAAGATTTGGTTATCAAGGGTGATGGTACGTATATCACACTAAATGAAACACTCAAAATTAAAGAATTTCAACTTTGTACAGAACTTGTATTCATAGACTGTGAAGAACGAATTAAATTTCAAAAAATGAAGAGAGATTATCTCATAACACAGATTCAGCAAAACATATTCGATGTAGACGCTGGTGTTAACACAGGAAAGTTCAAGTTAGATTTCGACAATCCCGTGAAGGAACTCTACTTTGTTATTCAGAGACAGGGGACTACCGGGGATGGTGTGAGTCAGGGTAATTTTGTAACGATTTTTGATTATGATAATACAGCCAGTGTAGAAGGTGGAAAATTTATACTTTATGAAAATTTAGATCATCTAACACTCACATTAGATGGTCAGGAGATTATCACACGTGACACAGGGAATGTCATATTTCTAAAGGCTGTCCAGGGGGCGATTCATCATTCAAAAACACAACTCATTCGTCGATTTTACTCGTATAGTTTCGCCCTCCAACCAGAAGAGTGGTATCCAACAGGACAGGTTAACTTTAGTTTAGTGAAAGAGCAACTCGTGAACCTAAGTCTCACAAATTGTCCTGATTTTAAAAGGCAAGTACGTATTTACGCTTTGAGCTATAATACTCTTCGTATACGCGAGGGAATTGCCGAAACTCTTTTTGATTCTAAACAATAAAGATGAATATGCAAACAGGCTTCGGTGATGCTGGAGACGCTATGTTTGAACAATATATTCAAACCATGACTAATATTATTCTTCCAGTTTTTGAAAAAGGTATAACACTTGCGTGTGACTATTCCAAAGCTTGTGGACGAGATACTCTCCTTCCAGAAGATGTGGAATATGCAACAAAGTATTGTGCGATGTATAAAGTCGGTGAAGACGTTGGTTCTATTTACTCAGATATATATGAACAGGTTGACGATGACGACAAAGATGAAGAAATGCCCACGATTCCACCAGAAGACTGCCCACCATTCGAACGTTACTCCGGTAACAACCCCATTTTTTTACAGGTGAACGACGCCTATGACCGTTGGGGTGATTGGAAACCCCAGAATCCGACAGAAGAGATGTTAAAAAATGCTATTAATAGTAATGAGCATCTCAGAACCTGAAGGATGGAATTTTTCTGATAAAGCTAAGTTACATATTTCAAACTTAGATTCAAGCTCTAGTGATGATTCATCAGATGATGAACAATTATTTTCAAAAACAAAAACAATAAAGAAAAAAAAGTTTAAAAAACCCGTGAAAAAGGAGAAAATCACAGATGATTAATTTTTTTCCCAACCTATAGTATAACAACAACCATGTCGGCCGCCGCTCTCCAGACCGTAAACCTTGTCACCCAAGAACTCCAGACCCAGACCCTCAACTCGATTGTCGGTGGTTTCTCTTTCGCCGCTGCCATGTCGTGGATGGACTTTGTTCGCTGGACCATCACCCAGATCGTAAAGGTCCCCAAGAATGGTGGTGCTCAGTACGCCATGACCGCAGTCCTTACCTCCCTCCTCTCTGTGGTTGTCTTCTTAGTCATCTCCAGGATTACTGGTAAGGCTTCTAAGCCCGCACAGCCCGTCTACGCGATAACCCGCTAAACGGTTTGCTTTTCATTAAAAACATCAGGAATAGTCCAGCTAAAATAATTAGTGCTATATACAAATACTCTTTTCTCCATGTATAAGAATTCTTCACAACTTCAGGAATACTTATTATTGGCTCTTTCTTTTCAACCTTCTTGGGCTCTTCTATAGAAACTTTTGGTAAATTTTCTAATTTATCAGTTGAACCTGTGATTTCAAATTTCAATATATGATCTTGATTTCTAAAATCATATGGAATGAGTCGACCATGACTCATATAAAAAAACTCTACTTTGATATCTTGTATCATTTTTTGACTTCCACTATGAAAATTATGCACTAACATATCGTCAGCTCCGTTAAAATTGATGAAATTGGAGCCGTCTAGAAGTATATGCCCAGTATAGAAAGGTGTGGATGTATACACAGATTGTGTAAACTCATCAGAACCCGTCGTCAATTTTAATACCAACGAATTTGGTCCATTTATATTTATAGCCCCAGATTTGATACTATCAGTCACCGAACTATGGTTCCCTGAACTGAAACCCAAAACCTGGTGGGGTGTTGTAAACTGTGAAGAATTACTCGAATACCCGTTCGTACCATCATAAAATTCAAGTGTGAATGCATTATCAGACGCGTGTGTATTAGAAAATGTCAACGCGTTTGTATCTGTATCAAACACGACCGAGTTTATATTAGAATCTGGTGGTGCGAGTTTAGTAGCCAAGTCACTGGCTAGTTCTGTTCCTGTGCTGTAGTTTGTTTCATCTAATGAAAAAACATTTCCATCCACACTAAATGTCTTGTTCGTCACACATGTAATCAACTGTGGTGTGGGAATTCTTGCAGATACAAGTTTGATATTTTTTACATCATAAATAGGGTTATCCAAAGTAACGGTATAATTATTAGCGTATGAATATACATTGGTATCTCTCTCACCACTATCTATGTTAAGGGTGTGGACCTTCATTAAAATATATGTATAATATTTTAATGAATGTTTTTGTCTAATGAACTAAAAAATTAATGAGAGAGTGAATGAGAAAGGGGGTTATTCTGGAGCTGTCTCTTGGCTATGTCGAGGTTATTAGTGTTGGGATTCGCATTACCCTTGTAGGCATTAAATTGATGATACGGCTTTTGTTGATACTGTTGCGTCCATCCACCATTAGCCGCGTTGACACGTCCATCGATACGCGTAGTATCCGAACGAACGGCAGTAAGAGCACCACCCTGTTTGAGAGCTGTTTCACGAACATTCATGCGACCCGCATTTCCCATCCGGTTTGGCTTTCCTCGTCGGTCTTCTGGGCGGAAACCATACTTCATGAGTTCTTCGTTATTCTTAGAAGCCACCTTTACAGCGGCGCTATTGGTGTACGCGCCATGATGACTGTGAATACCTGGTGCTGGATGATTCATGTATGTGTATTGTTCATCTGTGCGGTCAGTCTTGAATCGAGTGGGATCTTGTGGCATCGCACCCGCTGATACGAATCGCTTCGCACCATTGAATCCTAAACCATCTGCGCGGTGACCAGTCTCTGAACGGTTAGTGGTACGCTTGGTCTTTTCATGTTCATTACGAGGAACAACACCCGACATCCCCTGTGCCCGACCAGCCATGGTGGGTCTCCTTGATGGGAGGAAAGATGTGGTCTCTGGTTTATTGTGTGTAAGCTCACCAACCTTCGCAGAGCGACCACCTGTAACATCCGCTGCTGGACCTGTACGTCCTGGAAGTGTGGTTAACCGATATTCACCAACATTCACCGGATTCACACGAAAGGTCTGTTGAAAACCACCAACGGCGGGTACGTGAGCACCGACCCCCAAACCCGGACCGACGAGCTGTTTCTCGATAGGTGACAAATTATTCATACGACCATGATCATACATTCGATTGCGCATGTTCAGAATTTCTTGACCACCACTACGTTGTTGGGGGCTGATATCACCAAAATTTTCCATTTCCATTTTGTGTGGAACTTCGGGGGAGGCGTCAAAGTTATTAGATTCTACTATTTCAGGATTTTTCATTGTTGGTGGTACGTTGTCGACCTTGGGTGGTGCAGACTTGGTACTCAAATTCCTACCGGCAAAAACAAGACCAGCAACAGCCATGAGCGATATAGGATCAGCCATTCTTACTTCTTATTAACATTTTTATTAAGATACCTTCGCTCAAACAGTCCATTCTGGAGTTCGGCGCGGGTACTAGATGGGTCATATTTCTGAGTACGAAGGGGAACCTTACACTCCATGTTAGAGAGGGGAAAAAGGTTACGCTCGTACGTCTGAATTATATGCTTGTTAAATCGTGAAGTAGATTGAGGGCGAAGTTGATCACTCGTTTCGATATACTGCGCTGGTGAACCCTTACCCGCCATATAAGGGGCGGTACCGTACAACATAGTGTTGGGGCGGCAATCACCACAGTTTAAAGCACTGGGCTGGGGGTAGACAAAAATTTCGTCGTTTGCTTTTACCGGAGGAACGGCACCCGTATTTTGAACAATGGAAAGTCCAGGTTGAAGTTGATATGCCATTTATTATTACATAAGAATATTTATCTAGCAAACATGCCAGAACGCTTATCACCGTGACTGCCGAGACCCGAAAATGCCTCGAGTTGAACACCTCGAGCGTTGGGATTACAGAAGCGAGTGTCACTTTTACACATGGGAGCATTTTTTCGCCCATAAAGAGATTCCGCAAAAGCCGTCTGGTCCCCTGGGATTTTGGTCACAGGGTTTGAAACAAATTGACGTTCCATGGCGTTACGAAGATACTTAGGCATAGGCGAACGAGAACGACCGGCATCATATGGAATGCGGTCACTGGTGTAACTGTTCACAAACGGTTTAACGGTGGGGTAATAACACGCCTCTAATCTATTAGGTGCGTCACTAAAATCGGTGATCATGACATTTCCCATGGGATTGTCGGATGTTGGCATTTGACAGCTCACACCTTCAACCGAACCACCGTACGTCTCCTTAACCATCCTAGACTTATAAAGAACGTAAATAACAGCGATGACAGTCGCACCCAAAACAAAGACCCTGGGGTCACGGCGAATGAGATATAGTATGGTGCATACATAAATTATGAATCGGGAAGCGGCATTAACCCGGTCTTCTGGAGTTTGTTCATTTGTTGGCCAGAATTGATTAACCTGGTCAGCCCTCACGAGCTGCTGAGGATCGTCGAACCAGGTCTTCATTTAGTATATGTTAGGTTTATTTTTTGGGAAGACCACCAATCATACTACCCATCATTTTCATGAGAGCGTCTTGGTCGATTTCACCGTCTCCATCCTGCATTTGATTTGCGACACCCTTTGCGATTTTTTCAATTTGCGAAAGAGTGTCATCTGGGAGGGAAGTGATAGTCGTACCGAGCATGTACAGTGTTTGGAGATACTGCCAGGTAGCAGCCTTTGTATTTGTGGACATGTTACCCCAATACTTCTTAATATCAAGTTCCCTGAGAAACTCTATGTTCTCAACCTCTTCGAGTAAAAAGGACTCATCCTTAGCAGAAATTTTTCCCGCGTAAGGGGTGACACCATCCATAAAACCGTTTACGACGAGACGGGGATTGGTGGACTTCAACATGTCGAAGGAGGTGAGCATTTTCTTAATGCCTTTTTCATCTGGAAAAGTCTTGTGCAATTCCACAAGAAATTGACTCATCATATCGTTAAACGCAGAGACGGACGCCATATTCTTATACTATTGGTTAATCTTTAAGTTTAGAAAGGTTCACTAGAGATAGCTTCCTTCTGAGCTAAACCACCTGATATAATAAAAAATACCAGTATTGCGTTGAGGACAGCGGGTTTGGTATATTTATTGAGTTCTAATTTACCTTCATTATTCAAATAAGCTTTGAGGTGAATATAAGCAGCAGTTATTCCCGCTGCAATTAGGGCGGCACTCACTGGGTCGCGCAAATGATCGGAGAGTTCCATTTAATTATACCGGGGATTTTTTGTACGATGGTCTGGTGCATCACCAAATAATACGTCATCGTCTGTAGATTGTTCCTGGGGGTATGGGGAGGGAGGGGGTGGTGGTGCTGCGATTGGTTCTGAGACTGGTTCAGGTGCGTGCACACCATGTACAGTTTTGAACTCATTTTCAAGCCCGGTGGGTTGGGGGTCGCCCATACCATTCATTTCATCTAGGGGTTCTGGTTCCATCATAGGCTCAGGTTCGGGTTCGGGTTCACCCAGGGTTTCATCCATATGTTCGTCAAGAACGTCTGGGTCGGTGGTGTCTTCGACTTCTCCATCCAGAGAAATATCCCTTGTCTCTTGGGACATATACGTTTGGAGGATTTGTTGAACAGGGATCAATTCTTTTACGGTATTTTCGATGGTGAGGGAAAAACGCATCGTGAGATTCTCATCACGAGCGTATTCACTCTGTTCTTCGTGAAAAATATAAGGATCTTTGTACAAGTCCCGGGCGGCATTATTGTAACACGTTTGAATAAATACTTCCTCGGTAGGAAGCTTCAGGGAAATCTTCTTGTTGTCAGCCTTGAGGCGAACCGCAGAGAGAATCTTTGTACAGGCAACAAATACAGCTGCTAAAAGGTCACCAAACCAAGAACACCTGTCTGTGATGTTATCAGAATGACGTTTAGACATCGCATTCGACCAATTAGGAACCTCTTTTAACAACTTTTGAAACATGATGAGAACTTGTTTACCCTTAGAGGTCTTCACAGATTCAGCATACATCTCCTGAAAAACTTCAATCATAGGTGGGCACATGATGATACACATCTGTCCGAGATACTCCTTCTTCGCTTCTACGAGAACGTTCAGATTGTCCATTTATGATTAAGGGGTTTTTTTAAATGATGTTTCCTACGCACTTCTCCTGTACTGATTCGCCATCTTTTTTAGATTTAATAGATTGGGTAATTCCACGTCATCTTCTTCTTTTACTTCCTTTTTCTTTTTAGATACAATCCATGAAACGTACACGTCATAATCACTCAAGAGTTTTACACTAAACCCACCCAGCTCGAATTGTCTCGCCACATATTTAGCTGCAAGTCTTCTATCGAATGTGGGATATCCAAGTATAAATGTTGGAACGGTGAGAAAAATTTGTTTATGACCAAGTTCTACAGATTGTTTAATTTTTGCAGAAAATTGTTCATAAATTTTCATATATATTTCTTTCCTGATTTGTTTTCTTTTATCATCAATCTTGGTAACGTCATTGATGCTCAACATACAATTACTCTAACTTATTTTTAGCGGAATCAAACTCACCTTTGGTAGGAACAGCAGCCTCTTTAACGAGTTCATATTTGACAAATTCCTTACCCGCAGCACCTTCTGTAAAAGCGGATACATCATCGGGGGCCTGGATACCCAGGGGCTGTGAACGAAGGGATACGATACGGGATTTCCCGTTCTGAACCTCAAACGAGGCTACTATAGAGAAGCCAAACGAGAAACCATCCTTTTTCACGCTCATAAACATGACTTCGTATATCTCGACACCATCCTTCCTGTAACCGTTGATACCGGTCGTCTCGATGATGTAGGTACACATACCAGTGCGCTTATCTATTTCATTATTCGCTTGAATAACAAATTGTTCCATCATGTCGTTATCGACACTTATTTCAAATTGTTCAAAACCCTCAAGGTTTGGTCTGGGGTCATTCAGTTTTACAGGGGGAACTGGTTTTGTGTAGCCTGAGAGACCGAACGTGTCTGTGAAAGATTCCATGTTGGTAGTCAGAAAAATTACTACCACTATGAGAGCGAACGCCAAGAAGTAGTTCATATTTACTATTACGCGTTAATTTTTTTTAGAGAAATTACGATGTACATAGTAGATGTCACTGCTGATATATAGCCCAAGGTGTAAACATTCTATGGATGTCGTCGAGTATATCAATCAACACCATCAATTGAAGCAACTTGTGAGATATCACAATGTAAATACACAGGGTATACCCCCCAGTTACAAAAACAAGATAAACAGAGTACCAACTATGTTAACTCAGAATGGTAAGATTCTGGTAGGAAACGAAATAAAGAACTGGCTCGACTCTCTCCTTCCACAGAAGGAGGTGGTACATAGTCCTATAGGAGGATACGGATGTTCTATGACAACCTTAGACGAAGGTAAATCCACGGGTGATATATTCGCCCTTGATGATTACGGACGAAGTCTGCAACCCCCGATGACAAAAGAACTAGAAGAGAAAATTGGTCGTGATGTGAACAAGGGTATTGCGTATGATACACAGATTTAAAGATATGATACAAATAATTATTTAGATATGAAATTAGTCACCATACAGGCATCCGCCTTTAAGTCAACATTTGAAGTACTGAAAGACATACTTAATGATGTAAACATTTACTTTAGACCACAAGGAATGTATATCGTTACGCTTGATACCGCTCGAACGTCTCTCATAGACATATTTTTAGCGGCGGACAATTTTGAAGAGTATGAATGTATACAAGAAGAAATCATCGCCGGTATTAACATTTCAAACACGTTTAAACTGTTAAAGACCATCACAAATAACGATGTTTTGAAGATTGAAATCAATTCTAAGGAATACATGGATATTGAAATCTCGAGTGAAGCCAAGAAAACAAATACAAAATTTCAGCTCAAATTGTTAGATATTAATGAGAATCATATCGAAGTTCCCGATATTGACATGACCACGATAACAACTCTTCCATCTGTAGATTTCCAAAGACTTTGTCGTGACATGTCTAACATAGGAACAGATATAGAAATTAGGAGATTCGGAAATCAAATCAAATTTAGATGTGATGGTGATTTTGCGAACCAAGAGACATCAATTGATTGTCTCGATGAAAGTCCGGAAATTATAGGTACCTACAGTCTAAAATACTTGAATATCTTTACAAAGGCGACGAGTATGTG
>CEVU01176285.1_pt1 | contig 20812 bp, 35 predicted proteins | sample 427081 | NCBI WGS metagenome assembly CEVU01 (sample SAMEA2623868, study PRJEB7988) | marine metagenome | biome: marine biome (ENVO:00000447); feature: deep chlorophyll maximum layer (ENVO:xxxxxxxx); material: "saline water (ENVO:00002010), including plankton (ENVO:xxxxxxxx)" | depth 80 m | reverse complement strand
GAACAGAAGCAAATGTTCTAAACCCACCAGTAGCCGCTGTACCAGAAAGGGTAAAAGTGCCAGTTCCAGAAGTTGTGGCATCTTGTTTGGTTCTGTCAAAAAACTTGAGAGCCATTAGCCTTTCCTTTTATTTAATTAAGCTATTCTAATTAACGCAGTAGACGCAGCTGGAGCCGGGAAATTAATTGTAAAATCACCAGCAGAGCTTGTTTTATCACTCCCAAAATCTAATACACATACTGCATTATTACCAGATTGACTAAAATTATATATTAAAGCCCCTCTAGCTGTTAATGAACTTGCAGACCAAGTTACATTACCAAAATCAGTAATAGCTGTAGTACCATCTAAAGAAGGTGTTACGTTAGTTAAACCTTGTCCACCAGCATTATACGCTGATCCAGCAGTATTTGTGGTTTCGTTAGAGCTAGTATATGCTGTTGTAGTAGCTCCTAAATTTGCTGAGCTAGTATACAACGCACAGTAATAAGTATTACCAGTACCAGTTGATGTTGTAGTGCCACCACCACTTCCATTAGTGAAGTTGTGAAGACCTTGTAATAATTCCTGCTTAAAGGAACTACACATTGCTTGAGTTATTGCCATTCTTACATTCTCCTTATTAAGTCAGCCAACGAACTATGACCTTCTTTCTCAAGAAGGTTAATGACATTAGTTCGATCGCTTTGAACCATTTCTTTCATATAATATACTAATACATGAAAAAGCTGTTGTTGGTAAGCGTTAATTTGTTGTTTTATAATATCAGGTGCTTCACCGCTTACATGAATAATTCTTTCCATTGCCATCTCAGCGACTTCTTCTGGAGTTTTACCTCTGTTTTGCGTTGTTATGACCTTGACATCACCTGTTGTCATTTCTACTTTTTGTGAAAACATTATGTTACCCTTTGCCTTACAATAGTGGAACGATACTCATCGGTACGATTGCGGCCTTCACCAAGATTTTTTAATCTAGACAATGCTTCTCTATATCTATCGTTATAAAGTTTAATAAGATCTGGCTCACCTTTTAAAAAAGTGTAAGCCTCTACCAATGATCCGTAAAGAAGAGCGTTTTGTGCATTTGTTCCTAACCAAGAATTACCTGTTGCTGATGTTGTTATAGACTCAGGTTTATAATAATAATGAAGTTCAACTTCATATGCTTGATCAGGAGCTGGACCTACAATAAAAGTATTGTCGTCCCACAAAGAATAATATTTTGGAAGACCCTTTACACTAGGATCGGGATTATAGGTTTGAACAAAATTAACATCTTTGTTCAATAAAAAATGATGTGTATTGTTTGATATAACACTTAAACTATATGTAGATAAAAAATCTTCTGGTGTTGCTAAATATTTATTAGCAGTAGTTAGATTACCTGTAGAGTTTTTTCTATCTAAAGGAAGATCTACCTCTGAAAAAATTCTTTGTTCTGCGTTTTGAATAAAGTTATCTAAATTAGCAATAAATGTAGAACCAGAATCTTCTACGAAATCTTGGATAGCTGTTTTTAATGTTGTGTATGTATAAGCCATTTATTACTCATGTAGTTGTTACTGTTACCGTTCCAATATTTGCATTCATAGAATTAAATCTAAAGCTTGATCCTATCACATTTTCCTTTGTGTTGACAAATCCTGGATTTTCCGTTCTTACAACACCATCACCAGCTTCTACATCCATATCTGGTCTTGGTTCGTATAAAGCTTCGGGATCAACAGTATTTGTAGGTATTTCTAGTTGAGGTTGTTTAGGTGAATAACATTCAGGACAAGCTTTCCAATTATTCCATTGTTTTCTTAATTCACTTAATTTATACTGTTGCCCACAAATATCACAAAGAGCAATAGCAAATTTTCCTAACGCATAAGACATTATCTTAACCTATAACTTCTCATATCTGGAGCTACATTAAATGAAGCCCTAGACTCGTCTTGATCAATAGCTCTTCTCATATCATCTTCATAAGCTGCTTTTAACATTTGCATTCTGTCAGGAGCTTTTTTAACAGACAACATGTAGGCTAAACCACTTGCAAGACATGGATAAAAACGAAAAGGCATATCAACAGTGTTCGTAGGAGAATCAGCATCGTCCATACGAACTAGTCGATTAAATACAATTTGATCAGTGCTGTTTTCCGGTGTTGGCCATAAATACAATTTAGGATTAATTTGTTTATCTAAAAAATATTGATTCGGTCTAGCTTGGTTTTCTTTATCAGGAATATTTAAAAATTCTGCACGACTTATCATATTCATAGACATATCACTAGTCTTGCCATTAACCACTCTTCTTAAAACTGCATCTAAAACATCAATAGTATCAGAGCCTGGCGATATGTAATTAGTACCTTGCGTTAATGTTGTAATAGTTTGTTGAACCGTCCATTGATTAAGACCTCGGTTAGCCCAGTCAGCGAACAATAAATTCATAGACCTTTTAGCAGTTTCTAAATCATAACCACTGCGTAACTCTAAACCACATCTTTCATAAGCTTCTTCGATGTATTCTGTTACATTTAATTCAAAGTTTGTTGATCCGCTTAGTGTCATTATGTATACCTTGTTGTCTTTCTTCTATTGGATATAACCTTTCCACATCCTTTGTTTTTTTTACGTTTAGGTTTACCACTATAGGTGCTAGTAAGTTTGGAAAATTGAGAACGACCACTAGCCACCTTCAATAATCCTATCAATTTTACTTTCTATTTTATCAAATCGTCTTAAAACCTGTTCAAGACTATCTTGATAATCTTCTTTAGAAACATATTCTTTGGCTACCTCAACTTTAAAATCATTTATATCCTGCTGAGCTTTATTCATTCTAACAAATAAATTAGCAATAGCATAAGTTCCAGGGGCTATGAGAATGGTTAACCCAACATTCCAGAGTAAATCCATTTCCATTATAACCCCCTAAACTAGGTATAAAATATTTGAGCGTTAGCAATATTAGCGTTAGTTAAAACTCTTAGTCCGTCTTTTAAACGTATTCCTAGTGTTCCAGGAACATACACAGAGTCATCCGCATTTGCTGCTAAAGCATATTCAGTTTTAGTAGTCCATGTGCCGTTAACTTGAGTTTGGATTTTTAAAGTACCCTCACCTCCAGCACCAGCTTCAAAATAAGCACCTTTAAAATAAGCAAGAGTACTAGGTCCTCCAATGTTTTTAACATTGGGAGCTGAAGATTTTGGATTAACTAAAACTTGAGTAGCACTTGCTCCTAAGTTTGCGACTTCAGTTGGTCCAGCCATTTAAGCCTCCTAAACAGTAAATACTTTGCTTTGTGCTTGAACGTAATTTACTACAAGAGTTCCTACACCTGCACCAGCATTAGAACTTAAAAGTCTAATTCTTTTTTTGTTTGTGCCAGTATCTAACCAATTATTTGTTCTAGTAGCATTTGCACCCGGCTCAACGTTATCAGTATCCATTCCTATTGTACCACCAGCAACAGAAGTTGCAGTAGTTAAGGCTGTTGCATCTACAATTGTACCATCATCCCATCCAAGACCTGCTGTTGAAGCAGCGCCATTCCAAGCTGTTGTTACAAATAATTGAATTGATAAAATTCTGCTGTAAGCAGGAATAATAATAGTTGTTGCTGGAGCATTAGTATTTTGTGTTACAGCAGCAGATTGTGAAACTACTGTAAAACCTACGTCAGCAATATTGCTTTGTACGTTAGTACCTGTTGTTGATTGTACAGGACCTGATTTAATAGGACCTGAAAAAGTTGTCTTACTCATTTTATATCTCCTTTGTCAGTTGAGTGTCTGTCAATCAAAATGATTGTCAAAGTATATTTATAATATGAAATATCGAATCAAAACACAAGACAAAAAAAAGGGTAGCCGAAACTACCCTTTTCCTCAGAATATTGAGTGTTAATTAAACACCTGTAGAACCATAGATTCCACGAGGATCTGACCACCCGTAGCTGTAACGCTCCCGAGCTTTGTATCTCATATTTCCTGTGTTGAAGTCACCTTCCATAGCTGTTCTTAACGGGCTTCTTTCGAAGTGTTTTAAACCATTAGGTGCATCAGTCATAACGAAGAATGCATCTGGGTCTGTTAAGAAATGGTTAACTACATAACCACCAGGTAAAGCGCTGGTATTTCTCATCGCATTGATGTCATTATCAGCAGTTCCTGGACGTTGTGTAGATTCTAGTATTCTGTCAGCAACAAATCTTAGTTGTGATGGAATAACAAGTTTTGTACCATTTAAAGCAACAATCATATTTCTTTCGTCAACGAAATTACTAATATCAATTAGTGCGTTTTCAAGAGAAGTTTCATTTAAGTCAGCATTTGTAACTGGCTCATTAGCGAATGTACCGCCGTATGAAAGTGGGTGAGCTGTTGAGCAAAGTTCAACACCGTCGCCTCCAGTAAATGCATTGTTAAATGCGTTGTTTAAAACGTTAGCCGCTTTAACTTGTTTTGTGTGATTCATAGACCTAGCTAATGCTTTGGTATATCTGTTTGCAAGACGATCATAAAGATTGTCTTCTACAGCTTCCTCAGTTAATGCAAACGCAAGTGCGATTGTTTCGTGAGTATACCTTGAAGTATAAGCTTCTGAAGCAGAGTCGTATTGTACGCCTGCGCCTTCAGCTTTTTCAGCAGCATTGCCGAATCCTACAAGCATTACTTCTTCTTCGAATGCTCTGTCAGAAGATTCTGTTTCAAAAATCTCTGCGGATTCATCACCATATCTGGCATATTCAAGTCCAAATAAAGCGTTGAGGCCTGGTTCTAGTTCTTTTGCGAGTTGTGCGCGTGATATAGCCATTTAAACCTCCTATACGCCAGCTGTTCCAGCGGAATACACTGAATTGTTAATAATAACGCGAACATTAGTATTAGCAGTTGACGGATCGTCATTTTCTGGTTCTGTACTAATTTGCAGTGCTTTTAAAGGCAGTCCTGCTGTTGTCGCGCCGGTTCCTACGTCAAGTTCTACATGTGATATACCAGCTGTTGAACTTCCAACAGGTGAATTATCTACAATATCATAATTTGCAAATAATCCTGATGTTGGGAATGCTGCATCAGCTTGTACTTCATATACAACGTTTGGGTCTGTAATAACAAAGACTTCTATGTCTGATGCTGCTACAGGTTGTTGATAGGTGTTCGCCCAAGTAGGTGTGCCTGTAGTTGGATTAGTATATCTAACTCCATTAAACACGCCAAGGATACGATTTGTTTGACCAGCAGGTACTCTTCCAACTGTTCCCGCAGCAAGAGGTTCTACAAGATCCCCTTGAAAGATGTTGGTATTGTAACTACTTGCTAAAGTAAATCTATCTTGACCGCCAGTGAAATCACCGCCGCCTACCATTTTAATCGGACGTAAACCAAAGGGGGCATCTTGATTTGCCATATTTTTTTCCTTTTAGTTGTGAAACAATAATTACTTATCGTTTCGGGGTTGACCAAATGATACTTGTGATCTTCTTTCCGGTGCGTCCTTTGGCATTAAAGGGTTATTATCCCTCATCCAGTCATTGTCAACTGCTTCCATTTGTTGTCCAGATCTATCATTATAATATTTGTTTCTCTGGGACCTTAATTCCTCTGGGAATCTTGCTAACAACAAACCTCCTAGTCCGACAATTCCTGCGTGCTTACCATCGGCTACCGGTAAATCAGAATCTGGATACTCATCCGCTCTTACTAATTCAAAACCTTCTTGCATTCGGCGATGGACATTAGATTTATCTTCTTGTCCTAGTGTTTCCGCTCGAATCCAACGGTGAATAAATCCGTCTGGAGCATCCGGGGCGTACAATTTATTAGCTGGCCGCCATTGTACAGGGCGTGTTGAAGCTTCTCTTGTGTCTTTATTCCGTGAATTTCTGTCCGCTGCTTCACTAGCTACAGGTTCATCGATAATTTCTTTTTTAGCCATTTTTAGCTCCTATTCCCTTGAAGTTTTACCACTTCTTTGGCGTATTCCTCTTTCGGAACACCAAGTTTTTTGGCAATCTCCAGTTGGGATCTACTTAATTTAACAGTTTTTGATTTTTTTGCAACTCCTCTTCCACTTGTTACAGAAGCTACAGGTGAGTTACGAGTTGTGCTAGTTTCTGTAAATTCTTCAGTTTCCTTGCCGGCAGCACCGAGCCAAGGTTTTAAACGTTTATCTAATTCGTCATAATAACTATCTGACGAACCGTCAAAACCTTCATTAATTAGATCACTATGAAGACCAATGGCAACACTTGTTAACTTTCTATCATCTCCAAACCATTCATTTTTATCAGCCCATGAAACTGCTTTTGGATCAGGGTCTGGTTTTCTGGATGGAGCTTGAGGTTGAAAATCTGGTTGAATTGTTTGAGGTTGTTGACTTTGTTGTTTTACACGATTTTTGTAAAGCCTAACTCTTTCTTTTTCAATTTCTACTTGAGCCATAGCCGCTGTAGCTGCTGCAATTCTTTTTGGATCATTAGCTTCTGTCGCTTCTTCTAAAGCAGATTTAGCTTGTTCTGCTTGAGAAGATACTCTAGCCTCAAACTCAGTAGCGTAACCAGCATCAGTGTTATTTACTTTAGACTGTAAAGACTCAGCTTTTCTTTTCATAGCATCTGCATACTCTAAAGCAGCAGCTTCTCTTTCTTCAGCTTCACGCCGTCTTCTTGTTAATTCATTAATACGAGTTTGAGTTTTATTTTTTCTTTTATCTAACTCTTCTTCAGACAAAGATTGTTCTTCTGTAGAATTATCTGAAGTATCTTTTATTTCTACCTCATCAGGATTTTCTTCCTCTTTATTTTCAAGAACAATATTTTCTTCTTCCGGGGTTTCGTTTTCTATGTTTTCCATTGTTATCTCCTAAAAGTTTTTTACATCAGCAGGATCTGCTACTGTTGCTAAAATTTCATCATCGTTTAAAATACGAACTTCAAAATCTTCTAATTTAACTCTGGTGCCTGCATAACGTGCAATTAAAACCCAATCACCTTCTTTACAATAAGGTCCTTCGGGAAATTTATTTTTATCCTTATAACAGTTTGGTCCAGTTTTTAACACATAACCTGTAGAAGTAGCCAAAGCTTCTCTCTCTCTTATTTGATCTGGTATGTGAATACCTCCGTCAGTTTGTTGTTTACCTTGATAAGGCACAACCAACATTCTCCAGCCCGTAGGGTTTGGAAGTTTTTCTTTTAATGTTAAATTAATTTTTGTAGGATCAAGATATCTATCTTCTTCCTTAACCCACGCTGACTTAAAACCTGATTTTTTTTCTTTTACATATTTATCAGGAACCACTAACTCTTTAACCATCATTGCCATCCATTATGTTCATTATTGACTTAACTTCAGACTCTACATAACTTAGCGATTGCAACTGCCCTACAATATTTTGATAAATTTCCCAATTTTCTACAGAACCTGTTATGAGCTGAGAGGCAAGGTCTTCTTGTCTTTCCCTAACAATTTTTAACACATGCTGAATTACTTCAAAATCTTGCATTAATATATAAATAGTTATTTGTCTACAAATGTCAACCAAAAAGTTAAAGATGTAAACTACTTAATATATTATTTTTTAGATTTCTTTTTTGGAAAACCAGCTTTCATATTTTTGTAAGCTTTTTTAGATATAGTAGATTTACTTTTTGGCCTACTGATACCTTTTTTCTTTCTAGCGTTAATATTTGCGTATAAACCCTTTTTAGCCATTAACTACTCCTACTTATTAAATGTTCTACACCTCTATAAGAACCTGGTCTATAACTAACTTTAGTTCGAGTTCTATTAAGTTTGTAATCATTGCCCCTGTATTTTTTTTGAAGACCTTTTCTCATATTAATCAAAGGATATTTTATAACCTTCATGTTTGTTTTATGTATTCTTTCCATCAGCATTTCCACCTTCTTCTTGCTTGCCTAATTCTTGAATTAGGATCATTTCTAGTTTTAGCACTACTTCTTTTTAACTGACCAGCAGACCTAGCACAATAACTTTTTCGTCTTTTTGCGGCAGCACTACCTTTTTTAACTTTTCCTGTAACAGCAGTTTTTAATTTAGAACCAGGGTTTTTTCTTTTATAAGCAGCAACCCCTTTCTTTGTCATACCTGCACCAGACTTAGTAGAGCGGTAATTACCACCTTTACCTGTGGTTCTAGCTATAGCTTTTGCCATTATTTCATCTTTTTAAATGTGCGAGCTAAGTTAGCTTGTTTAACAGTTTTACTGTCATATTTTTCCGGATTAGCTAAAACTCTACTTGCAAATGTTTGCGTTCCATATCCTGCTTTTTTTGCTTTAGCGGTAAAAGCTCCTTTTTTTAAATCTGCTTTTTGTATCCAATTTTTATCAGCCATTACAGTCTCCTATCTTGCTAAAGGATTATCATTATTGCCGAGCTGATCAATCCTGTCCTCGTTTCTATCTAATCTTTTTTCTAAGTTATCGACTTTTGTTGTTAACTCTGTAATAGATTCTTGTAACGGTACAATATTTACCGATTTAATTTTTTTCTTTTCTATATTATCCAGTCGTAAATTAAACTGTCCCCACGTGTAGAAGCCCCCACCTATGGCGGTGATAATACCCACTATGGTTATGTACTGTTGTAATTTTCCCATTATATTTTTCATATTATTCTCCTTAATTTACCAATGTCTAAGGACACCTGCTATTATAAAAAAACAAGTAAGCCATCCTAAGACTCTATCTGTTTTTAATATAAATCTTTTTATTATATACATTATTTCTTACCTACATATAAACCAAACCAAGCTGCGCCCGCACCTACAATAACAGATACAAAAGCGGATTGAGAGTTAGTTGGATCTGGTAACGTCATAAACCAACTACAAGTTTTATAGAACATTACACCGTATAATGTTATTAGTATGCGTGGAAAAACTCTCCACTTATCAAAGCCCTCTGGATTGTTATACCAGGAAGCCCTTTCTACTTCGACCACTTTAATTTCTTCAGACATTATCTAAAAAACTCCATATTTTGTGTACCTATTATATTAGATTGTTGATCTAAGTTTGTGTTAACTAGGCTATTATAGTTATTTATATTATCATCTAAATTTATATTTGCATATATAGTTTTTGGTTCGTACCAGTTAGCTCCGTCAGGTATATTCATGTTTTGATAATTATTAAAACCAGGAGAATAACCCATGTAGGCAAGTAAATTAGCTTGTCCTTGTGCATTATATTCACCAGACTCACTTTGACTTCTTTGATTTTCTTCCTGTTGATTTTGTATATTTTGACTTACAATGTCTTCTGCAATTTGATCAGCTTCTGATGAAGTCATTACAGATGAAGTAACGCTTTGTATTTGATTTTCCATTGTGGTGACTTGTACCTCAGCCATTACTACAGAAGGTGTATTATCCATAGAGGGCATAGGAAGTATTTCAATAGATTGTAATACATTGTTTGTTTCTACTTGTGCGCTGGCTATTTGATTAGAAGAAGTAGGAGAGCTAACGTTGGTCGCACCTATATTAGATGTATTAACAGTTGAGTTAGAACCCTGCGAATTAGAACCATTATAAGATGAAGAATAACTATTAGATACAATAGATGACACAACGTCATTTATTCTAGCGTTAACTGTTCTAACATTACGTCTTACGTTTCTTCTTTCAGGTTCTTCTTCTAGTTCTTCATTTATTTCTTCAGGAGTTATTTCATCAATAGATTGGTCTAACGCTTCTTCTTCTTCCTCTATTGCCTCTTCCTCATCAAACAATTCTTCTTCAACTACTTCTTCTACAAATACTAAAAAATCTTCTTCTATTCTTTCTTCAAAAGTTTCAAAATTTTCAATTATTTCAATTTCTTGAGGCAGTTCTATTATTTCTATTTCTTCCAAGTCTGGGAGAGCATCCAAAAACTCAACATCAAACTCACTATCAATATGTATAGATAATGGGTCATTGTCTAATTCGTACTCTTGATCAAGTTCAATATCATAAATGACAATAGTGCTATCATAATAATAATCATCGTCACTCCAAACACCATCATCGTCAAGACCAGATGTAGTGGTGAAAGTAAATTGATCTTCTTGGTCATCGAATCCATAATATGCTTCATCTTGGTCATAGCCAAATATTATATCTTCATCTACACCATAAAGAAAGTCATCATCCTCAAAATCATTTGTTAAGTCATACACATCACAAAGTTCTGAGTAAGAAGAGTCGACTAAACATTCAGAGGAAAGGTTACTAAACGATTCATCTACAACTTCTGCTGTAGTAACGCTAAAGTCATCTGTCTGCATATACTGTTTTGCATTAGTGTCTTCATATCGTAAATAAGTTGTTGCTTCGTTATTACCTTGAACGCCTATGGTAATATCGTGTGAGCGGACTTGTATTTTATCGTATCTGAACTCAATTTGATTTGTACCTTCATACAAAATAGCTTCAAAAGTGTTTTGCAGTTGGTTGCTGTATTCTTTTGCGTTGTACCATCCAATAACAAAGTATTGGTCTGTATCAGATGTATTGCCAAATGTTTGGATGTAAGGATTTTGAGTACCGTTTCTATTAATTAAATCCGTCCACATTGGAAAGACACTGTAATTGAAAGAACTTGCTGGTAGCGTTTCGGACAAGTAATTTCTTTGTCTCGATACATTAAAGTTTGACTGAAACGTAAAGAACCCGTTCATAGATATATTTACTTGGTCAAATGTTTGGTCATAAAAAGTAAAATCAAAACCAATATCTTTCATCCCGCTCATTGAATCGTCGCCAAGACCAAGAGCTGTGCCTGAGTTTTGTATATTTATTATGCTTTCCGTTCCGACAGTAAATACAGGATCAGTTGCCCATGCAGATGTTGTTAAAAATAATAATGTTATTAGCCTGAACATATCTTGTGCTTAGGATATTTTTTACAGAAGTCGCCTTTACGATATGCTTTTATTTCATACCCGGTAAGTTCTTTCTTTACCTCTTCCCAATCTGGTCTTTCATGTGGATTTTGCTCCCAAGCTATACGAGCTTCTTCACCTATCTTACCTTTATACGGGCAGGGACTGCCGGCTTGCATCATCGATCTCCACACTCGAGAATCCTCACAGAGTAAAGCAACAGCTGCTACCTTCATTCCCATATCGTAGAGACCTTTACTAAGCTTCAGGCGTTCGCAGTTATCGTCTCGCACACTTCTACCAGATGATATACCAAAGAACTGAGTTTGGACCGCTGAACTAGCTCCCGTGGTGCATAGGTCCTGACTATATGACATTATGGACGGAGCCACGGCACTCGGAGGAGGCGATTTAACTCTTTGTGTTACTTTTTGTGAACTATTACTTGTTGAGTTATTTGTATTCACATTTTGTGAAGTGTTGTTATTGGTGTTAAAATTTTGATTATTTGTTGTAACGTCAGAATTTGATGTCGAAACATTGTTGTTATTATTCGTGTTAGAAGTTGTTGAAGTGTTAACATTGGTGTTGTTATTTTGATTTGTAGAGTTGTTAGTTATCAATGAGGTGTTGTTAACATTTTGTGTTTGATTAACGGTACTTGTTACAACAGAAGTATTGTTGTTGGTATTTGTTGCAGTTGAATTAGTTGTTGAATTAATTGTCGTATTATTAGTATTAAGATTTGTATTTGTTGAAGTGCTAGTAGATTGATTTACATTGGTATTGTTATTGGTATTGGTATTGTTACTAGTAACAGTCGATGTAGTCGTAGTTGTGTTCGTTATGTTCGAGTCCTCAGCTAGTAGTGTGTAAGAAACTAAAACTAGGGAACAAAATATAATACAAATGTCGCGTAAAACAGCTTTTGATAACATGTCTCATCTCCATTGCCTCCCGGTTAGTTTCTATTTTTCTCCCTTTGCACTTCTATTCTTTCTTGCGCTACTTCGGTTCTTTCGTCAATATTTTTTTCTTGCAACCTTAATCTTTCTTGATCTACAGCAGTATCGTTATCATCTGATCGAATATCATGTATTAATCTTTGCTGGAACTCTTGTCCTTTTCTTTCCATATCAGCTTCTTTTAAAGCAAGTTCCTGTTGTCTTAATTGAACCAACGGATCAATTTGCATATCGTCTTCTACAGTTTGTGCAAACAGTTCAGTCATCTCCGCTACGTCTAAAGCAACTTCTTCCGCCATCTTATCTTGCATTTGCTGTTGAATTTCTGGAGGAATATTCCCTTGATACTGTTGTTGTAATTGTTGGAACTCAGGACTGTTTTGTAACTCTGCTGTAGCAATAGCTTGAGCTTTAAAAGAAAAATGCTGATATATATGAGCTTGTATGTTAGCCGCTAACTGTGGATTAGTAGCAATTGTTGGTGTAGCTAAAGCTGCCATATGAGCTTTAATGTGTGCATCGTGATCTTGTGGAGCAAAAGCCTGTAATTGACCACCTTGTAAGGCCGCAGCATTTTCTAGCGCAGGGTCAATTGGTTGGGGTTGTTGAGGAGGAGGTAGGATCTGCTCCACATTATTCACGCCTATCGCTTTATACATACGGCGATATGCTTCATATAAACCTGTTTGACCATGTATTTGAGGATTAGACTGTACAATTTGTAATTGAGTTTGTGCAGTTGCAATCCTTTGTGCTAAGGAAAAAATGTTAGGGTCACTAACAGGTATAATATCAACTCTGTCATCAAAGTCTGTTTGCTTTACTTCAGTCTGCCCTTTGTTTGTCATATAAGGATACTGAGGAGGTAAATAATCACGAAATAATTCACCTAATAATTTAAATTCTGTTTTTTGTGCATAATGCAATCTTTTATGGATAGCAGACATAACACGAGTACCATGTTCAAGATTAGCTAGTGTTGTTCCTACAGGAGCATTTTTGTCCATCTGCTGATAGGGATGATCCGCAATTGCTGCAAAGTTTCTACCACTATCTTCTAGTAGTTTCAAAAGATTAAACAAAGTTCCTGAAGGTTCTTTGAAGGGGAGAGGAATAAGCGAATTTTGCAATGAACCTCCAGGAGCATCTACATCTCTAAACTCACCTGGCTGTAGTGGCACATCGTCATCTCTTATGCGAATGCCTCTAGCTTTAAAACCAGCTGGTAGATTAGCAAGTGTGCCAGCATCTATTAGCTGACGAAGAATAGACGTAGCAGAAGATGATACGCCTCCAATAATATGTGGAAGACCAAACCCATAAAAGCCTAAACCGGGGAGAAATTTATAATGAACAAAATATTGCTTAGGTTTATGGGTCTGATCCCCTTCCGCGTAGTTACGCGTAATCGATAAAATTTTTCCATTTACTGCATCTAAAGTAATAATGTAAGGAAGTTTAATTCCAGTAGACTCACCTTGATCATCTTTATGTTCAAAACCAATAAGATCTAAAAGAGCGTGTACTTCATATAACTCATACACATCGTCATCTGTTGATACTCTTTCTATGCCTTCTTGTTTAGCTATTTCTTCTTCAACGTCACTAGTATTAACGTAACCGCCACCGCCTAAATCTATATCTCTATACACACCAGCTAATTGTGCTTTACGAATTTCATTTCCGCCCATACTTAATTGATGCGTAATTCTTTGAGCTGATATTAAATCAGTAGTGTTGTAAGGAACAATTAATTTTTCAGCATGTACAAATCTTGCACAAGGTCTTCCCATGGCTGGGTCATAGTAAACTTTTTTAAAGGCAGAACCTGATAAAGGAAGATAATATAAAAGTTGATCTAATTCTGGATCATACTCTTCCATTTCGTACGTAATTTGAAAATTCATAAATTCTTGTACACGATCAGCTTGTTCTTGTACTTCAGGTCCAGGCTCACCTAAAACCATTGTACGGACAGGACCACCTGCTGGTAACAATTCTTTATAAGCCATTGCTTGAAACTTAGTAGCGCTTTCAGCTAACATAGGATGAATAACGCTTGAAGCACCTTGGAAGGGTTCAGATCTTTCTGGGTCTAAAGAACCAAGGAGTTTGATTCCTTTTTCATATGTTTCTTCCCATCCTTTTCTTGATGACTTATCTTCTTCGATCCCGCCAAGTAGATCGTTTGATATTGTCATCAATTCTGTTTCTTCCATATATTCGGCAAGATTTCCGTCAAAAGGTACTACATCAATTTCTTCTAATTCTTCAGAAGCTCCAAACTCAAAATTACCTTCTTCATCGGCAATACCTCCACCCTCAATCATTTCAATAATTTCTTTAGGAATATCTTGATTTTGTAAAGGTTGTTCTATGTCTAAGACAGTTTCTTGAGGACCACCTGGGCCAAAAGGATTTTCTGGAATAGCCATTAATTAATCTCCGACTTTGGTATTTCTTGAACATCAGCAGCCATAATAACTACAATAGCCGATAAAGCTGACATCCTAAAATTCTCATGATAATCACAACTTACCGGACTTGTACAAGAACATTTATGATCCGCATTACCAAAACAAATAGCTCTTGATACTGCTTCTTCTAATGTTACTACTTTATAATCTAAAAAGTCTGTGATGTCCATTTTCTAGAATGTTCCAGAAAATTTACCACCTCTAGTAGCTGCGCCCATGCCTCTCATAGTGCCTGCGCCGTTGCCTTTAGGTACTTTAACTGTTTTAGGTTCAGAAAAAACTTCTCCACCTTCAGAAAAACGCTTAGCTTTTCTATCTGTATCAGACATAGCTCTTCTAACTCTTCTATCTGTATCAGACATAGTTCTTCCAGCATTTTGATCTAGCTCGTAACTTGCTCTGTCATATTCAAAATCTCTGTTAGCGGCACGAGAATTACTTTCATAGTCTCTTGCTAATTTTCTTCTGTCAGCATCGGATACTGTTCTTGCACCCTCTTCTAACAAATCATCTACAGAACCGCCTCTAGCATATCCTGTAATTATAGATTTTCCAGTACGATCAGCTTCGGCTTGTGCTGCTGCATAACCTGCGTCATCATATGAAAAATGTTTTTTTCCAACTCTTGGCATTTTTTTCTCCTTAATAATAAACAAATTGTTTAGGTCCAGGTTCGTCATCCTCATAATCTTCAGGATGTCTTACTAAACCGCCTTCTCTAAAACGCAGTATAGCCTGAGTTGTTGAATCTACCAAGTCATCATTATCACCATTAGGAAATGATGCACATTCTTCGACAACATCCTCAGCCCATTCTGTGTCAGGACGCCATACTAAACCAGACTCGAACATAGGAGCAGAAGCATTTGCTCGTGCTATTTTATCTTGACCAGAACGACGACCTCCTGGAGTAAAATTTATAACAGGTATTCCCATATTTCTCAACTCCTGTGTTAAAGGCAACCCAGAAGCCTTAGCCTCAATAAGAACCATGTCTGGTTCATAATCATTGTAATGTTCTTGAGCCTTACGTTTTAGGGTAGGAAACTCCCATCGACCTTTCTCACTGTTCAGTAAAATAATATTAGGACCAGCGTCTTCATGCGGATAAAAAATACCCCACGTTGTTATAGCACTGTAGTCTGCTCTTTCTGATTTAAGGAATGCCGTATCATAAGATTGTAACACATATTCACATCGAGGTGGATCTTCATCCTCCCACAACTGCCACCATTCTCTTTTTAAAATTGACGCCGCGTCACTTGTTGGTTTTTGTAACCACTGTGCTGACCACTTAGAAACAGGTAAGGAAGACTTAACACCTTCTAGTTCATCACGAGACCAGAATCCAGGCCAAAGCACACTATCGTCTTCAAAGATAGCGGGAAACTCTATAACTTCCCATTGATCTGCACCTTTTCGTGACTGCATCTTTAAAACTTCTGCTGTTAAATCTTTTGTTGACCAACGTGTCATAACAATAACAATAGAACCACCTGGCTGTAGCCTTTGTCTTGGACCAGAGGTGTACCATTCATAACAAGCTTCAAAAGATGTTGATGATAGGGCATCTTGCTCAGAGTGCGGATCATCAATAATTAACAAGTCTGCACCACGTCCTGTTATCGCCGCGCCGACGCCGGCGGCGAAATACTCACCACCATCGACCGTGTTCCAACGACCAGCTGCTTGACTTTCTGGTGATATTTTAACTTCAGGAAAAGATTCTTGAAAAGAAGGACTGTTAACAATAGCTTTACATTTACGTCCAAAACCTGTTGCAAGTTCTGTTGTGTGTGTTGCTTGAATTATTTTTAACTTAGGGTTACGACCCATCATCCATGCAGGAAAATATACGCTAGCAAACTCAGATTTTGTGTGTCGAGGAGGCATATTAACAATAAGTCTTTTTGATTTTCCTTGCGCAACAGCCTCTAATTGTTTTGCAAATATTTTATGATGCTCACCTTCTATAAAATCAGGCCACATGTGTTTTATAAAAGGTATAAATTTATCTTGTCTTTCCTTTTGAGTTTCAATACCACTTAAACGTTGTTTTAACTTCAAAGCATAACGGGCCTCCTCTCCAGAAAGCCCGTCTGCTAATTTATCCCAATCGAATTGAGACATCACTCCTAACCTTGACTAAGCAACAATAATGCTAGTAATACCATACCTATAAGTATACCAAGATACTTTTTGTTGTTAGAAACTGGTGGTTGTACATACGCTTCATTTACATCAGGTGTTCCTGGATCATCAGCAATAAATGTTCCATTTGCCCTTCGCGCACGTTTTCGTAACGTAGATTTTTGTTTAAGTGTTTTTTTAGGTTTAACTTTTTTTGTGGTTTTTGCCATTATTTACTCCCTCTTATATGTTTCATTGCACGCCCACCAAACCAGAACGAAATCACGGTTGAAAATAAAATTTTAGTTTCTTCATCCCATGCATTTAATACAGCTTGACTAACGTTATCGCCCTCTTGAACAGCAACATAAACACCTAGACCTTTGATAACAGCAAATAGTGTAAAAAAGAAATAAGTAATTACAGGTCTAACAGATGCTTGAATAGCAGAAATAAATGGAGATTTATTGTTTTTAGCAATCTCCGAAGCATGTTCATAGATAGAACGTGTTTCTTCTATGTCTGCCTGCGCATCTAATTCTTGAACCTTTAATTTACTAAGTGTGTCAGCATACTTAGCCTTTGCCTCTAGCATTTTTAATTCATGCTTGTTTGATTGTCCTTTTTCAAAGAAACCAAGAATAGAGGGCAAAAAACTGGTGCCGAAGCCGAGCGCTGAACCGAGTAACGATAGCATAACTAAATTTAACTAACTATTATTATAAATAAAAGTAGACCAATAACTGCGCCTAACGCAGCATCAACGTAATTCCAACTATGATTTTTAACATAATTGATAACTGTTTTTAATTGTTCCATAACTGTCTCCTAGTTTGTTGGTTTATTTTTTGTCTGAATTTGTATATCAACTTCTTGTGATTCTGGAATATTTGCATTAATTGAAATATTACTAGAAGAACATGAAATACAAAATACACTGACAACAAATATAGCAATAATATTTTTCATTGTTTTCCTCTCTTAAAATGGCAGCCTAATATTAGAAACAATACCGCTCATATAGTCTTGCGCTGCCTGTCTATCTATACTACTTGTAAATGGACTTCTTAATGTAGCGGCTGCATCCATCATTCCTGTTTGTACATCACCACCAGAAAAATCAACAGGTCTTGGAGGCACCACTGGTGCAACAGGATTTACTGTTGGTGGAACTCTAAATGGATTTTGAGGAACCGGCTGATCAAGACCTGGTTGTGTCATACTGCCTACCTCTGCTTGTGATGCCTGTAAATTAGTATTAATTATATCAGACATACTTTTTGGAGGTGATACATAACCATCTTCTCCCATAGGAATTGTAGCCGGTGGGGTTAACGGTCTAGAATTACGAGGACTTGAAGATCCGTATCCACCTGAATCATATGTTCTACCTTCGGGCATTACTTCCTCAAATTGACCTTCTTGAATTGCTTGATAATCAAACTCTGGTCCAAAATATTGCTTCTGTTCTTGAAAAATACCTGTTGGTGGTTCTTCTGTATAATCTCGAACACCGTAGTCTATTACAGCTTCTTCAAAACCAACACGTGGCGCTGTGTAAGTACTATCAACTATAGAGGGTGCATTCATGCTTGCCATAATGTTGCTAGGTATCATGTCTGGCTGAAGGGTTGCTACTATCTCAATAGTGTCTTCCGTATTAAGACCCATTTGTTGTCCTGTAACAATTAAATCTTGAAGAGGTATAAAACCACTTGTTACCATTGAAATAAAATCTCTTATGTCTGTTCTTGTTGCCATTTTATTATCCAAATATTGTTGCTGGAATACTAGCACGCCTTTGCGCCATTTGACCAGCCCTTTGTCCACGACGTCTTGAGTTCAACAATGTATCTTCAAATTGACGACGCTTGGTTGATGGAATGCGAACTTGAGATAACGGTGTTGTTACGTTGCCTCTCATAGCTTGTTGTTGCTGCGCTTGCATTGATTTTTGTAAATTATTAGCATTTAAGTTTGCCGCATTTGCTGTTGTTTGTAACGCAGCAAGTTGCTGTTGTTGTTGATTAGGCATGTTGCCCATGTTTGTTCTTGGATCGGTCATCATGGTTGCAATACCTTGTGGTCTTTGTTGTGGCATTACTGCACCGCCCATGTTGTAGCCGCGCACGGCACCGCCGTGTGCTAGGCGTTGACCTGGCTCTAATTTACTTAAAGCTTCTTCCATCTTTCTTCTTTTTTCCATTTCAAATAGTTGACGAGCAAACTCATCGTCACCATATGTAGTGTCTGATCCATCAAAAGGATCTTGTTGTATAATAGTTTCTTTTTCTATTATAGTTTGAGCATCAGGCTTATTAATTTCATCAAACATATCTGACATCTCGTCATCGCCTTCATTCAACATACGCATAAGCTCTCTTTCCATACGCATTATTTTTTCTTCGTGAGTTTCACTTCCAACCATTCCGCCATCTCTAAAGTTAACACCTCTGCCTTTTAAAATATCAGCTTGTGTTATTTCTCCGTCATTGTTTAAATCTGGAAAGCTTTTAGCCTCACCGCCGTCTTTATAGTTTTGAAAGTAAACATCGGGAACGCGTCTTCTTACCATACCGCCTCCAGCAAAATTACCTGGGGCAGCTTCGGGTATAAGACTTTTAACACCCATTTCTTCCCTTCTTCTTAGGGCTTCTTTCCTCATCTCTTCTTCTGTCATTCTTGGAAACCCGTATTTACTAGTGTCTATTAACTCTTCTTCGGTTATAGGACCTTCCAATGTAGGCTCTTCATCTTCTTTGCTCGTATTGTAAAGCAAGGTTGCAACACCTGCTGGTATCAGACTCAACCCGCCCAACATCGATTGCATGTGAGGATTACTCATAACTAAACCAAGTTTACTTTTGTTCATGCCGGCCATTTGCATTACTTGTGGATTTCTTGCTGCAATTGTTGATGCTTGTTTAGCTGTAAGCTTTATACCTTCTTTCGCCGCTAGTCTTGTTACTAAATTTATAGCTGCTGCGGTTACTGGAATAGCTGGTGCAGGCATGAGATGTAAACTCCTTTTTATATTTTTTTTGATATATTTTTTTTACCAAAATATTAATTCTTATAGGATTAACACGTTTTTTAATTATTGCGCAAGTTGTTTGTCAAAAAAGGACCTACCCCCTCTAGGGACCCATTTTGCAAATTGGGGTGATTATTTGGCAGAAACACTACTAAGCGGGGACTATAACGCGTCCTTCTCCGCTTAGTAGCTTCCCCCCGTGGGGTGTGGGTGTGTGCTGAGAAACCCGTACAAGCCCGTAGGGTACCTGTAGACCCTCTCTGTAATTTGTAAACCATAGAAACAGAAACTGCGTCTGTGTGAGCCTTAGATTTTGTCAAGTAAATAATTAATTATTTTTATCATTATATAAACAAAAAAACTGGACATTATTATATTTATATGCACTAATTAGGTATTGAAGAGGGGCGCTTTTGCTACCTCACATTAGAGAGAGACAAATATTATGATAAGTTCAAAAATATTTAGAGTATCCAAGCTAGAAATCACTTATAATAGAGATATAAACAAGGGGAAAGAAGATAGAGAACCTTGTTATACTCGCACTATTAAAATCACCTACCATGAATACGGTGATAGAACCAATACTTCAACATATGAGATTGATTTGTATGGTAGCGATGAGGTCAAAAATCTTGAAGAAGCTTTACAAATAAAATTATAAGGGAATTGGGGGAGCTAATAACTCCCCTATTAATTTTTATGAAATTAGATACAAGTTTAGAAAATACAATTCAGATAGACGGCGGTCACGTTCCACGTGGCGTCGTCAATTTTGGCATGCAAAAAATGGCATTGTCTATGTGGATTAAATGTAAAATGAAATTATCAAGGCACGCGCCCGCACCATTGAAAACGGCACGTCAATTTTTAATAGATTTTTTTGAGGATAACAGCATTCCGCCAGTTAAGGATGAAAACGGCAAGCCGTTAGATTTACGAAAAGTTAATAAGCATGTTCTTTTAGAAATTTACGAAGAACTTGACCAATGCATGAAGGAGGCGATTTAATGAATTTTGCAAATACATATTCAATAGTTAGATTTTATGCCGATCCTCACAAGGATGAATTAGTCATTCAGACTGGTCTATCCTTAGATCAAGCGCAAGAACATTGCCTGCGTGAAGATACGCACGATCCAAAGGCGGGATGGTTTGACGGTTTCCGTCAAGAATGAACTCTCTCTCTAGAGTGGGAAAGCGCCTCTTCGGGGGCGTTTTTTTTTGGTTTTTTTTATATATATAAAACCCTAACCCTAACCCTAACCCTGGCAAGTTTCATTTATATCTGGCGCCCCGAACCCGAACCCGAACC
>CEVU01042551.1_pt1 | contig 21068 bp, 18 predicted proteins | sample 427081 | NCBI WGS metagenome assembly CEVU01 (sample SAMEA2623868, study PRJEB7988) | marine metagenome | biome: marine biome (ENVO:00000447); feature: deep chlorophyll maximum layer (ENVO:xxxxxxxx); material: "saline water (ENVO:00002010), including plankton (ENVO:xxxxxxxx)" | depth 80 m | reverse complement strand
TGGCCAGGGGCATTACGAATCCATTCTTTAAGGTCAGCAATATTGACAGAGCCGTCTTCTTCGTAAAGTTCAAAAATTGCTCCGGCAAATGAGGTTCTGGTCATCAAATGAGTCAGATTGGGTGCATATCCCGAAGTCAAGTTAGCGTTCCCATCAGCTGCTGACTCATAGACACCATTGATCACGTGACAGCTGACGCAATGTCTACCGAACAAGTCGTAGCCGCTTTTAGCTGCTGCAGCTGCTGGAATGTTGGCTGGCGTTAATTGCTCTCGGACCCATTCGTCATAATCCTCGTCGGTGAGTACCACTGCACGCATTTGCATATTGGCGTGACTTAGCCCGCAAAATTCTGTGCACTCGCCATAGAAGATGCCTGGCACAGGTGAGCTAATGCGCCAAGAATGCACACGCCCGGGGACGGCGTCCCGCTTTCCATTGAGTTGTGGAATCCAGAATGAGTGGATGACGTCATTTGAGCGGATATCTAGATTGATTTCTTCGCCTACTGGTATGACTATCTCGTTAGCCGTGACGATGTCTGAAACTCCATCTTCGTCTACGTCATAGCTGAACTGCCACCACCACTGTTGGCCTTCAACTTTGATCGTTCTTCCATCGCTTTTACTGCTCAGATCAAAAACGGTAGGGATAGTTACGATTGCGAGGAACACCAACATAAACACCGGGATTAGTGTCCATGTCAGTTCAGCTTTTCGGTTCCCATGGATTTGTTTAGGGAGTTCATTGGGGTCATCAGTAGGTCGTTCACGGAACTTAACAATCGCCGTTATGACTGCGCCAGCTACAAATAAGCCGACAGCCGCGGCCATGTAACCCGATAACCGCATAATCCCGTCAATTTGTTTCGCATTGTCTCCGACTGGATCCGTGGGGTCAATTCGCCCACTAGCGCATGAGGCAATTAACATTGATCCCAACAAAAGGGGAAGTAGTCGGAGCAGTCGACTCATAACAGACTGGGATTTGGTCATTTCTAGGCTTTTGACCTCGGTTGATATGGGGATTCTTGGACTCATTTGATAACTACCGGGAGGCGATGGTCTGGAGCAGAGTGCTCGTCGCTCGAATGGCTTTCCTCACCATGGTCTTCTTCGCCGTGGTGATCTTCGTCATGGTGGTGAAAATCACGCTCGCCGCGAGCGGTAGCGGCAATGCCCCCAACTATCAGGGCCAAGCCGCCTAGCACTAACACTGATGCCACGACAGCTTTACGGAGGTCCGGCTTCGCATACAAAACGAACGCGAATGCCAGTACCAAACTGGACGCGATTATTGCGAACCAACTGGCTCCATTCTTGCTCGAAGCTAAGAAAATTCGAGAAACCAACACAACGGGAAGGGCGATTGAAAGAGCCCCGTAGAGCGGTATTTCAAAGGGGGCTAGAATCCGCTTCCGTTCGACAGCATTAGCTTCCTGGTCCTTCGACAAATGTTCCGACCATGAACTAAACGTCCATTCGACCGCTGAAACGAGCAGGGTCGCTATGCCGAGAATGGCAATAAAACCATCGACAACCAGCCCCACCATCAATATGCCGAGGCCGATAGCACCCATCACCGGCCACCAAGCAGGAACTGCCGGATGGCTGTGGGCACGCTCTCTATCTATCGAGTCGCCATCACCAATCGACAAAGCCAAACCTGCCAGAAGCGCGAAAGCTGCGGCGGCCGTGCCCAGCACTATTGTGCCAAAAAAGACGATATGGCCATCGCCATCCATACCCGTAACTAACCCAAGCGCGACTGCTGCCGCAATGGCAAGTGTTACGCGTCCAGCAAAGTATCTGCTTGCAATTCCGAGCATCAGTCCCCTACTTCACCACGTAAACCGTGAACCATGTCACAGTCCATACAAGAGCCGCGAAATCCCAAAAGAAGACAGCGGCTCCAAAGGCTGTACTCCCTTGCTGCCCAACGCTGCCACCTAGAGACCGAAGCCCCATTAGCCCAAGATAAAGGAGTCCTACAACAACAACGGCCAATGCAAGACCAGTAGTCGCAAACGCAAGGTTTTGATATTCGCCGGCGCCTATCTCTACTCCCATACGGTTAAGGCTATACATCACCATATTTACAAACCCAAGCCCCAAAAGAAGAGTCGTGGCAATGGCCGTCCAGGCATGTGCCGTATCTTGCCGCCTACTAGCCCATAGCGCCCAGTGGGCGGTAATCATCGATGCCCCAAGGGTTAGAAGTGCATAATCGAATTGGGGGTTTGGCACAGCTAAACCATCGAGCCAATCAGAACCCGGGTGGGGGCCTGAGGCATGCCGCCGAGCCATATAGAAGCCAAGCGCCCCTGCCATCATCATTGAGATCGCGGCACAGGCAAACCCAGTTGCTACAAGTTGGGTTCTAGGTCTTTGAGGTCGTCCCGATGCAAGGGCCGGGGTGGTAAGAGCGGGGGTGGTATCTGACATCAGGCAGTTACTTCTTCGGAGTCAGTGGAATCGAGTAGAGGGGTGCCCGAAGTGAGCATCGGCAAGTCAGCTGCTTCACCTATTGGCGGTGGCGACGGCAACATCCATTCTGGAGACAGTGCACCCCAAGGGTCATCGTCTGCCTGTAGACCCTTTTTCAAGCCTACGGAAATGAGCAAATTGAGAAGAAGTAAGCCAGCGCCCGCTATAAGAAGCGCTACTCCTGCAGCCCCAATAGCGCTCAGCCCTTCGGCTCCGCTGTCATCAATCCAACCCGAATACACAGCAGTTGCATTTGGGTCTGCGTAAACAAAGTCCGGTTGCTCGGTGAGAAGGCCAGAAAGAGTTGGGCCAACGAACGCCAAAAGTGCTCCTGCGCCAATCGCCAGAAAATTCAGCAGGCCCAAAAGTTCATTCAGTTGACGCCCCCAAATCTTAGGGGCCCACCAATGGATGGCAGCCAAAAGACCAAGTAACCCAGCGCCATATATCAACACGGATTGTTGACCTGTAACCCAAGTCGTCATGCGAAGTTGGGGGTTTCCATCGTTACCTCGGCCAGCTATCTCTAGCCAATCAACTGCTGCTCCGATGAAGCCCACAAGCGCACCAACCAGGATTAGTGTCCCGGCTGCAAAGGCAGCAAGCAATGAAGTGCTGATCTTTGGCAACTTACGATTTTGGATTACTGCAAGACCTAAGAGTCCAAGAAGTCCCAATGTGCCGAGAAGTGCTCCGCCGTAAAGCGCAACTAGAACCACGCCTTCAACACCATCAATAATGTCCGCGCCTTCTCCGGTTATCGCAAAGTTGGTCCAGGCCCCAAAACCAAAAAGCCCAACCAGCCCAATAGTGAAGTACATCGCTAGGGGCTCTATTACCCGACGCCGGGCGTTAGCAAGCACTATTTCTGCTGCAACACCGAGGACAGGAACGACATAAATAAATAGTTGTGGGGTTCGGTGGATCCAATCAATCCGCTCCCAAACCCCGTAGTTACCGAATAAGAAAACTCGTCCATACCGATGATCTACATAAATAATCGCTATCTGCCCGAGCAAAACAGGAAGGCTCACGACCAGCATTGACGCTGAAACTAAAGACGACCAGGTAAAAGGTGGCGTCTCATCCATGTAGAGGCCCGGCGACCTCATCGTCATTATTGTTGTTGCAACACTTATAGCACCAAGAAGCAACGCCACTACAAGTCCACTCAATGCAAGAAGATGCAAGTCAACCCCGTTGGCCCAGCCTCCATAAGGACCCCCATTACCTAGGTATGCCCCGATTAATACAACCGCCGATACTTTCCAAGTCCAAAAAGACGCGGTCGCGGCACGCGGGAACGCAAGGTTAGAAGCGCCAATCTGCAAGGGCACGATGTACATCGACACACCCAGGAAAGCTGGAATTATGAAAAGGAGCGTTAAAGCTTCGCGAGAAAAGGCAAACCCTTGAGCAAAGCTGTCAGAGCTGAGAGTGACGAACTCGGTGGCTGAAGTGAGATCCAGTCTGACTAATAAATCGAGAACAGTTCCTAAGACCAAGTACAGAACCGAGCAGACGATGAAAAGTCGGCCAGTTCGCTTATGGTCAGCGGTCGTTAGCCACCCAAAAGGGGTCGGGTCTTCCACGGGCACGCCGGGGGCTGTTGAAGCGTTGTTGTTTTCGCTCATCGTGTCCTGCTGCTTGCTGCCTCGATAACTAGGGATTGGTGCCTACCTGACGGTTGGCTGTGCCCGTATGCGCGGGCAAGCCCGCACAGGTGCTGAGTAAGCACTTTACTCACCAGATTGCCAGTCATGAAACTCGAAAGCTCGTTCTGTCATAGTCTTTTCGACACTTATTTTGCTGAGAGACAATCATGCGGAAGCTCCGTAAACCAACACATCAACAGCAACGGCAACAAACAACGCCCCCAAGTAGATGATCGAAAAGTGAAAAACCTTCATCGCTTGCACCGAATTAGGTCGGCGGAGCAACTCAATCGTACGCCACAAGAACACCAAACCACCCGCTACTGCGACTGCAAGATAAAGCAAACTAGTTCCGGCGACAATGTGAAACCAAAGTGAAAGACCCATGACTACAACGGTGTACGCAATCATGCTTATGGCAGTACTGCGAATACTCGTGACTACTGGCAGCATCGGTACCGAGGCCGCTTCGTAGTCATCCGCGTACTTAATAGCTAAAGCCCAAAAGTGTGGCGGTGTCCAAAAGAAGATGATCGCGAACAAAATAAATGCGCTGAGGCTTAGAGAACCTGTTACCGCGGACCAACCGATCAACGCAGGAGCTGCACCAGCAGCGCCACCAATCACGATGTTCTGTTTTGAAGTTCGTTTCAACCAAAGGGAATAAACAAAGACGTAGAACAAACATGCACCAACTGCCAGAACTGCTGAGAGCCAATTCACCCAGAGTACGAATAAGCAAAATGCCAAAGTCTCTAACATCGCCGCAAAGACGAGCGCCGCCTTGGGAGAAACAGCACCTGTTACCAAAGGACGGCCCTGAGTCCGCTCCATTAAGCGATCTATATCTCGATCGATGTACATGTTGAATGTATTTGCGCCGCCGGCAGCAAGAGTCCCACCAACGACGGTTAACAGAACTAACGAAATATCTGGCATGCCGCCTTCGGCAAGAATCATTGAAGGGACGGTCGTGATCAAAAGAAGCTCGATAATGCGTGGCTTTGTGAGCATGACAAAGGCGGAGAGCGTCGCCATCACTCCCCTGTCGCCAGTTCTGATGGTCGTTGTGCCGTCCTCCATCGTGCGCCACGATACGGCCCAGAAGCCCTTCTGACCCAACTAGATGGCGTGATTCGCGCAGAATGTTGTTTGAGTCGTAAATTCATGACTGTGAAAATTGTTACTTTGACCCCTCGCCAATACCACCGGCTGACACAAATAGCCCTTTGGCTTCTGGCTCTAATAGTAGTTTCTGGGGCCGCCGTCCGGCTCAGCGGTAGCGGCCTCGGGTGCAGCGACTGGCCAAACTGTGAGCCCGGTCAACTTATCCCAGAAGCAAACTTTCATGCTTGGGTGGAGTTCGGTAACCGACTCATCACTGGTCTTGTTTCGATCGCAGTAGTTCTTGCAGTTTTAGGATCTGCGAGACGAGTTCCAAATTTCACGCGCCTGACTAAATGGTCTTGGGGCCTTGTCGCAGGTGTCGCTGCACAAATCATTCTCGGGGCGTTCACGGTCCTTAGCCATTTATCGCCACCAATAGTGATGAGTCACTTCCTGCTCTCAATGGTTTTGGTCTGGAACTCTGTGGTGCTCGAAGATATTGCTCGACCTGATAAGTCAAATCGTAACGATTCGCTTATAGGCAGGGGACTTCGATACCACGCTCAAGCAGTCGGCGTAGCAGCAGTTGCAGTGATCTTGACAGGCACAGTCGTTACAGCCAGCGGTCCTCACGGGGGAGATGAAAACATTGTCCGCTTAGGTTTTTCATTTCCATACGTAGCAAAAATCCATGGTTCGGCTGTAGTGCTACTCGTCCTTTTGACTCTTTCACTAGTTGTTAAAGCGCGTGAACTGGAAAAGTCTTTGTTCAAACGCCGAGTCTCTATTGCCCTCGGCGTCACTCTGGGTCAAGCAGCGATTGGTTACACCCAGTACTTCACTAAATTGCCCGTCCTACTTGTGGGTTGCCATATAGCCGGAGCCACACTTTTGTGGATAGCTATTATTCGGCTGCTTCTTGTTAGCAGAAGCAGACCGACCGAGGGAGTCTGAGATGTTTATTCTGTTTTCCAATTTAAACAGCGAATCTGAGACAGAAGTTGAGAACTCCCCAGTCCTTACTGAAGAAGGTGACCCAACAGCATCAACAGACGAAGATGTGCCTTGGATTGTTTTAGTGTGGAATGACCCAATAAACCTTATGACTTATGTCACACATGTTCTTCAAAAGCTATTTGGGTACAGCACTGAAAAAGCCACTCAACTAATGCTTGATGTGCACAACAAAGGCCGAGCTGTTGTCTCAAACGGATCAAAAGAGAAAGCTGAACTCGATGTCTTCAGACTTCACGAATATGGCCTGTGGGCAACTATGCAGAAAGACTCCTGAGATGTTTGTCGACCGGCGTTTTCGGGTAAAGCGAAACGGGAACGTAGAAATTAAAATTGCCGAAGATGAGCGACTCTTACTAGTAAATCTGATCGGACAACTCAGAGAGCTGGTCCTTTCGACCGCCCCCGAAGGAGAAGTAGATCCTTCGCTAAGACGGTTATATCCAGCCGCCTACGCTGATAATGCTCAGCAAGAGTTGGAATATCAACGTTCGATGAGAGATCAACTCCTAGAAAGACGTCTTTCGAATCTTGATGCGGTTGAAACCACACTTAGTGATCGCGAACTTGGACAGGAAACTCTGAATTGTTGGATCATGGCCATCAATGATTTACGGCTTGTCCTTGGCACGCATTTAGACGTCAGCGAAGAGGATGAACCCAACTTTCTCGACGATGATGACCCTCAACAACACCAAAGCGCTATCTACCATTACCTGAGTCATTTGCTTGGCGAGTTAGTTGAAGTCGCTGACAACTAGGCGCCCATTTCGTAGATCGGTGGTTTCCCGACCTGAGGCCCCTAGTCTGGGCCTGCTGGCCCCCATCGTCTAGCGGCCTAGGACACCGGCCTTTCACGCCGGCAGCACGGGTTCGAATCCCGTTGGGGGTGCCAATTTGTCTGTCAACCAATAGGCCCTTCTCAGCCCGGTTATCCAACTGGTGGGAAAGAAAGTTCTATTGTTGTACCTGGTTGACCGTCATCAATTATCCGAGCTTGACCTCCGAAGCTCTCAGCTACATGTCGGACAATTGAAAGACCCAAACCAGAACCGGGTAGTGATCGAGCCCCTTCGGTCCGATAAAAGCGTTCGAAAACCTGCTCGTGCTCTTCGACTGGTATCCCCGGACCGTTGTCCGACACTATTACCGATCCGTTCTCTACTCGAACTTGAACTGAGGAGTCCGGTGGATTCCACTTCAATGCGTTGTCGACCATGTTCGATACCGCTCTTTCGACCAAAGCTGGCGCCGCTATGATTTGTGATGAGGTGGCGGTGTAGACGATGTTGTAAGAGGTCCGCCGCCGGTGACGCTGCACGACGGCATCAACTAGTTCATCAAGTTCTATGCACTCTGCTTCACCCATGTGATGTTGATCTGTCGCTAAGTCAACTAGTTCAGTAACCAAACCCGTTAATTCATCGAGTTCGAACAAAACATCATCCAAGATCAGTCGTCGCTCATCCTCTTCTATCGAAGAGTTGCGTTGCATATATTCCAAGTTCGTCCGAAGGCTTGTAATCGGGGTTCGAAGTTCATGGCTGGCGTCAGTCACCAGTCTGTGCTGTTGTTCTCTAGATATGCTCAACGCCCCCAGCATTTCGTTGAAACTTGAGGCTAGCTGGCCAAATTCGTCGTCTCGTTTAATGTCAATCGGTTGATCAACATTTTGTGTCTCAGCGACTCTCGTGGCTGCTTCGGTGAGTCTTCGAACCGGGCGTACGACGCGTCCTGCGACAACAAATCCAATCAGACCTGATCCAGCCACCCCAATGACAAAGATTTGGATACTCATCCGCCACAAGCCAGCAAGTTGTGCGTCTACCTCATCCATGGGTCGAGCGACCATCGCTGCACGACCAGGTGTTCGAAGAGGAAGCGTCAGAACCCGCATCCGATAACCCGCTATCTCCGTGGTTGATATTCGTGAACTAATTTTCCGTTGAGCGACCAAAAGATTTTCGGGAAGAATAGGAAGCGGCTCAACATTGCTTGCCCAGATCCGGCGGTTGTCGTCAAAGACTTGCAGCAACACATCGTCTGGCGCGTAATCTCCAAACATCCGGCGATCAAATTCTCGAAGCCGACCAAATTTTTCGCTTAGCTGAATCACTGCGCTGGCCCTCAAACGCAATTTTGAATCAATGCTTTCGACGGCTTGCCCTCTTGCCAAATACAAAAAAGACCCGGCTACGCATGCCACAGCGATAGCAACCACCAAAGCAACTAGGACAGCCACTCGGGCACGAAAACTCATGAAGACCTGAGGACATACCCGATACCACGGACTGTCCTTATCAATCTGTGATCACCATCTATCTCTGTTTTCCTTCGGAGATAGCCGATGTAAACCTCCAAACTGTTAGATGACAGCGCTGCGTCGTATCCCCATACCGCTTCGTAAATCTGATCTCGGGTCAGGACCTGGTTTGGATGTTCTAAAAAAAGTTCAAGTAACTCATACTCAGTTCGCGTGAGTTCTAACAGCTGACCGTTTCTATGAGCTTGCCGCGCTTGTCTGTCAAGCGTGAGGCCTTCGAAAGCCAGGGGTTCCAGATCAAAACCAGCTTCCATTGGTCTGTTCCGTCGCAGCAGCGCTCTTATACGCGCTAGTAGCTCATCTAAAGCAAACGGTTTTGCGAGATAATCGTCGGCACCTGAATCGAGACCGTTAACTCGATGCTCAGTTTCATGCCGAGCCGTCAAGAGCAAGATAGGCAACTCCGAGCCTTGAGACCTTAAACGACGACACACTTCGATTCCTCCAAGGCCTGGCATGGTCAAATCAAGAATCATAAGATCTACGTGGCTTGACATTCGTATGGCGTCTAGCCCGTCACTTGCAGTCTGAACTTCATAGTTTTCAGAGCTGAGTGCGCGTTCCAAGGCCTGACGAATTCTCTTATCGTCATCAGCGATCCCAATCACGGCATTATTAACGGTTGGCCTATCTGACGAGCTCATCAAGTACAGATCTACTTCCTCAACATGAACGTTGAATGAGAATTCCGCGATGTAGCTACTCTCACGTCGCGGAATAGGATCTTCGCCATAATGACCAGTCGATCTCTCCGACCTGAATCCATTAGCCGCTCGGGTTCTCTAAAGACTTTTTGGAGAGACATTGTCGTAACTCTGTTCTTACTGACCGTTGCATGTTCTACTCAGATCTCAGTCGCGCCAGTTGCGACTCGGCCTACTCTTTCACACTCATCTGCCACCACTTCGTCATCTCTCCCCCCCGAAACAACAGCCTCAACAACTTGGTTCAAAACGCCAACGACCAAAACCGCTTCTACTCCAATCACTACCACTAGTCAGCCCTATCAAGGTTGGTGGGACCCAAAGGAAGTTCAGACAGCTTGGGGAAGCGTTGTCGAGGGTCTTCTTACCTTTCGCGGCTCGCCAACTAGATCATGGTATGGCCGCGGCCCAGTTCCATTGATGCCGGAAGTGTTATGGCGTTTCCCTAAAGAGGGGAACTTGTGTTCTCTGTCCACTACCGGAGGTCGCACAACTAATTGGTGCGGAATCGGCTGGACCGGACAACCTGCTGTTTGGCAGACAGGAGGTGACACCTGGCTAGCTGTCGGTGCTTACGATCGCGGCATTCACTTGCTGGACACCTCGACAGGCTCACCAGCTAAGAAGCCATTCGTAACAGGTGACATTGTTAAGGGCTCTCTAACAGTAGACCCGGACGGCTTTCCTCTCATTTACAGCGGATCGCGCGACGGGCATTTACGGATTTTGGCATTTGATCGGGCAGATCATCTCACCGAACTCTGGAGCTTGGCTGGCGATCAGGTCAATCCCGTGATGTGGAACGATGATTGGGATGCGGCACCCCTAATCCTTCATGACCATCTCATCACCGGTGGAGAAAATAGTTGGCTGCACATAGTTCGGCTTAACCGTTCGATAGACGGCTCGGGCCTCGTTACCGTTGATCCCCAAATAATTTTCCAAACGCCAGGTTGGGACGATGACCTACTTGCCGTGCTAGGCGACAACAACGTCTCCATTGAGAATTCTGTGGCGGTTTCCGGCAACACCGCTTGGTTCGCTAACTCGGGCGGACTAGTCCAAGGTTGGGATCTAGAGCCAATATGGAGCGGGAATGCACCATCACGAACTTTTCGCTGGTGGATGGGTGACGACGTTGACGCCACAATCGTAATCGACGACGAAGGTTTTCTGTACGTTGCTGCAGAGTACGAGCGCGCAACCTCGCGATCGCGCGATGTGGGGCAGCTAGTGAAATTAGATCCGAGAAAACCCGATGCACCCGTCGTGTGGTCTCTAGACGAACATGAGACTTTGCCCTCTGGTATCTGGAGCACTCCAGCTTTACATAAGGGGGTTCTCTTCGTGACCACAAACTCTGGTCGATTGATGTCAATCGACCGTTTTTCTGGAGAAATTATGTGGACAATTTTTCTCGAAGGACCATTGTGGAGTTCACCCGTTGTTGTTGATGACATCCTGATAGTTGGGGACTGCGGCGGCTATCTCCGCGCTTACAGCGTTCAACAGCCAAAGGTTAAGCCTATTGAAATTTGGCGGATTGAAATCGGAGGTTGTATCGAGGCAACACCAGCAGTTTGGGATGGCCGAATTTATGTTGGTTCTCGTGAAGGTGGTTTGTTTGCCATAGGCGAGCGCTAGGACATTTGTTCTAGGGTGCCGTCATGGATATTGGAGTTTGTGTTGCGTCACATGTTGGCGATATCGGCTACGTAGTGAGAGCAGAGGAACTGGGATATTCCCATGCCTGGCTAGCTGATAGCCAAATGCTTTGGTCCGATTGTTATGCGGCTTTGGCTTTAGTGGCTGACCGCACATCGAAAATAAATATTGGGACTGGGGTATCGGTATCTGGGACCCGTCCGGCTCCTGTCACTGCTGCGTCTATAGCCACTATCAACGCGTTAGCACCGGGAAGAACTTTTCTGGGTTTGGGCACGGGTAATACGGCTATGCGAATCATGGGTCACAAACCCCAAAAGATTGCAGAGTTCGATGAATACCTAACAACATTAAAGCCGCTGCTGAAAGGTGAGGAAGCGACCCACTCCTATAACGGGCAAGTAAGCCCGATACGCCACATCATGCCGGACAAAGGGTTCGTGAACTTCGATGACGAAATTCCTTTATATGTCTCGGGATTTGGACCGAAGTCATTGGCTTTGGCGGGCAAACACGGCGACGGCGCGGTTATGTCTATCCCTCCAGATGCTCAAGTCATGGACCGAATGTGGGAGATGATTGAAAGGGGCTCTACAGAAGCAGGTCGGCAACTAAACAGAGATGACTATCTAACTGTTTCTCTTACAACAATTGTCGTACTCGATGACGGAGAAACTATTGAAAGTCCAAGAGTAAAGGCAGAGGCGGGGGCCATGGCGATGGCTTCAATCCATTATTCCTACGATCAGTACCGACAATTCGGTCGGGCACCGGGAAGCAGGCTGGACGGTATATGGGATGAATACACGGCAATGCTGGAGGACTACGATCCAGAACGCATCCATCAGCGGGTACACGCTGGTCACAACTGCTGGGTTCTCCCTGAGGAAGAAAGGTTTGTGACGCCCGAACTGATCGACGCCACGTGCATAGTCGGAACGGCAGACCAAATTATTGACCGGCTAGTCGAACTTGATGAACGAGGGCTAGACCAACTGATGATTCTGCCGAATTTCGATCCTAGATTCGAAGTCCTCGAGAAAATCGGACAAGAAATTATTCCTAACCTATAAACGAGAAGACTGGAAGCTCAAAGATGGTGATTGGATCTCCTCGCTGTTAACCTGAAAAGCCGTCATCACCATGACGTTCCACAACACTTCCTTAAGCTGAGAGTTTTTATGAGCAACGTCTGTCAAGTAACTGGTCGCAGACCTACAACTGGTTTCACCGTTTCTCACTCTCACCGGCGCAACAAACGCTGGTTCAAGCCAAATATCCAGAAGAAAAAGTTCTATGTCCCAAATGAAAAGCGTCACGTGACTTTGACTGTGAGCGCAAAGGGCATCAAAATCATCAACAAACGAGGAATTGAGTCAGTCTTGGCTGACCTACGACGTCGTGGGGAGAAAGTCTGATGGCGAAAAGTGATAAGCGCCCAGTAATCAAACTGAAGTCGACAGCAGGAACTGGCTATACGTATTCCACGCGGAAGAACAAAACAAATAGTCGCGAGCGAATTGAATTGAAGAAGTACGACCCAGTTATCCGACAACACGTGATTTTTAAAGAAGAGCGTTGAGGGCTTTGCTCTAAAACCCTCATCTCGAGATGTCGGTTATTAAACATATTGAGTTGTCATCAGCTCAGGCTCGTTCGATAGCTATATCTGCTCAAGGGTTACAAACTGGAAATCGATTCTCGTCAGATCGTCTAGACGTCAGACATCTACGATGGGCATTCAGCAAACTTGGCGTTCTACAAATTGACGCTGTAAACGCAGTCGCACGTTCTCATTTACTGGTACTCAGGGCACGTCTCGGCGGCTGTCACGACGATCTCACAAAACTGCTCGAAGGTGCCGCTTACGATCGTCGCGAGTTCACCGAATACTGGTGTCACGAAGCTAGCTACTTACCGGTTAATGATTTACCTCTATTCAGGTGGCGCATGCAGCGCGCTGAACAAGGCGAAGTCTGGGGCGGGATCCGAAAGTTTGTGGCCAATAACCCAGACTTTGTTAACAAGGTCGCAAGCTATGTGGCAAAAAATGGCCCAGTAACGGCGGGACAGCTCCAAAGCAAACCAAAGGGCGGAACTTGGTGGGCTTGGTCAGAATCAAAAGTCGCTCTCGAATGGCTCTTTTGGATTGGGCAAGTATCTGTAAGCCACCGAGCAAATTTCACCCGATTTTACGACCTAGCGTCAAAAGTTCTTCCAGCAAGTGTCATGGGCGATCGTATGTCTGAAATTGATGCCCATTGCGAGCTAATACGACGAGCAGCAACTCACCTTGGTGTTGCCAGTGCAGAAGACCTCATCGACTACTTCAGACTGCCAAAAATTGAGGGGCGGCAACGTGTTCAGGAGCTAGTGGAGCGCGAACAGTTAGTACCCACTCAAGTCGACGGTTGGGATCGGATTGCCTACCTCTCATCCGACGCTAAAATTAAGGACGAAACATCAAAGTCTGTCCTTCTCAGCCCATTCGATCCAATGGTGTGGTTCCGACCACGAACTCAACGATTATTTGATTTTAAATACCGTTTGGAGATCTATGTACCGGCCGCTAAACGAGTACATGGTTACTATGTTTTGCCGTTTCTTCACGCCAACCGCCTACGTGCGAGAGTTGATGTGAAAGCTGACGTTAAAGCTGGGGTTTTAAATGTTCTTGGGATTTATTCTGAACCCAACAGAATGGACGAGCAGGCCATCGAAGCTCTCGCTATTGAGCTTCGCTTGTTGGCAACTTGGCGGGGTCTCAACGCAGTGAAGATCGGGCGCCGCGGTGATTTGGCTCTAAAAATGAAGAAAGTCATGCTGACAATATGAAAACTCTTTGGCGGGGGTTAACCATGGCCTGTGGTGTCTGCGGCTGCCGCGGCTTGTTCACCAGTTGGGGCATGTTTGCCATGGTCCAAGATTGCCCAAACTGTGGTTTGCACTTTGAACGTATGGAAGGTCATTCTCTAGGAGCTGTAGCTGTAAACACAGTCGTGAGTTCGGGTCTAGTTCTTACGGTGGTAACTCTGGCTCTGGTTATTTTCGGCACCGATGTTTCGACATCATTCTTACTTTCAGTTGCCGCTCCAGTCGGTCTAATCTTTCCCGTTCTGTTCGATCCCGTGTCGAGAACATTGTGGAATGCACTTGAGTTACTCATGCGACCTGCACAACCAGATGAGTTAAACCAGGGGTTTCAAAACAACAAGTAAATGTGAATAAGGCCTGTCAGGTTGCAATAAGACATCCGTCACGCCAGAATTCAATCCCTTGCCCATGGTTATTTGGGCAAACACGGTTGGTCCCGTGGTGAAGTCTGGAGTTCACGCCGGCCTGTCAAGCCGGAGGTCGCGGGTTCAAATCCCGTCGGGACCGCGGTCGGGTAGCTCAGTTGGCAGAGCGCGCGCCTGAAAAGCGTGAGGTCACCGGATCGACGCCGGTCCCGACCACGCTAAGAAGTCAGGGGCTAGCGCCCCTGACTTCTAGTGATTTTAGGCTTCGCTTGGGGCTCGGGTTACGCCATCTTCAATTGCCGCGGCAGCTACGGCTGAGGAAACTGCCGGCACGACTGACCGGTCAAACGCTGTGGGGATGATCAAGTTGGGGGCGAGGTCATCACTTGAAACAGCTGCAGCAATAGCTGAAGCTGCTGCAATCTTCATTCCTTCAGTAATGTCAGTTGCTGAGGCATCAAAGGCGCCGCGAAAGATTCCTGGGAAAGCAAGCACGTTGTTAATCTGGTTCGGGTAGTCGCTACGACCTGTCGCTACGACTGCAGCGATATCGTTGATTTCCTCTGGAAGGATTTCAGGGTCCGGATTAGCCATTGCGAATACGATCGGCTTGTTAGCCATCGCCGCGACATCGTCTCGCGTAATGAGGCCAGGTCCACTAAGCCCCATGAACACGTCGGCACCACTCATTGCTTGACCAACTGTGCCAGCTATCACATCGGTGTTTGTGTTGTGAGCTAACCATTCCTTGGCAGGGTTCATATCTTCTCGACCTGGGTAAATGGTGCCTTTCCGGTCACACACAACAACGTCGCCAATACCACGACCTATGAGAATTTTTGCGCATGCAACACCCGCCGCTCCTGCTCCCAAAATAACGCACCGTAGATCTTTGAATTCCTTACCCGTGATACGAACCGCATTTTCTAGCGCGGCTAGCGCAACAACTGCTGTGCCATGTTGGTCATCATGAAAGACTGGTATATCAAGTACTTCGCGCAGTCGTGCCTCAACTTCGAAGGCACCAGGAGCAGCTATATCTTCTAAATTGATACCTCCAAAGGTTGGAGCTAGTCGAATCACTGTTTCAATAATTTGTTCCGGCGTATCCACATCTAGGCAGATCGGAAATGCATCGACGCCTGCGAATTCTTTGAAAAGAAGTGCTTTGCCTTCCATCACCGGCATCGCAGCCGCTGGCCCAATATCGCCCAGTCCAAGCACGGCAGTACCGTCGCTGACAATTGCTACCGTATTTTTTCTGATTGTTAGTTCATGCGACGCAGCTTCATCGTGGTGGATCGCCATACAGACTCGAGCAACTCCGGGCGTATAGGCCATCGATAAATCGTCGGCGTCTCGCAATGGGATTCGGCTTATGGTTTCGAGCTTGCCTCCCTCGTGGATCTTGAAAGTCCGGTCCACTGCGTTAATGACCTTGATTCCTTCGAGCCCATTGACTGCCTCACAGATATCTTCGACGTGAGTTTCACTAGCTGCATCAACAACCACTTCTTCACGCAAGGATCCGCCAGTTGCGGTGAACCCTCTAAGGCTTCGAATATTTCCACCAACATCTCCGATTGCCGTACATAGTCGGCCGAGAGTGCCTGGTTCGTGGGCAAGCTCAACTTCTAGCGTGGCTGAGAAAGCGGCTGTGGGTCGCGACATCGGGTCTCCTGGTATGGGATACGAGCGCTCTATTGTGGCGGGAGGATTCGACTTGTCCAAACAGTGCTAACGCATTTGTTTTATGGGCCCTCATATTCAAAACCCAAATCAGGTGCTGTCAACAGTGCGTGAAAGCTGATTCCGGCCTTTTTAGCTAGTTGTTCACATGTGCCACCGCGATCCACTACGGAAATAATCATCACGGGTTCCGCACCAAAAGCTCGAACCGCCTCGGCTGCTTCTAGCGGTGAGACTCCCCTAGTTACGACATCTTCGGTGATAGCTACGCGATCTCCTTTACGTAGCGCGCCAGCTATCCGACCCTCAACGCCGTGGTCTTTTGATTCTTTTCGGACACTGAAACTGCGAATTTTTTGCCCTCGATCGGCCGCTATTGCAGCGACACCGTAAGCAACGGGGTCAGCTCCCATGGTTAAACCACCAATAGCGTCGATCCCATCTATTTCACCCAAAATAATTTGTGCAATGAGTTGAATTCCTTCGGGCGTACAGACTGTTTGTTTACCGTCAATGAACCAGTTGCTCTTCCGGCCTGATTTCAAAACGAAGTCGCCAGTCCTCACGGCGTGAGCTAGGAGGTGTTCTCTAAGTTCGATCCGCATCGGGTCAAGGTCACTCATTGATCTATCCACCCGACTTCGCCGCTACCTTCGGTAACTTGCCCGATAACCCAGGCTTCATGCGCATTCATCTCCGCAAGTTCGATGATCTCATCTTTTTGATCGTTAGGAACTATCAGAACCATTCCAATGCCCAGGTTGAAAACATTTCGCATTTCTGCTTCGGATACAGGGCCTTTACGAACAATTTCATCAAAGATTTGGGGCCGTCGCCATGTTTGCACGTCTAGGCCTATGTCTACTTGATCTCCGATCACACGTTTGAGATTTCCCGCGAGCCCTCCTCCGGTTATATGCGCTGCTGCGTGCACTTCGTGCTGGCGGAACGCTTTGAGGACGGTTGGCGCGTATATAACTGATGGACGCAGCAACTCGTCGCCAAGCGATAAATCAGAACCGGACCATGCGGGTTCGTCTAAGGGCCGACCAGTCATGAGTACCCGGCGCGCCAAGCTATAGCCGTTACAGCGTAAGCCTGTTGAGGCGAGACCTACCAACAGGTCGCCTTGTACAACTGATGTCTTAGTAGGTAAATCAGCTCGTTCTGCTACTCCGACCGCAAACCCTGCTACGTCAAAATCATTATCATCCATTGAGTCTGGGTGTTCAGCTATTTCTCCGCCTGTTAAGGCGCAGCCAGCTGATATGCAGCCCGATGCGAAACCAATAACAAGTTGTTCAATGATTTCGGGGTCAACTTTTCCTACGGTTAGCTGATCCAAAAAAAAGAGCGGTTCAGCACCAGAAGTAACGATGTCATCAACACACATTGCAACTACATCGATACCAATGGTGTCGTATCTGCCCAGACTCTTAGCTACGAGGGTTTTTGTTCCGGCTCCATCGTTTCCCGACACCAGGACTGGTTCTTGATATCCGTCCGGTAGCGCAACTATTGATCCGAATCCTCCTACCTCGCTTAACACCTCTTTTCGAAAAGTTGATTCTGCATGCGGGATCAACCGCTGCACAGCCTCATCTGCTACATCTATGTCAACTCCCGAGTCAGAGTAAGTGATGTCGGATCTCATTGGCCAAGCTCCATTTGCGACACCGATATGAACGCCGATCCTTGGTCGTCTTCTCGTACTCCCAAAACATCTCTGCCGATGTTCGCTGGGATTTCTACGGGATACTGTCCATTCAAACACGCAGTACAAAACCCAGCTCCCGGAGCACCGGTCGCATTGATGAGGCGATCAAGTTCTAGGTACGCAATCGAATTCACACCAAGGTATTCGCGTATTTCATCCATCGTTAAGTTTGCAGCCAGCAGTTCTGCCTTGGTACCTGTATCCATGCCGTAGAAGCACGGCCATCTATATGGTGGGGAGGAAATTCGTAAATGGACCTCGGCAGCTCCAGCTGACCGGAGCATCTCGACTATCGCTCGCGTGGTAGTACCGCGAACAATGGAGTCATCGACAACTATGAGACGTTGGCCTTCGATGTTGTGTCGAATCGGATTAAGTTTCATCTTTACTCCCAAAGCTCTCATTTCTTGGGAGGGGGCGATAAAGGTGCGTCCGATGTAACGATTCTTCACCAACCCATCTCGGTAAGGGATGCCACTTGCGCGAGCGAACCCTTGAGCTGCAGGAATACCTGATTCGGGCACTGGCATTACAAGGTCTGCGAGAGCTGGAGCCTGATCAGCTAATTGCTCTCCCATTCGTTGTCTCGCCGAGTGAACGTTACGACCATACAAAACTGTGTCTGGGCGGGAAAAATAGACAAATTCAAATACACACAATTTCGGGTCGGGGTTCTTGAAAGGTTGGCGGGAAGTCCATCCTGCGCGATTAATCACAACCATCTCACCTGGGTCGACCTCGCGAACAAAATGCGCACCGACCGTATCTAAGGCCGGACTTTCAGACGCAACTACCCAACCATTATCTAGCCGTCCCAGACATAGCGGCCAAAACCCTTCTGGGCCTCGCGCTCCGATCAAATGGTGACGGTCCATAGCTACGAACGAGAAACCACCCTTCAGTCGTGGCAAAACGCGTTCTAAAGCCCATGGAAGTTCGTTCCCTTCGGGAGCTTCTCCGCTCGCAAGTTCAATAGCGACTAGTTCAGCTACTAAATCACTATCGCTGGTCACGGTTCCATCGAGCATGCCGGCTTCAGCCGCTAGTTCTGCCGTATTTACGAGGTTTCCATTATGGGCGAGAGCAAATTCGAGGTCCCCGACGTCGCGGTAGAAGGGTTGTGATGCTCGCCAAGAACTGGAGCCTGTCGTTGAGTAACGAGTATGACCAATGGCAATGCTGCCTTCTAAAGCCGCAAGTATGCGGTCATCAAAAGCACTTGAGACAAGACCCATATCTTTAACGACCGTGACACTTGCTCCGTCACTCACTGCAATTCCAGCGGATTCTTGCCCCCGATGCTGCAGGGCATACAAGCCAAGATAAGTCTGGTGAGCGACAGGGCATCCTGGAGCCAAAACTCCGAAAACACCGCAGGCTTCTCGCGGTTTATTGATTTCTACATCACGAATTTCGTCCGTCACGCGCTAACAGTTCCTTGGCCTAGCGCATCTGGCAGCTGACTTTCGGAAGCCGCTATTAACGCATCGACCGAAATTTCAACCGTTGGGCCAAACTCGAGTAATGAACCGCCCGTTTGTCCAATTACTTTCGCAGTAACTTCTTCGGCGCTGGCTGCTTCTAAAAAGTCATCCAAATCGTTGTTGCCAACTACAACGAGGACTCGGCCTCCTGATTCGTTGAACATCGAAATATGGTTGTCATAGTCATTTAATTTGGCACCAATGCCCGATCTAATAGCCATCTCCGCAAGCGCAACTGCAAGACCGCCTTCGCCAATGTCATGCACAGCCTTAAGACTTAATTTCTGAACTGAGCTAGCGACAAAAGATGCAGTTCGAACGGCTTCATCAAGATCGAATTCAGGGAGAACGCCATCTTTACATCCTCCAATTTCCCAAGCCCACCGGCTGCCTCCCATAGAAACATTAGAAGCAGGTTCTTGTCCTAGCAGCACCAATAAAGAATCGGACGGCAAGTCAACGGTCGGCGGTGGGTCTGAGAGAGCGGGATGCATACCGAGAACACCAATAACCGGAGTCGGGGCTATATCTATTGTGTTCGTTTCGTTGTACAAACTGACATTGCCGCCCACGACAGGTGCATTAAAAGCAACGCAAGCTTCTGACATGCCATCGACTGCTTCTGATAGTTGCCACATGACTTCTGGGTGTTCGGGGTTCCCAAAATTCAAACAATTGACTACCGCAAGAGGGTGAGCGCCTACGCAGGCAATATTCATAACGGCTTCGGCAACAACCATCTTGGTGCCTTCGCGGGGGTCTACGTAGCACCACCGATGGTTTCCATCTGTAGAAAGTGCTAAACCCCTCCCAGTTTCTTCACCTGTTGAAGGGTGTCTGAGCCGAAGAAGAGTCCCGTCGTTGCCAGGGCCGACGACGGTGTTAAGAAACAACTGGTGGTCATATTGGCTGTAAACCCAAGATGGGTCACAGAGCAATGACAGCAAATCTTCGACACAGTTAACCGGCCCTAGAGAAGCATCACTTTGTCTCCGCTCAGCTAAATCACTTGGCGGCGACATAGGTCGTTTGTATTCAGGGGCATCATCGTGAAGGGTTGATGCCGGGAGTTCCGCTAATACTTCTCCATCAAAGCTGTCCAGTACTCGTAACTGTCCAGTCCCAGTTACTCGGCCTATCACGCTGGCCGTTATTTCCCATTGAGCTGAGATATGAAGAACTCTTTCGAGGTGTCGGGGTTCGACAATCGCAAGCATTCTTTCTTGGGATTCGGAGGTCATTAACTCAAATGGCTCCATGCCTTCTTCGCGAGAATGAATTGCCGAAACATCAACATCCATGCCCGCCCCACCTCGGGAAGCAGTTTCGCTTGTTGCGCAGGTAATGCCTGCACCACCTAGGTCTTGGATCCCGCTCACTAATCCTTCTTCAAGAAGTTCAAGGCACGCTTCTAAGAGTCTCTTTTCTTCAAATGGGTCACCGACTTGCACGCTGGGCCGTTTATCGGCGTCGTTGGACTTCTCATCGAAACCACTTGAGGCGAGAACACTGACACCTCCTATCCCATCTCTGCCAGTAGCGGACCCCAATAGGATCGCTAGATTTCCGACACCGCTTGCCTTTCCTAGTACAAGTCGCTCTGTTGGGAGCACACCCATCGCAAGCACGTTCACTAGTGGATTACCTTTATACGTTTCATCAAAAACGATTTCGCCCCCGACCGTTGGCACACCGACACTATTGCCGTATCCCGAAACTCCACTGATCACCCCCTCAGCAATCCATCGGCTACGAGGGTCATCAAGAGGCCCAAACCGAAGTGGGTCCATTACAGCTATGGGTCTTGCACCCATAGTGAAAATATCTCGGAGGATGCCACCGACACCTGTTGCTGCTCCTTGGTAAGGCTCAATAGCGGACGGGTGATTATGACTTTCGATTCGAATCGCTACAGCGATATCGTCGCCAACATCTATAACTCCAGCGTTTTCTCCTGGGCCTACAAGGACCCACGGTGCTTCAGT
>CEVU01075548.1_pt1 | contig 21310 bp, 13 predicted proteins | sample 427081 | NCBI WGS metagenome assembly CEVU01 (sample SAMEA2623868, study PRJEB7988) | marine metagenome | biome: marine biome (ENVO:00000447); feature: deep chlorophyll maximum layer (ENVO:xxxxxxxx); material: "saline water (ENVO:00002010), including plankton (ENVO:xxxxxxxx)" | depth 80 m | reverse complement strand
ATCACTAAACACTGCTCTCTTTTCGTTTAGTTTGTCTGCAAGAGTAGAGTTGATCGAAGAAACTCTCATAGGGTTAGGATAATACTTTGCATCATTCTTGATGATGTGGAAAGTATCAGGATAGGAAACATTTACCTCATGTGTTCCACCAATATAGACAGATGCTGATGTTCCAACAGCTTTTGCCATATGTTGTCCACAACTATCACAACCAATGAAGTAATCTGCCTCTTGAATGATTGCTGCCCATGTTCTGAGATCAGGATCAGTGCCAAAGTTGATTACATCAGTAAAAGCACTAAAACCTTCACGTCCATTCATATTGATAACAATATAATCCTTTGATAGTTCTTTTGCAATCTTATTAGCAAAGTTCTGATTGATAGACCTCATACTCCTATCATAGATACCCAGCTCTGAATGTTGAGCAGTGCTACCAAATGGTTGAAATACAACAACTTTCTTGTGGTTTTTAATAGGTTTGGGTGGCTCACATCCAGAAGTATTGCAATCACCATCTTTTCCCTGAATGGCTTGATTGATAAATGATCTTGCACCAAGTATCTCATCAATCGTGAGACCTAGGGACATATCTGGAAGATCACCGTGATCAGTAGTTCCATTGATTAGTTCATCGAATGCTTCTGCCAGTGAGATCTCATTACGATAAAAAGCAGGGAGTTTGTATGGTTCTGGTGCAATAACTTTATCAGCATCCCAGTAGTAGTTTTCAAACATACCTTTGGTTTCTGGGTTGAATGTCCTTTGTTGTAGTTCTTCAATGCCCCATAACATAAAATCCCAACCAGGAACCATCACATACCAATCTTCTTCTGGGTGGTTCTTACCATACTTTAGAAGTGCAGGAATTGCAGTAATAACACGACCCAATCCACCATCAACATTAATAATAGTTTTCATTTTCTAACCACAAAATTACCGATCACAAGATAATCAATGTCCATATTTTTGAATGAACGGATTGCATCTTCTGGACTTTCGATAATGGGTTCACCATTATCATTGAATGAGGTATTTAGAATTGCAGGAATACCTGTGACCTCTTTGAATTTATTGAGAAGAGTTGTCATCCTCTCATTCATTTTGTTGTTAACTGTCTGAATCCTACATGTACCATCTTTGTGAGTAATTGCTCCAAGTTCTTCCTTTCTACTGTCTTTGACTGTAAGAGAGTATAACATGTAGGGAGAATTGTAATCCTCATTGAAATAATCTGTCAAGTGTTCTTCGAGAATGATACCCGCAAATGGTCTCCAATACTCACGATGTTTGATACGACTGTTGATAATATCTTTATTCTCAGCAGGACCAGGATGCATCAGAAGTGACCTTGAACCAAGTGCCCTAGGACCAAACTCTGAACGACCTTGGAACCATGCCACAATACTATCACCACTCAGTTTCAATGCAGTGAATTCACACAACTCCTCAAAGTCATCATACCTTTCATATTTTACCTGTCCTTCTATCAACGACTCTAGAATCTCCTCTTCAGTATATTCTTTACCAAGAAGTGCAATGTTCTCAGGAAGTTCAATAGGTTCATTCTTCTTGAACTGACCATAACAGGCTGCACCAAAGTGAAGACCAACATCATTAGGACATGGTGGAACGTGAATATCATTGAAGAGTCCTGACTCTTTCAGGACACTGTTACCAAGAACATTCAGGAATGAACCACCAGAGAGACATACATTCTCTTCAAGGTATCCTTCATTCTTCAGGTCTGTTGTATACTCAAGAAGTGCAAGTTCAAAGTTCTTTTGAATGATATATGCCTTCTCATCAGCATTAGTGAATCTGAAAGAGTTCTGGAAATCTTGAGTCCACGTGACATAAGGAACATTATCATAGTAAAGATCCTTAGACATTTGATACTGTCTGTGATGATCTTTAAACTCTAGTCCACTACCATAGGCAGATAAACCCATGATCTTACCATCCCAGGTCTCACGATACTTTTCATCATAAGCATCAATATGTTTTCCAATCTTTTCACAATAGATGTGATGAGACAGATTATGATAGTATCCACCAAAATCATTAGAACCAGGGATACCATTAAAGATACGAAAGATACCTTTCTCTTTGTTAAAGTATCCAATAGTATTGGTTTCTGCTTGGAATGTTCTCTGAAGATCATATCCAAATGCAATTGAACCTGCACCATCCAATGTCAGGAATGAACCCTCATTGAAGTCAGATGAAAACACTGAGGCAGCAGCATGACTCAAATGATGTGATACTAACTTAAACTCTGCATTAGGGAACTCTTCTTTGATGATGTTATGGATGACACCACCATACAACTTCTTATAGAAGATACTGACACACATTGATGGGACACAAACAAGGTCCACATCTTCTGCAGTGATATTGCCAGCAGAGAGACAATATTGAATGGAATTGATGGGATAGTTGCCATCATGCTTCCTTCTTGTTAGCCTCTCCTCTGAAATGCTACAAACATGTTTGCCATCGATAAAAAGTGTAGCACCAGCATCATGACACCATGTGGATTCTCCACTTTCGTTATATGATTTGTGTGCCTCCCAATCAAATGACCCATAAATTCCAATTGTTATCATAATTAATTGTCTCCTGCAGATGAACATCTATGACCATCTGCCAATACATAATGAAAAAATCCTTGATGATGGTATGTATCATCTTTCTTCTTAAGAAGTTTTCTAATACCTCTTTGAATCACACTATACCTTGACTTCAGTGGTCCTCTCCAATGAGGCCTTTCGCAACCTTTGTAGATGACTGCATCTCCATCATTTAGATTGATGGGAACATCTTCACCCTTCTTGATGATATTGCCGTTTTCATCATAGGTATCAGGAGTTTTAATCCATATGGGCCATGGTTCTTTACAGTTAGATCCAATTTGAAATGTTAGTGAGATTTCACATACAGCTCTATCCATATGTCTTATGAGCTCCTGACCTTTGTAATACACTCTATCATAATGATAGGTGTTAAACAACTCACTGCCAATAATCTTCTCCATCTTTCTCCTAAACTGAGAATGATAGAACTTATAAGGAGGATAGGAATGTCTTGCCTTTGAACCAAGAACCTGAGTTTCATCAGTACGACGAACTTTACCAAAATTATTATACATGAAATGACCATTATCGTAGTCAATTTCTTCTTGTAGATCCTTTGGATCCCACATGTTTCTTACAATCAAGTACCCATTCTTATCAAACTCCTCATTCTTGGTTTTAGAGCTTCCAAATAACATCTTCTCCTGTAGATCCCAGTCCGGGCAGTCCGGGTATTGGAGTGTTTCTTTCTTCTTAAAAAACCACATAGTTTACCTCACTTCCAACGTGGACCAACAATCCAACCAACAATAGACTTGCGAGTTCCGGTTTTCACCTTTCTAACTCTATGTTTTGCCCTTGCATCAAACAGGATAAGTGTTCCTCTTTTCTTAGGTGCAGTATAAATTTTACCACTCTCACCCAGAAGTTGGAACTGGCCACCCTCATACTCATCACCATCGGAGAGTTGAAGAGAGAATGACAATTTACGAATTCTTTCTGTATTCCTAATGATAAAATCTGTTGCATTTAACTGTGGATCACACTGACCAGGAAGAACATCTGGTTTATAGAAAGCACTGAGACCCAGATCTTCATGCCAATTATAGAACTGTCCTTCACCATAGACAGTATATTGCATCGAACTTCCCTGAATATTCTCAATATCATACAGGAAGTTTTCTCTATTTGCCTTCAACACATAATGCCAGATAAATCCAGCAGACCAATGAGTATCAGGAATCCAAGTGTTTTTGGCGTCTCTGACATTTTCTTCTACAACGCCACCATTACCACCACCAACTCTAGAATTCTCTAAACTACTATCAAAAAAATGGAGATCTTTCTCCATCAAGTTTACAACATCTTCAGGAAGAAGAGTGTCGTAATACACACTTTGCATTGCCATTGAATCATATTATATCTCAGATACATTATATAGGAACAATTCTAATAAGTCAAGAAAAAAAGACCATACTGAATTCAGTACGGTCCTCAAGTTATTCTTCTGTTGTCTCTTCTTCAACTGGTTCAGGAACCCAATCCCAATTACCTTCAATGTTCCAGATATAATCACCAGCAATCTCAACATTTTCATCATTTAATGGATTTGATGGTTTTGAAACATCTTCTCCTACCCAAGATACGGTAGATTCATCCCACCCCCAAATTTTTCCTTCTATTGATTCAGGTCGTGGAGTTGGTGGTTCCCACAGATATGTGGTCCCATCTAGAGTCCATGAAGGATAGGGTCTCCTTTTAGTAAAAACATCATGTTGTTGATCATATTCACCATCAACAACAGCAGTTCTAAATCTTCTTGGATTATTGCCATACCAAGTTTGTTTCCAAACGGTATCTGAACCAAAAAGAGACATACACTTCTCAATACCCAAATTTTCATTCTCAATTCCATTAGAATCAAGAATATCACCATCGTTAGCAATCTTGATTATATCGATAACGTGATTGTTTTCGTCTAACTGTGCAAAACTAGCCATTTATTTTTCCTCCTTATGGTAGTGTAATTGAACCAGAACTGGTGAAACAATAAGTATACTTTCCAATTGTTTGTGGAGAAATATCACTTGCTCCAGGGAAAGATGGAGCTGATCCAAAAGCAGTTGGCCATGAGATAATCAAACCACCCGGAACCCCTGCACTACAGTAATTTACTGGTGTTGCACCAAATGTACCAGTTGTGTTGTAATGTGTTCCAGGCCCTGCAATACTAGAATGGTAACCGGTAGCTAAAACATCAACGCACGCTGCACTACCGCCCACACTGGTCCCTGATAGGTAAGTTGCATTTCCTCCAGACTTTCCACCATAACCTCGGTTCGTGATAGTGCTGCAGATTGATCTGGAATAGTTTCCAGGGAACCCACCTTTAACACCCCAAGGCTGCTGTTCAAGTTTTGCATCTGACCTCTTTACAGCCAGTCCATAACCATAACTATATGGAGTCACAGGACCAAATGGGTATGGTGAAGGTAGGTATCCACTTGTATACTGCGAAGAACTCACAACTTCGTTCAGTGATTCCCAATAACACCCATCACCTCCAGGATAGTCTGGACATGCACCGTAAGCGTAACCGAAATTAGCCGAACCTCCTCCGTTACCACCTGGACATCCTTGTGCGTAGTACCTACAGGTTCCATCAGGTGCGGGAGGAAGAGTACAAGCGGAACATGCACCACCGCCACCACCACCTTTTACATATAGTGGTCGTATTGGGTACCAGAACCCGGTAGCTCCTCCCTGACCTCCAGAACCGGTAGGACAAGCGGAGTTACTTCCACCTCCTCCAATGGTAATGGGAACGGTACAACCTGGCTGAATATGATAATCAGTGGCGTGGAAGAGTGCTCCAGCACCACCCTCACCGGCCAGGGGATGACAAGGAAAGATCTGGCCTCCAGGATATGCTGGACCACAACACAAGAAGCCGCCACGGCCTCCAGAACCTGCTACACCCAAAATCTCAACAGGAACACCATCAGCTGGGATGGATATTCCACCAGGAGTTTCATTTGCTCCTGAACCAAAAAATTGACTTAAATTACTCATTTTAACAGACCCTCCATCCGTTCGCTGAATTAATAAATATGAGCCTCACTGATACATATTCTAAATCCAACTTCATGTTCTCTTGAAGTCCCATAATACGTTGGCCATTTCTGGCTACGATGGTTTCTTTATATGCACCACCATTAACAATAACAACTTCATTGCCAGAAGATGGCGAAGATGGCAAAGTAACTGTCTGATATTCACCATTTAGACAAACAACTTGTCTATTACCAATAGATGTGCCACTAGTAGCCGTATAAACATTATCATAAGCAGATGTCAAACCACTACTTAGTGTTTTAGAATCAGTTATAATAGTTGTTCCACTAATTTGAATAGACATCAGTCACCCTCCCATGATAAGTAACCCTTTTTAACCATCTTCGTGTCTCCACTCGGTATATTTTAATTATTTATAATACCCTTGAGATTTTTCACTTCTTGTGACAATTCCTTCACTGCTTCAATGAGAACAGGAACCAGTTGTTGATAGGACACGGTTTTCATTCCATTCTTATCCTCATCAACTGCTTCAGGATAAACTTTCTCAATCTCTTGTGCAATTACACCAAGTTGATGGAACCTTTCTTCACTGTCGTTTCTGTCATATTCAACACCACGAATAAGATTCAACTTATCAAGTGATCCTTCAAGTGTCTTAATGTTATCCTTAACTCTGATATCAGATGTGGAGTTGAAATTGTTGGCATATATCGTCTTAGAAGAGGGGTTAAGGTAAATACTATTAGTGTAATATAAAGTATTCCCAGAATTCCAAACGATGTTGTATGAGCTGTTGGCATTACTATTATTAACAGTACAAGTGGAAGATGAAGCAGCGTTTCCACTAATGTTAATACCCCAAGTACCTGATGCACTACCACCAGTTCTAGTTGGAACATCCAAGAAAGCCCTAACATTGGATGAATTGTAGTGACGATACCATCCATCACTACTAGACATTACCATTCCATTAGCACCAGAACTATCACTATTAGAAGATCTAGCATTAATCCATTGACAGTAGGAATAATTCACGGTGAGGTGACCACTACCATCTCTTAGTGCAATTGTGTTTGCGTTTGCTCCAGTTGATGATGCGTAACCATTCAAAGCTGAAGAGTTTGATGCTACAGCCGCAGTTCCACTAATGTTAATACCCCAAGTACCTGATGCACCACTACCAGTTCTACTAGGAACATTTAGAGATGTACGCATCCCATCCCTAGTATTTCTGTACATCCAACCATTACCACTATCAGAAAGGAAGTACTGATCAGAGTTTCTGGTAGTAGGTGTACCGCTACAGTTAATGTAACTACAATACAGTTGATTGATACTGAGGTCAGAATTACCGTCTCTTACTGCAACTGTATTTGCTGATGATGCGATAGAACTATTATATCCATCCAACAATCCAGCATTGGATGCGTTAGATGCCGTTGTAGCATTACCATTAAATGTACTAGCTGTTATTGTATTGGATGAAGGGTTATACCTCAGTCCACTATCACCATATATTCTTTGATCAGAAGTTTGACCACCAGTGAAGGTAATGTAACGACTGGCGTTTGTTGACTCTTCTGCATCAACTCTTATATTGGTAGATCTCAATGCAGTTCCATTGAGTTCAGCTGTGATAGTTGCAGCAGAGAAATTACCTGTACTATCACGAGCAACAACCTTACCTCCAGAGTTTCCTGATGTTGCATCAACTGACCATGTTCTTGCAGTTGATCCATTAAATCCACTACCAGTTATATAAGAACCTGCACTAATTGTTGCTAGATCAGTACCAAGGGACTGACCAGAGATAGTGGAGTTGTTCAGTGCTCCATTTGGAATACTATTCAGAGATGCACCACTACCACTGAAAGTTGTTGCGGTTAGTGTTCCTGTAACTGTAACACCAGCAGATGTTGTTTTGAATTTTTGATTACCGTCATGGTAAAGCATCACTGAACCATCTTCAGTAGCCTTAATCATCACTTCACTGTCAGTATGGTTAGTAACTTGAAGTTGATTAGTTTGAATCGTTATTCTTCCAGAACCTTGATCTTTGATAAAAGAATTATTACTATCATGATAGATCAGTAAATCATCACCATTACCAAAGGTTGCCCCAACATTATCATTAAATCTCAAATTACCTGAAGTTTTAATATCGGCAGTATCAGATCTAATGAACTGTGATGAGTCAATGCCATCAACAGTAACTGCATTTACATTACTGATAGAAGAACCATTACCAGAGAAGTTAGTACAACTCAGTGTATCTGTTGAAGCATCAAATGTCAGCTGAGGATCAGTCGCAGCTGTTAACATTCTCCCACTAGTGAGATCTGATAGTATAACTCTTTGTGTTCCAGAAGAACCATTCAATATAGAACCAGTGTTGGTTATATTAGTACCATCACCATAAAACTCAACAGCTGTTACAGAAGAACTGGCTGAAACATTAGTTACAACAAGATCAGTGGCACTGATAGTTCCAGCTGGATTATTGATGACAATACTTCCAACAGTTGTAATACCAGAAGTACTTGGAACATAAAGATTCTCAGCGATAATTGTTTTGCCTGAGAAGTTACCAGAAGTATCAATACCAGTAAGGTTTGAACCGTCACCACGGAAACTGTTGGCAAATAGGTCACCAGTAACTGTCATTGCACCAATAGAGGTGACAACACCAGCAGTTATTACTGTAGAATCTAAAGTTCCTGTGACTGTGACACCAGTTGTTGTAGTTTCAAGTTTCTTGACATTATCATAGTAAAGTTCTACTCCTCCATCTTCTACAACATTGATAATTGATTCATTTCCTGTAGCATTAGTAACTTCAAATCTGTTTGACTGTAAGATTAAGTATCCATCTCCAGTATCACTAATATAAGAATTAGTCCCATCATGATAAATTTCTAAATCATTACCAGTACCAAACCTGACCTTTGCATCATCAATAAAACTAAGAGTTGTTTGTATCCCAACATCACTATTGAATGTAGATACACCAGTTACATTCAACAAATTGATTGTAGATATACCACTAATATCTACATTAGTAGCATCAAATTGTGCAAAAGTTCCTACACCAGTTACATTCAGGTATTGTGCTTCTGAATATGTAACTGTAGTGAAACCAGCTTCAATTCTGACATCAGAAATTGTACCAACACCAAGAACATTGAGATCGGTAGTTGATGTAACACCAGTTACATGAACAATAGAAGATGTTGTGATACCTCCAACATTGAGGTTCGTAGATAAACCTACATCTCCAACTACATCTAAATTGTATCCTGGTATGTCTGTGTTTATACCAATTCTTTTGGTTCCAGTATTTACTCTAAGTGCAGTTCCTCCTACACCAATATCCAAAACACCATGAACAGTTGATATTCCAATAATAGTAGAATCACCTACAGCTTGGAAATCTCCATTAACATCTAACTTTCTACTGGGTTGAGTGGTACCAACACCAACCTTGTTTGTAGGGGTATCTGCGAAGAGGAGGTCGGTTGCAACCTCAATACCCTTCTTGACTACAAAATTCTTTTCCAGTCCCATTGGTTCTCCTGTGAGGGTTCACATATCCCCCTCAATAGTGGTATGAACTATTTAGAAGAACTCCTGGCTCGTTTAACAGATTGACTGGTTTTCTGTCTACTTTCAGCAGACCTTTTCCTCTTCTTATTACTCTCTCTTATCCTTTGTCTCCCTTCTTCAGAGATAAATGATTTCCCCTTCTTCTTCTCAAAAAATTCTTGTTTATGTTTTCTTCCAGTCCAATCCATATGGAAACCAACAGACCTCTGCTTTGATTGATTGGCAAAGTGAGGATTCTTATCTACATTATAATATTCGTGTAGTATAACTTCATCTTCTAATGCAGCCTCAATGGTGTCATATACACCAAGAACTACTTTATGAGTAGGGTTGAATGATTTATCAACATAGCTACCAAAATATACATCATCTTCTGGTAAGCAGGAACAGGTTCTGGACCCAATATATCCTCTACCATATTCTTCATACGAGTAGTAGGTGTAATACATCTTCTTTTGGCAGGGGTATTACTATTTATTATATCAAGGGTCTTATATGTGTCAACACCCCTGCCAACACAATGCCCTAATCTCAATCAACAATGAACTGGAGTTTAGCTGTCGTCTTGTCAGAAACAAACCTACCTTTGTTTGGTGTAATTGTTAGTACAGTAGTTCCGTATCTATACAATTCCAAATAACTGTCATCGATAACTTCTATGGTTGGAGATTCAGTATTTGTATCATAATAATACCCTTCATATACAGTTCCAGTTTCAATATTATGGTTCTTATCAGAACTATCAGGACCAAATGATAGTGTATCAGGACCATTACCAGATACCTTTGTCATAGAGTAGGTTGAAGACCAATATGGACTACTCTCAACTACATTGAAAGTCACCGTATTGAGTGGCACTGGCGACGTTGTTGGTTGTACTGGAAGTGAAGATAAGTTGAAACCAATAGAAACATATGACAATTGTGTCATATTACCACCAGATCTTGTTTCAACAATATCAACTACATCATTTGTATAACCACTACCTCCTCCACCACCTGCACCAGATACACCACCATTACCACCAGTGGCACCATTTCCACCCTTACCACTATTTGGTGAGGATTTGCCAGATGTTTCTGTAATTGTATAACCAGTTTTAAATCCTCTGAATAGATCAAGGGTAGATGATAGTTCAACACCAGAACTATTTCTGAACTTAATCAATCCACTTGAATTGTCCTCACAAGGTGAAATACCATTATTGATCCAATAACTGCCCTTAGAACAAGAGATAGTTCTACCACCATCAGACGCACCAGCAATACTATCATTAGGATAAAGATTTATATCTGCATTCTGCATCGATGAACCATAAACACCAGTTGCTGTGAGTGTAGATGATGCAGGTCTTCTACCACCTGATGTGTTACTACCTCTTCCAACTCCTGGAGATCCATCAACATTCACACCACCACCATCTCCACCTCTTCCATCTTTACCTGCATCACCACCTTGACCAACAACAGCAATCAGATTGGATTTCTCATAAACATATACAGCAGAGTTATTTGATACACCAACAATAGTGTATTCAACATTCTTTCTGAGTGTGAGTTCTATGATGGACATACCACCAGAACCACCAATATTATCATTGAATGAATTACCAGAAGATGCAATCAACTTCATTCTGGCAACAACATCCTTCTCCTTTGAGTGAAGTTGAATGATATCATATGCACTTCCAAAAGTACCTTGATCAATATAGAACTCATTGTCATTATCCAAGTTGAGTTCAATATTCTTAACCAAACTGTTGGTGTTATCAATAGCCTGAATATCAATAATTGGTTTAGGTGTTACTACTGAATAATTGACTTCTCTACTATAGACAGGAGTATTGATTGCTTGGTCACTAGAAATTAAGCATCGAACTACTCCACTAAAATCAACACCATTACTAGTAATTCTCAATTGTTGTGTTCTTGATCCAGATATAGATGTTGTTTTTGATACCTGGCCACCATTCAACTCAATACTGAGTGATCCATTTGCGCCACCTTCTGGAACTACACTATACTCATAACTGATATCTGATACGATAGATGGATTTCCATATCCAGCACCACCTCCACCAGATCCTGGACCTTGATTGTTTGATGGTTCTCCTGAGGCACCACCACCTCCACCAAAGTAACCAGCACCACCGCCACCACCAATATATCCTGCACCACCAGTTAGTGCTGAACCAGCAGTAGGTTGTGTATATTGTGCTAATCCATCACCTGCAGATCCACCAGCAGATTGTGTGGCTCCACCACCATCAATATCATTTCCATTAGGTCCAGTTCCACCTGATTGGGATGTTCCATCACTACCTGAAGCTCCACCACCTGTACCACCAGTAGCGGGATCACCTGCAGAACCACCTCCACCACCAGCAATAATGATTACATTATCTTTTGATACTGAGTTCATGAATAAGGCAGTATATCCACCACCTCCACCTGATCTTTCTCCAAGGCTAGTAGAGTTTCCACCACCAGGCAATCCACCTGCAACAATAGTTCCTGATTCAGTTGAATAAGTTGAACCATCCCCTCCAGATTGTCCTACCTGTAGAATGTATTTTTGATCTTTTAGGAATGTATAATCACCTTGAACAGATCCACCAACAGAACCATAGACATTCTTCTGACCTGAGGCACCACCACCTCCACCAATGGCATACAATCTTGTAGTGATATTTCCACTTGGTGTAAGTGTATATGTGGCACCAGGAGTGAAGGTATTGTAGGATGATATCTCAGACCAATCTATTGTAAATGAGTCACCAAAGTCAGATGTAACTGTAAATGTTGGTCTGGATTCTACTGGTATAAGATTACTTGTTTCTACTTCTCCATCATCCAAGTTTTGACCACCAAGTTGCCACTGATAGGATACCCTTTGATCTGTAACTGGTAATGAGAAATCACTACTGATGTCAAATATTGCAGTATTCCCTGATGCAACAATCTGATCTTCTGGTTGCGTTATGATATCCAATTCTGGAAGGATTTCTACATAAATTTCCTCATCCTGTAGTACTATACCAGAATCACTAGAAGTAACATTGGAATCCAATGGTGCATTGATACACTTACCTTCACCTCTAAATGGAAGGTAATCTACCTGACAATATACTTTCTTCTGTCTTGATCCAAATTTGCGTAAACCAGTTAGTATAAGTTTAGAAGTATTTGCAAAATTATCAATACGAGCATCATCTGTTGATGTGTCTAACTTTACGCCATCAACATACCAAGAGAAATCGTATCCACCATCAGCAACTCCACCATTATTTAAAAAAGTAGCAAGTGCTGTTGCAGTAAAAATAACCTCACCAGCTTTACTGGAAAAGGAAGTTTGGGGTTTCTCAGTGAAAGCCACAATGGGTCCATTCAACCTCGTTTTGGATTGAATAGACCTTAACCCATTAAAACCGATAGGCATTTTTCAATACACTCCTTACCTTGTTATTTATTTTCCAATTCCTCAACTCTTTTTGTAAGTTGTTTCACACACTCAATGAGAACACCAGTGAGACCGTTGTAGTTAACACTCTTGATGTCTCCACTTTCATGAATCAATTGTGGAAGAATAGATTCAACAGTTTGTGCAATAACACCAAGTGAATCTCTTCCACTATCCTTCCACTTGAAGGAAACACCATCAATTTGGTTAATGATATCCAGAGCGTTCTCAATCTTACTTACATCTGTTTTCATTGAGATATCAGAAGTAGAATTGAGGTTAGTAGCGATTATATTACCAGATGCTGTAATGTTACCAGATGCGGTAATGCTACCGGAAGAAGTAATGTCACCAGATGATGTAAGGAGAGCAGTCGATACAGTGGGGAATGATACAGCTCCTGTTGTTGTGATAGTATCAACATTCAATCCAAAATCAATTGTTAGATTAGTAAATCTTCCATTTGCCCATGCGTTACCAACTATACCAATGTTACCCGTATTATTGTTATTTGGTATAACATTTCCACCAACAGTTGCATCTGTAACAACATCCAAATTATTTGAAACTGATACAGTCAGAGTAGAGGAGTTGAATGAAAGACCATCATTGGGTGATGGAGTAGTTGAACTGTTTCCAAAGTTCTGACCACCAACAAGTCCATAAAGAGATGCTCCACCATCAAATGTCATGAAGGTGTAGATGTCAATTGAATTTGCAGATGACGTAACTGCTGGAAGAGTACTTCCATTCCAATAAACAGGAATACTTGATCCACCTTGATTTCTGAAATCTAAGATGTCAACAGATTTTGGTGCACCTCCTTGTGTAATCTTAATCGTAAATGTAGATGTTGAAGAAGCAGGTACATTGGTAAGTGTGAATCTATTAACTGCCTCATTGGGGGTCAGTTCAAATATCTGTCCTTGTGTGAGGTCAATAGTAACAACATTAGCAGAAGAAGTAACAGATGTGGCGTTCTCATAATATGATCTCAATCTCAATGTTCCATCAACATCAAGATCTGCTCTTGCTTCTTCCCTACCAACAGCAACACCACCACCACTCTTGACTCTTATTACATTGTCACCAACTTTAAGGTCATTGATTGCGATTGCATTTGTTTCAATATTACTAGTATTACTTGGATCAGTAATAGTAATGGTATTAACTGTCAGTGTCCCATCAACATTTACATTTGTGTTGAAGTCTGCGTCACCATCAAATCTAGCTTTGTTTTGAACTAGAAGGTCATTTGTTCCTGCACTAGGAGTACCAACATGAAGACCCCAATTTGTGTCTGGGTCAAGGTTCTTGATACCAACTGTTGGATCTTCAACAGCAACGATGGCGTTTTTACCAACAACATCTCTCCAACTAGAATCGGTTGGAACATTGATCAAACCAGATCCATCACCAATAAAGGTTCCAAGAATGTTACCATTAGCAACTCTCAGACCAGCTCCATTTGCTGTGTCACCAAGACCAACACCACCTTGTGCATCTACATGGAACATGTTAGATCCAGATCCAATTTGGAATGTTGCTGGAACACCAGAAGAATCTAAACTATCAGTAGCAATTCCCAGTTTATCTGCAAACTGAATAATACTATTTTCATCAGAACTTACAGAACCAAACTTATACCAACCATTCTCAATGGTGTAGGTCCAACCAACAGTTCCGCCAGACTCTGGGTTAGCGTTGAATACAATATCACCAGGGTTACCTGACAAGATTGGAGTAGAAATTCCAACAGTATACTTTCTAGAGATGTTTGTATCACCCTGAAGGAAGATACTGTTAGCTTCAACACCATCATCAGATGTAGAAGTAATCTTCTGAGTGAAGAGAACCGGTCCATTAAACTCAGAGATGATATCAGAGTTAGGACCACCCTCAACAATCAAGTCTCTGGATACTGTAATCTCATCAGATTCAGTCTTACTGAATTGTTCCTGAACGTTAACAGATGAAGGATCCTCACCAGTAATTGTTGGAAGAGGAGTATCAAAGATGGTTTCTCTACCAGTAGAAGAAGATACTTTCTTATTACCAATGTAGTAGTCACCAACATCATTCATACCAACATAGACATTCTGACCACCATTGGATCTGAATGATTGTGATAGAAGTTGTTCAGATTGTGATGGTGGTTCATCCTGTCTATCAGGAAGTGCCGTGGAATAGTTACCAGGACCATAACCAACATACTCAAAGGTGTGACCAGATGCCTTAATGATAGATGGCTTTCTCAGTTCAATTGCAGGAACTGAAATTCTTCTAATAACAGAACCTTCAATGTGAGTTGTAGATTTGGATGCATATAGACCTCTGAACACTGAAACAGGATTACCTGTAACAGTGGTCTTAATTCTCATAATCTCATCATCAATTCTGAGATAATCACCAATCTTAAAGTCATAGTTGGTAATATTCTCAATCTCAATCTGATCAGTTGTAGAACTGACAACAGATGTATTCAACTTAGTAGTAATGCCAGAATAGATGTCATGTGATCTACCACCGAAGTTCTCATCATATGAACCAACTGCACCATTCTGAGGATATAAACCAGATCTGTATATCTTCTTGGTACCACCTGTATTTGGTGAGACCGTACTAACACCAACATTCACAACAAAAGTAGTAAGTCCTACATTCTCAGTAACAACAAACACCTGCTCATTGTAGAAGCTCTGGTCAGCTCCACCAATCTTGATGGAGTTGCCTACTCTATATCCATGATTGCTACTTGTTGTTACTGTAGCCAGTCCAGTGACATTATCGTAAGTCAGTGCACTGATACTTAGGGTTTCACCACTAATAAACGATGAAGCTTCTGATGTATTTTCTGATCCAATTCCACTGGTTGTGAAGTTTGTAAGTGCACCTATAGAGTTAACTCTGATTACATTGGTGGATGTAACTCCAGCAACTGAATAAACATCATTATACTCTTTGTAGAACGATGAAGATACTCCAGTAACATTGATACTATCACCAACATTATCATAAATTCCAGTAACTGTGACTGTACCAGTAGTAATACCAGTTGTATAAGCAACACCAGTAACACTCAGTACGTCACCAACAGTATAGTTGGATCCACCATGCATGATCTCAACATCTGAAATCTGACCACTGACTGTAACTGTAATTCTTGCCGTTGCGTTTGAACCTGATGAAGATCCAACCAATGTAGCGTTGTATAGGTTTTCAATAGCACCTGTACTATTACCATAACCAACACCACTACTAGCAATACTCACACTAGTAATTCTGTTCAACCCATGATCAACCATTGTGTGGATATCATGTGTAGTTGCATCAACTGAAACAATATCAGTAATGGCAATACCAACACTACTATCTCTGAATACTCTCTCAACAGATTCTCTGGATACTGAGTTCTTCAGATCATCAACAACAACTTCTCCCAATCTTTCAGGAATTGCGTATGATTTGGCTGATGGTACATCAGATATTGGATTATCTCTATCAAACTGAGGATAAAGATCTACAATTGGTTGTGAGAATGAGAAGTTTTCAGGATCATTGAAAGGTGCAACCTGTGGTACATTATCAGCAGTAACACCTGTTAAGTAATAGACACCATCTTGTTCACCAGTTACATACTCGGAAATCTGATCAACGTTATAGATGTAGAGATTGGTGTTACTAGTTACCTTCTTGAACGTTGGAAGAGTTGTGACCCTAGAAGAAGTATCATTGTTAAAGTAACCAGGATCATATGAAGTACCAGTTACTTCAAATTGATTAGCACTGGTGATACCAGTAACAGTGAATGTTCCATTATAAGCAGAACCACCAACACCAGTCGTGTTATTGGTACTGGTTACATTTTCAATTTCAATTTTAGATCCAACAGAAACATTGTGAGGTAGTTCTGTTGTATATGATGCAGTTCCACCACTCCAATCAGCATGACGGATGAAACTGAAGTTCCTCATGTCATTTTCATTACCCATGGTAACTGAACCAGGGTTAAACTGAAGATCTACTTCATCATTAGTTGCACCAGTGACATCACCGGAGTCACTGATCATAAATGTTTCTCTAGGTGCCCTAGCAGATGTAATACCACTACCAGCTGGAATAACATATCTCAGCTTGTAGATAGTATCATCTAGACCTCTAGAAGCGGGTTGTCTTGTAAGGAATGTTCTAGGTGTAGCCTCACCAAGTCCAACGGTTCCCAAACTTTCGAGAGTCTCTTGGATCGTATTGTGAATTGTGGACGATGATACGTTCACATACCACTGATCTACAGCATCATCATATTGAACAGGGTGACCAATATCACCAGCAACTTTATCACTAACTCTAGATTCAACAGTTAAGTTACCACCAAGGTTGTTGATTTGAACAGGAATTGCACTAGCCGCATCGTTTGGTGTGGCAGCAACTTGAATTTGATCTGGATTTACACCAGAAGTGATTGCAAAGTAAATCTGATTTGAATTCAAACCATCAGGAAGTCTAGCATTATCACTAACAACTCTGATAGTTTCACCATTTTCAAACTGGTGATTAGAATTAAAGGTAATCGTATTGGATACAATGTTGTTTCCAGTGGCCGAACTTCTTTCTACCTCAGAAACCTTAACAGAAGATGCTTCACTTGGTGTGCCTTGTGTAGGAGGCATCACAATTTTCGCAAAGTAAGGTGTTGGAACCTTATTTCTCGTTAAGATGACAGAGATTTGGTCATCAACCTTAGCACCAATTCTATACCCTTGAATGACTGATGGTGGTGGATTATCTTTGTTTGTCTCTAAGTAGAGGTAAAGTCTACTTATTGTTCCATTGATTGTTCTTTCTACATCGATAGAACCATACTCAATGTTAAGATTACCAGGGTTGATGTTAGTTGGTGGGATGATCTGGGTGATATAACCGATATCATCTTTATCGAATGCCTTATTTCTGAAACCAGAGGCAGAGAGTGAGGTTTGACCGAAGTTTGAAGTAGAACCAGATGTTGAGAACTCACCACCACTTTCGGATACAAGTTGACGAGAATATCCAATGGAGAAGTTGGAAGTTAATTGACAGAAAGCATTGTTGGATGCTTTGATGTGATAGTTATAATACTCTGGCTTATACTTTGCATTGGGATCAGCATGAATATTATCAACACTTGTCTTATCATCAAAGGTACCACTAGATGAATTGAACTTGACAAATGCACTATCATCTTTCTGAAGTCCGATACCAGTAAACTGGTTGAACAACATACTCTTAAATCCAGATACCTTAGATCCATCAGCATGTGCACCACACATACCAAAAGTGGATCTCAGAGTGATATTCTCAAAGTAAGGAGATGATCCAACAGTAGTATCAACGTCCAATGTGACTGTTGAACCAGAAACTGGTGGGAGTGGCTCTTCAGGAACTACTGAAACTTCATAGGTAAATGATGTTGTATTTCCATCTGCATCTTGTGTCTCCACACTCCGTACAGAGTATGAACCATTGTAGAGTGAATCAGAAACACCATCGATGATGAAATCACTATCTGCATTGAGACCAGCAATTCCTTCTTCTAAAGATACATTGATGATTTCACTTGGTGTAACACCATCACCAGATCTAATACTGGTAATACCAACTTCACCACTAATTGCACCGACAATACGATACTCATCAACCTTAGTTTGAATATCTACTTCAGAGTCAGGGTAGTTTGGTGCAATTGCACGACCAGATAGATTTCCATAAAGAAGTCCTACCTTCTCATAATACATATCCAGATCAGTTCTGGTTGTAAAATAAGTTTGGAACTCGTCATCAATTCTGGTTTGGTTTACACCATCGACGTATTCAAATACTGTGAGTTTGTGGTGTGAATAGTTTGGATTAACTCTTATATTCGTATAATCATCATAACTGAACCCATTTGGGTCTGCATCTAAAATGCTAAAGTTAGAAATGTAACAACCACCAGTAATTCTGAAGATTGCACTTCTTTCAATATTATTGTTGGTTGGTGATGGGACATAATAAGGTCTGATCGTTGTCTTCTTAATATCATTAGCAATGATAGAAGTACCACGGGGAACAATCACACCACCGTAGATACTATTAAGTTTGTAAAGAGTATTATTTTGGTCTGTAATATCAAAGTTGGTGGTGTTAGTCAGTTCTGAGAATTCACTACTAACATTTCCACCTCTGGTTTTAAAATTGTTTTCTCCGTCAGGAATCCAACCAGGTCTATTGTCGATATAGTGATCACCAGCACCAAGAACAATAGTGGTTTTTCCGAATCTATCGTTGGAGAAACCTTTTTGGTATGAAAATCTTGAGGCTTCGAGAAGTGCCCTTTGGATGGTAACAAAGGGTTTGCCCATCGAGTTACCAGTATTAGTGGTATCGTCGGTAGCATCCAAGTCCTGAGGATTTACATAAATCGTATTTCCACGGACATTCTTTAGGAAATTATCTAAGCGACTGAGAGGCATCTTACTCGCGCAATATCTATTATTACTTATTTAGTATGCATCATATGCTCGATTGTATTGGCGATATCGTTCATTGTATCTCTAAGATCTTTCTGTCCTCCACTCTCTTGTTTCATTGGAAGTGTACTGTCATCACATAAACTCCACCTCCATTCTTGAGCATGTCTGGACCACCAGAGATTAATTTTCATTAGAAAAGATGCAATTGATTGTGTTTTTCATCCTTATATGTTTTGGTGTGTAGCCTACAATACTCATTAAATGTTATCTTCATCTCCTTTACTGTTAATCCACAATGTTTTGATGCTGTTGGAACATTCCACCTTGCACAAAACAACATCTCCATAGCTTCTCTAGTATTTGGTCTCATGACGTTACCATAGGTGAACAATATACTACCATGTCCTCATCAAACAGACCACTAGCTATAAAATCACGGATGAACTGATGTATCCCAAGAAAGTCATCCATACTTTCTGCAACAATTTGCTTCTCTTCACCAGAAATAGAGTAAACTCGAAATGTTCGCGAAGAAACATCAACAACTACACGACTCAGATAATCTCCTTCTGGGGTTAGATTTTCCATAGGTTCCATTGGTTACCTCTGTATTATAGTTTACCTTGTCCCCCCGCGGGGGGAGAGTGTGACACTTTTAATATGGTCCACCAATAGATGGGTCTCTCAATATGTTTATAGCGTTTTGATACTTCGCAAGTTCCTCATCATTCAGTTTGTTGCCTCTTTCGTATGACCATATAGCCAAAGCGTATGAGGTTTTGAGTTCTTTCAGAACATTGGCACCATCATTATAAGTAGTAATACCAGCTCTTAAAGTAACAATCTCAGAATCTAATGTATCAATCTGACTGTTGTTTGTTGCTGAGGAACTAGTGTATACTTTACCATAGTTCTGTGCGGCAGAGATAGTAGGGTTTCCTCCGGCTATAGTATCAATTGCATTTGGGAAGAATGTTTGAGCAGCTCCCACACCATTGGTGTTTGCATCAAGAAGTGGGTATTGATCATTTGCATAAGGATTATCCACACTATTGTCAGGTGGTTCCATTTTTGTAAAATGAGTAACCATAACAACATCTTCTCTGATGTTGGTCAATCCAGTATATGAAATTGCAGTTGGAGCTCCAATTGAAGTGACACCAACAGTAAGTGGGTATAGAGATGAGAATGTTCCTTCAACATCCTGAAGAACCATTGGAGATCCAGTAAAGGATACTGTACCTCTGGCTGTAATTGTAACTTCTCCTTCTAGATCAGTAGTTCCTTGTGTAACAACCGTTCCAGCAGTACCACCAAAACCAGGAAAAGTGGTAAAACCAATAACAGTACATGCCTGATTGTCGTTGTCAGTATTGGATTCCTGATAGATTGTTTCTATAGCACTCAGAGCTGCAGTCGATGATGAATATGTTTGTGGGTTAGCTACCCAAACAGAGGATTGTCCCAATGTTTGAATCTGTTGCTTCTTTGTATTGATTGGAACCAAGTAATCAGTCACAATCTTATCATCAATTGCTTCTAATGGCTCTAAGATTGCATCATATCTTCCTTGATATATGTCTTTTGAATCATTGGTATATGTACTAAAAGCAACAATTTGAGCTTCTAGATTTCCTGAAATACCACCAAAATAACTATTGGGTAATCCAAATGTACCAAATCCAGATGATATATCATCTGTATGTCCTACTGAAACTGTCATGATTCCCTCCTATCATAATGATATCCACAAATAGAATGTTCATCTTGATTGGCTGGATAATCGGCAGCACTCTCTCCATCATATTCAACAACTAAATCACCAAGTCTTGGTGCCCAGATCTGATAGTAACAATTAACAGGTCCACCATCTGAATTCTTAATGATAACCTGTTTACCCCACTTAACATCTTCAACATATAGGTTTTGAGGTACACCAAATGGAGTAAGGTTTACACTCAACTGATCAATATCTACCAACCCATCCCAATAATCAGGAAGATTGATAACATTAGTATCCTTACATCTACCACGAATATAGATTGCTGCTTCTGGTCCTTCTACACAAATGTGTCTTATTCTCTTTCCTTCCTTCTTAGGGTG
>CEVU01050172.1_pt1 | contig 22021 bp, 23 predicted proteins | sample 427081 | NCBI WGS metagenome assembly CEVU01 (sample SAMEA2623868, study PRJEB7988) | marine metagenome | biome: marine biome (ENVO:00000447); feature: deep chlorophyll maximum layer (ENVO:xxxxxxxx); material: "saline water (ENVO:00002010), including plankton (ENVO:xxxxxxxx)" | depth 80 m | reverse complement strand
CCTACACCATTTGTATCACTACCACAATGAAATAAATTACCACTACCATCTACAACCCAAGTACAATATAGACCTGCAGATATCATTTTAACATTTGTTATACCTGTAATTACAGTAGGTACAGACCTTGCATTACTTGTACCATCTCCTAATTGTCCTTGAGCATTATGACCAAATGCCATAACTCTTCCGTCGTGTAAAATAACAAATACTCTAATATTTGTACTCCATTGATAACCTCCGTACCAATTTGGTACGATACAAGCAATTTCACAAGTAACACTATTGTTAGTTGCATCTGGCCCAAAGTATGGATTTTTAACCCATTGGTATCTATCTACTGTATCTCCTAATCCTAATTCACCACTACCATTCTCTCCTGTAACAAACATATTACCTTTGTTTGTTAATGCCCAAGAAGTTCCACCTTTATTCCACATACGAACAAAGTATTCTCCACTCTTCAATCCACCAAATTCCATAGACATTTTACTTTTTAGTACAACATTATCAGCCGCCGCATTGCCTAAAGGTGCGGCACTATAATAGTTATACCCTCTCATCAATGGTTCGTAGTTACCATTTAAGTAGCAAAGAGTAGGTGTATTACAATGCATATCGTTTCTTGCTCTTTTTACAGGGCCACATTCAGGATTTGGCATACCATCATAAGGAATCCAATCTGCACTTGCACCTGATTTACCATTGTATTCTGCTAACCACGGCCTTTTACCATCAGTACCTTCATCAGTAGTAGCTTTAAATGTATTGGCATATAATGGTACATTACTACCTAAAATATCTACTTGATAAAAAGCATCAGAGTTTGACCAAGTAATTGATGTTCCACTAGCTTTTAAAATTTGTCCTGTTGAACCTATAGGTACTCGTTGTTCAACCGATCCGTTATGTGTAAGCAAATCACCAGATGTAGTTAATGTACCTGTACCCTGTGCCATTACATTCCAATGTGTAGTATTAGTTGAGGAAGGTGCTCCTGCATTTGTTCCTGTCTTAGAAGTTGTATTTACATACACCCAAGAGGAGCCAGAATGCGACACTACATCATCTGCTTCGTATGTATTACTTGTAGAGAATGCACCTCTCCAAGTAAACTTTATTTTTCCTAAATCAACTGTTGCCATTTTTCTACCTCCTTTATGGCATATTTATTAGCAAATGTCCACTAGTGTCAATACTCATAAAAATTGAGCCTGTTGCAAAGAAATATGTATCATAATCAGAAATCGTTAGATTCTCTGATCCTCCCACTAATGTATGCTCTTGTGTTGCTATACTTCTACCTGTGCCATCTACTGTTTTTTTAAGACCAAAAAACTTACTAGCTATGGTAGAAATTGCACCAACTTGTGCATTAATTGCTTCTTTTGTACGAAGAGGTGTCATACCTTTCGTGTTTTCTGTACCTGTTTGTGCTTCGGATTGACTAGCAATAGATAGAAAAATACCATCTGATCCGTCTGAACCTGCAGGGCCTTGTGTACCATCAGAACCTCTAGGTATAGTTAAATTTAGAACTCCTGTGGTAGCATCATATGTTGAAGTTGCACTTGTACCTGCATCACCTGTAGCAACATTTACTGTTTGTACACCTTGTGCAGATTGAGCAATAACATTACCACTTGAATCAAACGCTAGAGTTTTACTTGCTCTATCTGTTTTAGCAGGTAATGTTAATGTTGCACTTTCATCATAATCATTTTGTGTAATACTTCTTGATATTTTATCATTAAGATCACCAAAGATAGCAATACCTTGATCTTGTTCAGTATTTAAACTTGTAATATCTAAACTAGAACTTGTTGGAAAATCTACTGTTCTTTCTATTGTTATTCTTCTTAATACAGTAATTACTGTACCTGCAGTTTGTCCAGATCCAAATGTAAGTGTACCACCTGAACCATATTCATAAGCACTATCTGATGGAGATGTTGTTGCTTGAATACTGAATTGAGTAGTTGTTGTCGGGTTTGTACTGTATGTAGCTAAAGTAGAACCAACATATACTTTAACATCAGTTACAGCAAAGAACTCAAATGGTATTGTAAAAACTGTTTGACTTGCCGTAGCTGTATAAATTACTCTTGGAGTATTATTTGCACTTGATATTGTCATTCTATTACCACATCATTGTATAAATCTCTAAATGCTTGATCCCATAACCAAAAATTATTTAAAGGTATCAACTTTCTTAACATAGTCTTTTTTTCAACATCTGACAAGGTGTCGTTAGAAAATGCACTTATTACATCAAATAACATACTTGGCCCACTACCTATTATTTCTTTAACTGCATCATCTCCATCAGCATCTCCAAATCGTTGATCTAATCCTAACAATGGTCTTGCACCTATTGATTCTCCAAAAAATCCACCACTTGTAGTTTCTAACATAAAGTTAGCATCACCTAATAATGCTGTTGTACCAGACAATTCTACACCTCTTACAATTTTTTCTCCTAAATCTTTGTTTTCATAGTATCTAGGATTTTTTGCCCAATCTGCCATCATACCTAATGCTATAGCACTAGATACACCTGCCATAGCTTGTCCCATTTTGCCATCTCTACCTTGTGCTAAACCTATTAACACTTTACGATTTGCACTTATTCCCCAAGAATAAAACTGTAATAATAAACCAAGCCAAGCATTATTTATTTTACCACCCATATCTGTTTTTTGGAATCCCATTGCCTTAAATAATGGATTGTTCATAAGTTCAGCAATTCCTTCATCATTAATTCTAATTACTCCGTGCATCATATTTACTTGATCAGCGGCACTAGGCGTTACAATAGTTCTATTCATATCTGCATATATTGCACTTTGTAACTTTCGTCTTGCCATCTTACCACCGGGCAGTGCATCCCACGCCATAGAATTTAAATAATATGTACCTTTACTTTTTTCTATTGGCATACGACTAAATACTTCAGCTACATTTTTATCAATACCATATGATGCAAGACGGGCAATGCCTGTTTCATCTAGTTTACCTGCTACAAGTTTTGCACTATCTTCTACAAATCTATGCATACTCATACGGCGTACAATTCTTTTAATTGCTCTTGTATATGGAGTAAGAATGTTAGCTTGATAAAATGCTTGTTGTGGGCGTTCAAGCCATTGACCAACAGCTTTATTAAAATATCCACCAAAATTTTTTGATTGTTGCGCTGTAGAGTCAAATACAAAACGAGAAGAGGCACTAGAGAGTTCACCTTCAAGTATAGGTACAAGTTGATCTAGTTCATTAATATTAGAATGTTTACCAATAGTTTCTAAACCTCCCACATAAGCACCAATTACATCTTTATATGTTCTATGAAAACCATTTACCATTAATGGTCTAGCTATCTCAGGCAAGGCACTTATTGTAACTTTTCCCATAAATGCTAAACTTGCAAGATTACGAATACTATTAGCCATTTGTACGCTTAATGTTGTTGGATCATCAGAATAAAGCGTACCTAATAGATTATCTTTTCCATCTCTAAAACCATTAATTATTTTTTGTCTTGCTGTTTGTGGTACATTATCTGCTATTAAATCTAATTCAAGATTATCTAAATATTCTGTTAAATGCACATCACCAAATTTTTTATGCAATTCTAAAGCAGGTGCCATTCTTTGTACATATTGTCGCATAACAATTTCTGCATCTTGTTCTATAAAATCTTTTAGTTCTTTGTTAGGAATATCAAGTTCTCTTTGTAGTAATTGTCTTGCTCCTACTTTGTATTGACCATCAACATCAATACCATATCCGTGTATTCCTTCTATATCACCCCATCTTGAATGTCCTTCTAAGATTTGATTGTAATGATATTCTACTTCTGCATCTAATATTTTTTCTCTATTTGTTAAATCATCAGGTATTTTTTCTTTTGCAGTAAGTTTATTTCTTTTTTCTGCTAGTTTTCTACGCTTAAGATATTTAGGATCAGTTATTTTTTGTGGTAATGTTGTTTCAAAATGTCGTCTTAATATTGCTTTAAACTCATCTGCATTTTCTACAAGTTTGTCGTGTCTAAAATATCTAGTAAAATATTTTTCTTTTCCTGCTGTTAAAGAGTCGTTAGCTACAACATCTATTTCAGCTTGTTGTAATTTTAAAAATTCTCTTTTGCTTTGTATTTTTTTAGCAAGTGCTTCTGCTTGTTCACCCGTAAACTTACCTGTTCTTTGCATATCTAATGCTTTAGCTAAAGTAAGTTCTGCCCTCTTTGTCATTATTTGAAAACTTTTTTGAGATTTAAACATTTGCAGATTACTTGCTACATCATTAAATTCTTTCATTAATTTGTTAAATGGTATTGCTCCTTTTTTAATAGCTTCCTGCAATGCAATATCTTGTGTTTCTTGTAATACATCTTCATCCATTATGTATCTACCAACCATACTATAATAATCTCTAAGCGTTACATCTGGTGGCACTTCACCTTGTTTTGTTTTATTAAAAGCATTTTTAACTTTTGAGCCAAATTGTTGTGTAGCTAATACACCTCTAGCAATAGTTCTTTGTCCACCTGTTTTATCAGAAGCAATGCCGTGATACCCAAAATAGGCATCTTCCATTTCAAATATAGCATCTCTAAGTTTTGGTTGGTATTGAGTAAATGTTCTCAATAATACAGAATCAGGTGTAGCAGAATAACCTTCCCTATTCATTTTAGTCATAACTCCGTGATCGCCTAATAGTTCAAGCATATCTCGTGCTACTCTTTCTCTTAATTTTTTGTTTTTAACATTTCTACCTACAGCATTAACTACGCCTCCAAGGTTTTGTACTTCTTCTAATATTCTTAAATATTTAATACCACTAGTTTCTGCACCTTTAGACACATTATCTTTTACAATGTCATCAATTACTCTTTTATTAAGAGTGCTTAGATATTCACTTACAGGCATATCTTTAAATTCTTTAAGTGTCTTAGGCATAATTTCACTTGAAAATATTGCTCGTCTTATTGTGTAATTTACCCAATCATCTGCTGTTCTAAATAAATTTGCAGGTGGTGTTACTCCAACCTGTCTTAGTTGTTCTAAATGTTTTTTTTGTTCAAACTGTGCTTTTGCTTTTACTATATCTAATTCTACTTCATTAGTAAGATTGTTATATCTAGCCACAACATCATCTACATTACTACGAACACCTGCTGTTTCTGTTTCTTCTATAGCTTGTTGTACACCTGTTTGTGTAAATGTCTGATCTACTATTTCTCGTTGTTGTTGCATTCTTCCTCTAAGCTGTGGTACAGACTCTCCGGGTAATGCTCTAAATTTTTTCATACCACTTACTGATTTTATGCGAATAGCATCACCTTTATTAAAATCTTTAATTTTACCAAGTATTTTCATAGCATTACGATTAACTGCATTTTCATAATCTGCTGTACTTTGTCCGGATTTTTGTTTTATTTTACTATGTGAATATTCGTGCAACATAACAAAATCTGCCCATTCATCTGCATCATTAAATGTATCTCTTGGTAATGGATCAACACCTTTTACTGTAGGTTTAGTCCAAGGCAAATCTATAAATGTTCGTTTTATAGCTTCTCTATCTATTCGTATTGTATTTTTTTTTCTTTGATAAAATGCTTTCTTATATCTACCATTTTTATCGTGTCTACCTGTATAGCCATCAATAATTCTAAGACTCTTATAACCTTTAGGATCAAGATATTCTATTGCATCTATTGCATCTTTAATAGGTTCTGGCTCTCTAGCTTGTTTACCTCGCTTTGATTTTATATTTACATCCTCAAAATTTTTTTTTGGATTTATATAAAATTCTTCTTGATTATAATCTTTAATACCTTCGTTTTCAGATAATTCTTTGTCGTAGTCATCTAATGTTTTTTTTGTACCTTTAGGCAATGCACTCTTTAAAGTTTTGCTACCTAAATTAGCTGAAAGTGAACCTGCCACTCCTCCGATAAAACCACCTGCAAGTGCACTTAATCCAATCATTGCTGTAGTTTCTTCAAATGTAGAAGTTGGATCAAGATTGTGTCGTATAGGTTCTGTTAATGCTGTAATACCACCAACGCCTACACCACCTCGTACTGCACCTTTAACAAATCCTAATCCTCCTACCATAGGTATAGGTAAGTATGTAGTTGGATCAAGAAACGCCGCCGCAAATCCCGGAAGTATTCTGCCTGATTGCTCTAATCTATCTCGTCTAGCATTGTTTCTATCTATTTTTTGTTTTAAAAAATCAGCTTGTTCTTTATTTTTAATACCAATAAATTCTTTCATATAAGGCAGGTAAGCCTCAAAGTTATCAGCAAATACATCATAATTAGGATCGTAGGTATCACTTACTTGTTGATCTATAGGTGATGTACTTTCTGCCCATTGATTAAGCCAAGACAAACTATAATGATCCATAACATCATCAAAGAAAGAATTGTTAGGAATATACTTGCTTTCTTTAGCCATAACAGGCACTCGTCTAAGCTGTGCATAGTTATATGCTCGTAAAAAATCTTGTTGATTACTACTTAGACTATCTACTGATGTAGTATTAATTCTTGCCATAATCAGGAATTAGTGCATTAAATGTTGTTGGATAATTTTCTGCAAAGTATTCTGCTTCTCTTATCTTTTGTTTATTAGCTTCGTTAAGTGAGTCATAATGTGTAATATCTTTACTAAGTACCATACCAATTTCTATATCTTGTGTTCTAGCTTTATCTAGTTTTTGTTTTACATCATTTGGTGTGTAAAAATAAAATGTGCCATCATCTTTTAGTACAGGTGTAGCATCTCCTGTGCCTCTATTTATTTCTAATAAATAATAAGAAATATTTGCTGTATCATCTGTTAGATTCATATTTTTAGTATTAACAGGATATACTCTAAAATCTCTACCAAGTTTCATTTTATTTCTGTCAACATTTTTATATCTCTTAAATTGGCTAATTTCATTCATAATATAAGGTTCGTGATGGTCATTAATCATTCTATTAGGGTTATTAGGATCAGTTACTTTATGTCGTTCTAATGGATATAATACAACGCCACTTTCTCCTGCATCACCTCCTGCCATATAATTAAAATTACTTTTGCCTATTATACCTTTTTCAGTAAGAGTATTATAAAACTTCATACCCATTTGTTTAAAACCTTTAGTTGGTTCAGTTGTAACATTTGGATCATATATAGTAGAACTTCGTAGATACATTCTTAAAGTATTTCTTAATGGTGTTGCTAAATTATCTTCACCAAACATAATACCTGTTTTATCAATTACATGTTTAATTGCTTCATTAACTGCTTTATTAACAACAGAAGCATTACTTGTATCTTTAATATTTGAATCAAATGCTGTAGATAATTCAGTAGCTACTGTAGTAAAATCTATTCTATCATTAACTAATGATCGTACTCTTACACCTTCTAAAATATTATGTGCTTTATCTGATAAGCTAGGAAACATTTTTTCATAACTGTCTGTTCTAATAAATTTACCTTTATACATAGTTCCTGACAATCGTGTTGCTGATGCAACCATAGGATTAAGCATTGCTTGTATTACATCAGCATCACCTGATAATATAAGTTGTTCTATAGAATCCTTAATTACAGTAGGCATTGCTCCAAGTCTGCCGTGTGCTTCATAAAACTCTGGTGTTCTCATAGCTTGGTCATATGTAGTTAAATTAGCTAAACGGGATGGATTACTTGAGCTTTGTGCAAGTATTTTAAAATATTCTGCAGGATCATCTTTAGCTACCCTTGTCATATCTTTTTGTATAAATGGATCAGTATAATTTGTAGATGCTTGTCTTTGTTGAGTATAATTAGTAAAACCTGCTATAGATTCACCTAGTTCACTAGAGCCAGATGTATTAGCTAATCGTTCTGTAAGGTTAGAATCAATAGCATTTATTTCATCTTCAGTAAGACCATCTAATACCTTATTAAAATCATCTTGTTTAATAGTTGATACTTTACCACCAAATGCTATTTGCTGTCCTCCCTTACCATCAATTAAATTACGAATAGCTACTAAGTTACTTTCTTGTTCTTTTCTACCAAAACTAGTTTGACTTCTTGGTGTGGTTGGATCAAGTAGCTGTTGTAAGTTTACACCACTAACTTCTGACGAATAAAATTTATGTAACCCATTAATCATTGATTGAAACTTAACTCTTTCCGTAATACTTTTACCAACAAGATTTTCAGGTATTTCAGCTATTGAGGCATTGGCTATTTCTTTAGCACTACTAGGATCAATCAACACATCTCTTTTAAATTGTTGTTCTGCTTTGCTAAAATACTGATCTGCAAAAGCACTTGTTTCTTCTTCTCTTTGTTGTCTAAATTTAGTTTGTGCTTTCTTTTGATCTTGTAGCATTTGTGCTTCGAGGGTAGGTCGTATTACATCATAGAATTTTGAAGGCAAGTTTTGTTTATATGAATCAAAAATTGGTGCCATTCTATTTACATATCCATTAGCATCTTCATTGGCATTAAACGATTGTTCTAATTGTGCCATACTTTCTTTTTCAAACTGTAAACCAAGATCCATTTTCATTTTAGCAACAATCATTTTATCATAATCATCTTGATCTGTTTGCCAAAAAAATCTATCTGCTTTAAATGGCTTCATTGTTTTAACTGTTCTTACTTCACCTGTTTCTTCATCAGTTATTTGTTTTTCTTCCATTTCAAACTTTGCATTTTGCACAGCGTTTTTCATTCTTATTTGATCTGTTTTTTTCTGTAATGCTGTAAAAGTATCTGATATTTTTTCAAAGGTTTTATCCCAAGCTACTGCAGATTCTTGTGTTTTTTGTATTGCTGTCTGATATCCAACAGGAGCAGTTACTCCTATCTGCTCTCTATATGAAACCATATCTTTGGATCGTTTTACCATTATGTTTCTTCTTTCGGTGGTGGTGCATCATCTTCTTGTGCAAATGCTGACCAATTAACATTAGCACCCATACCAACTAATCCTGCTACACCACTATATATACTTGCTTTCCTTCTTGATTTGTAAGCTGATAACGAAGCGTCTTTTGCAATACCTGTTTGTCTTGCATCCATAAGTGCTTGTGCTTGTGCCTCTCTACCCATCAAAGTAATATTAGATTGATCTCGTCCTTCAGCTTCTCTATTAGCTAAAAGAAAGTTAGTAAAACTTGGTGAACCTATTTCAGCACCAGAAGCGGCTAAACTTGCTCTGTTTGATTTGTGTAGTTTAAGTGCTTCTCTTTTTCTATCATTTAAATCTTTTTGCATTTGCAATTCTCTAGCTTTGGCTTCTTCTTCTTGTTGCCTACGCCTTTCTTCTAGCATTTGTTGTTCATATGAATTTGCTGTATCGTCAGCATTCATTTGTTGCATCATAGAATATACTTGAAAGCCACCACTTATGACTGTGAAAGCTAAACTAATATATGGAATGGCGGCGGCTGGAGGACACATTAGAAATAATACTCACTTGTTATAGATAATATTCTGAAAGGTAATGGCACAGATTGTGTAATCGTAATAAAAGGTTCTTGGCTATAACCTAAACTATGTACATCTTTTTTACCTGTATATCCTGTCATTTCAAATCCATTGCTTACAATTACATCATTACTGTTTACTTGTAAATTATGTGTTTTAGATAATTCTAATATAGTTTTGCCTATTTTTCTAGGTAATCCGTATGTTGAACCTAATCCTCTTACAGGTGAAGTTGCATCTATAGATAATGTAGAAACATCTACTGTATAATCAATACCTATATCAATACCTGAAGCAGGTTTTTGAAATATAGCAACACCATTAGAATCAACTGTACTACTGCCATAATAAACTATTGTATCATTTTCTCCTGTACCTGATGTAGCGTGTACTACTTTACCTCGTAAATCTGGTGAAGCATTTAACCCTGTAAATGTATAAGAGGTAGTAAATTCTATTGATGCATTATCAGATGCTGTTAGAGCAGGTACAACTGTAACTATGTATTCACCTGATGTACTTGTTGTTGCTACATTCTGTATCGTACAACTTATTGAATTGCAGGTAAATTGCTCCCCTGCTCTGGGTACTTGTGTTAAGCCATCTATTATAACAGTATTAGCACTAGTAACTGCACCTTTTACTAAAGGCGTTCCGTGTGGTTGATATGACGAAGATAAGACTTTAGATACAGAAGCATCTGTTGGTATCTCATATTGTGAGTTAGAAAATTGCTCTAGATAATATTTAGTAGCACCATTTACAGTTCGTTTAACTACAGCATACATAAATTTTGTTGTTGCTCCTACAGATATATAATCACCATCTGTTTCCCATATTACCCAACCTGATAATTTTTCTTGTCTATTTGCAGAAAACACTCCTATTGTTCCATTGTCATTTACAAACAACATAAACATTTCTGTTCTTATTCCGGATGATTTTATTATTGCAGAGTCAGTAGGACTATTTACAGCTTGTGGTGAAAGTATAGATAATGCTGTAGGTGTATATTCTTCATTAGCAGTATTATAAAAATATTCTCTTACTGTTTTACCATTAGGTTGAACAAAGATTGCCGCACCATCAAATAATCTTGGCATACATTTAAGTTGCGAACCAAGATCACTTTGTTTTAATACTTGTAAATCTGTCGGTGTAATTGGTTTACCTACTTGAGGTTTTAAATAAAATTCACCTGTTGTTGTGAAGATTTCTAAATGTTTACCAGAAATTAAATGTTGTATTCTATTTACTTGGTCTGATGCAATATTTATCTGGATAGCGTCTGTATCATCACCATCTCCTAAACCAAAATGAAAAAAGTCTGCTGTTTGACTACCACAAATAAAATCACTTATAGATCCACCTGCAAAAAAAAGTCTTTGCTGATGAAACCTTACTGCTGTTGGAAAGCCATTATGTGTATTATATACTTCTTCATCCCATTGTTTGGTAGGTGGATGTCCTATAATTCTAACATTTGTACCACCACCATCTTGAGAATCTCCTGCTGTACCACTTGTAGCTGTATATTCATAACGATCGTCATCAAGGACAGTTATTGTAAATGTACCATTTATATTTGTTGCTGTTAAACCTGAACCAGAATCATTTAGAATACTTTCTGCACCTTCTACAGTAATTGATGCACCTGTAGAAAATCCGTGTTGTGGATGCAAAACAATTATTTTAGCTGTTCCTTGTTCAGATTTCATTGGATCATCATCAAGTTCTATTCGTACATCTTTTCGTAAAGTACCTACAGCATTTGTACCATCTGTTACTGCTGTTACTTCTATCTCTGATTTATGATATCGTATAATATTACCAATCATAGTTGAGTCCCAATAAGCAACACTTGTTACTAAATTAACATTTGTTTGCGCAGTTGTTTGATCTATATCTAAAGTAATATTGGCATCTGCAAATTTAAAATATGGTTGAAATATTTCTGTATCATTAAAGTTGGTTGCGAATTGAAAATCTGCTTTAGTAAATGTTGTTGCTCCTGTTCTTACAATTAACTGTGGTCTGAATGCTGTATGTGCAACAATCATTGTATCTGCAGATTGTGTAAATGTAAATTCAAATAAATTAGAAGTAGTCCAAGGACAACCTGTTAATGTGCCTAATAGTGTGCCGTTTGTAGAAAATATAAGTAATTTAGTATTTTGAAAAGCTAGTATATATTCTTGATTCTCATTAAATATAAATGCTTCTAACCTAGTTTCTTCATTTAAATCTGCTCTATACAAAGTACCTTGGCGTCTTTCCATTGCACCTTGATTTAGACAAAAGATATTTCTTCCTCTTCTAAGTGCTTGTTGGAATGCTTGTACATCTGTACGACTTACAACAGTTTCGTCAACCTCTCCACGGGTAAAACTATTTTGATGCACTCTTTGTATTGCCATATCATTTAACTGCTACTTGGTACAACTGCTCTCACTCCATCTGCTGTACCTCTGTTCCTTACTTCAATTAGTAAACTTGTATTAAGTTTTCTTGTAGTTTGTGTTTGTGATTCCATACCCCTAGCTTGTGTAAGCTGAATATTTGCTCTCTTTTGATATAATACAGAAAGATTATCATTTCTAGCTATAGCACCTGCAAATAAACTTGCTAACTCAAATACTAATATTTGAACAAAATATTCTGGAAACTGATCTTCGTGTGGTTGATAAGTATAATGTAGTATTACAGTATCGTTAGCACCACTATTAGTGTATAAAAATTCACCATATCTATCAAAAGGAATTACATTATCTGATACTGTAATTGTATGCACTAATAATGCATCATTTGGTATTTGATATGCAGAGTCCCATTTGTCCAAAGGGTCGGTAGAACTTTTAGACATTTGCTGTTGTTTACTAGCAAATCTCCATCTTGCTTTTGTTAATAAATTTTTTAATGTTGATTCATATAATTGATTAGACACTCTTGCTTCTGTATTGTTTTCTGTAAGAGCAGATATTACATTCGCTCCTACTAATACAAGTGCTTGATTACATATATCTATTTTACTTGCCATAATTTAAATATCGGGGGAGTTGCCTCCCCCAATACCCTATGTACCATTAATAGTTGTTACAGTAGCCGCCGCCGTTGCACTTGATACAACAACAACATCTACTGTTCTTGTGCCACCTGTAGCTCCAACAGCAATGATTACATCATTCTGATGAAGTTGATTAGTAGCACTGTTAAAATATCCAGATCCTACAATAGTACTTATAGCATCTGCAGAGTTGTAGAGATAAACATTTTGATCTCCACCACCTGCAATCTTTTTTAAGTTTGCTTGAGTAAAAGCCATTAGTTTTCTCCTATTCTGTTATTTGACATTCTATCGCACCATCATTGTCAATCATCACAGCACCCATAGACATATATGAAGTGATTAGATTACTGACCTTTTCAGGTATATAGTTTACTTCAGTTCTGATATCAGAACCCATAGCTAAACCAACAGACGATCTGTGGTAAGCGTGGCAATCTCTAGTTGTACTAGAAAGCGACAGACCAGAGAAAGAGAACCATAAGAACCCTAACCATCTCTTAGCCGTCATACCACCTGCATATGGTAATTCTTTTTCACCGATATACTCTGCTCTTGAGAATTGGTCAATTTGTAATAAATCTGCCCAACCTGCTGAAGATACAACAAAATATCTTTGTCCATCATCAGGAACATCAGCTTCGCCGAAATTTTCGTAAACTGTTAACGCCTTTGCAAGTGTAAGACCTGCAGAGCCGTGTACGACATTGTTACTATTAGACCCTGCATCTAACACATCAACAATAAGTTGATCTGTTTTTCTACCTAGAGCAGAAGCCGCCGATTGTGAAAGAACTTGTCTTTCATCTATGTTAGTTTTCAACTCATCTAATCTATCAACATAATCCGCCGCATAGAAATCAGATAGAGTTACATCAACTGTATTGTGAGTTATTTCCATAGTTGGAACATTAGCGTGTCTTGATTTCTCAGTTGCACTACCTTTGCCCACCTTTTGGAATCTCGCTTGATTGCCTTTTACATTATTAAGCTGTCTAACTGTATTCCTCAGTTTTGATCCCATACGCTGATATGCCATATGGACTTCTGATTCAAACTGCTTAATAAAGGCAGTAGTAATGGAAGTTGCCATAACTATCTCCTAATAAAGTTAATATTACAGTTTAAGAATTGTCCATAGTTTGATTCATTCGGGTTTTCCATATAGGGCCACATAAATCATCAATGGGTTCCACTTGAGTCTTTTCGCAAGACTCATAGTAAAAATATCTTACTTTTACATTTTTGACAAGTAGTGGTTCATTTTGGAATTTAAATCCTAACCATTTAAGCCATCTTATAGTTTGTGTTTGTTCTTCTGTAACGAAGTTATGCAAGTGTTGGTAATGAGAAATTGTCCAATTAAATGCCCGTTTTGTCTGGCGTAGGAATCGCATATTCTTCATTACATCTTCACCACTAAGAAACCAACAAGTAGCTTTTGTTGTATGACCTTTAATAGGAACACACCCCCACATTGCAATAGGTTTTTTGCCATCAAAAATTGTCCAAGTTATTGTATTTGGTCGGTTTGCTCTAAATGGATATAATAGTGCCATAAGTGGATCAAGACCAAATAATGCTATCTCAAACCTATCTTTGCTCTTCATATGCAATGCTAATTCAAAAGCATCATCAGGCGTAGAAAAGTCTTGGTATATCATCTATAGAGTCTAGCAAATGCATCATCTACTTTTCTTACGAAAGATTCATCTCTTTCTTTTGGGTCAAAGTAGCGAGGGTCTTTCATCATTCCTCTTACATCTTCTAGGGTTAGTTTATTTAAAGGTTCTTGTTGTTGATAAGAAGATATATTCTCATTTCTCATTTGCATTATTTTTTCTAGTATTTCAATACCCTCTGCAGTTGTACCTATAGTTTGACTAAGGTATTCGTGTTCATCTGGTGTAAAGTATGCTTGTGAAAAACTATCTACAGCTTGTATTCGTGCTTGAGCATTTTCACCTAATTTTTCTATTTCTGCATCTGCATTAGGAGCATACTCTCCCATCATATCAATATAAGCATTAATACCATTTTCAAACATTTCTTGATCATAGGCATTCTCTGCACAATGACCTCGCCACCATTCTGTCATAGGATTTTCCATAACATCATCTTCTGTTATATGTTCTGGTAATGAAGGTAATTCATAATTTTCTGGAACTTCAGAATCAGCTTCTTGTGAAAGTTCATCTATAATTTGCTCTCTAAGTTCATCTTTGTTACCACCAACATATTTTTCTAATTCTTTATATCCTTGTTCTAAATCTTCTTGTGATTTAAATTTACCAAGAATTAAGTCATCTGCTGTTGGTTCAACCAAAGTATCATTTGGTCTTTCAGATAAGTTCTGTGGTTCTTGTGGCTGTTGTTCAGCCGTTTGTTCAGTAGATTCTGTTACTTCTGCAGTATTTTCTTCTGCTTGTTCTGTATTATCTGACATCTTTTTTCTCCTGTATTATGTTTTGACTTCTTCCTTTATTTAGTCGGCGTTGTATTAAACCTACTATATAGCGTTGACCTTCAATATGTCGTAGTTGCTGATCGCTTATTTCTGAACCTGCAACTGCTTCTATTGTAATCATTCGTAGATATTTTAATACTTCTGCACCTGCATCAGTTTTAAATACACTTTCAAAGATAAAATTAAGACGGGTTTCTTCGTCAGGACTTCGTTCAAAATTATCTAATCCTACTATACGATTAGGTTTTGCTTTCATACTCTATTTATACTACTTTGTAATGTTTTGTAAAGCGTTAATGGAATCCCTTGGTTGCATACCTGTTTGTTGTAACCCTTGAACCATTTCTCCTATTTGACCTGCCGCTTGTCCCATTTCTTTATCAGAACGAATTAACTCTTCTGGAACACCTAGTTTTTTGGCTAAAAACTTAGCAGTTTCGTTTTGCTTAACAAGAATATTAGTTAATTGTGGGCCGAGTCTGGCTTGTAACATTCCTATAAATCTATCTAGAGTAGCAACATCTTGTTGTTGTTGTGCTTGTGCAAGTGGCGAAGAGGATCTTATTTTTATTTCTCTACCATTAACAGTTGGAATTTGTATTCGCCCTTGTTTCTTTAATATATAAACTACTCGTTGTAATACAGGATTAACAAGTTCTGCTTGTAATCTTCCGAATGCCGCACCTATTTGACGAGAAAGGTCAGCCATTCGTTCTGCTACTTCTGTTGCTGACATAGGTGTTTTTTCGTTTGGCGTACCTAACATATCATTATATAGTGCCTTCTTTATATTTTGTCGCATATCTCGTAATACTAAATCTGATACCTGAAAGTTTCCTGCAGGTTGAACAGGTGTAAGTCCACTACTGCCAACAGCTTTTGGTATAATTGTTCCGGGAATTAATTGAATATTATCAACATTAATTACGCCATCATCTTCTACTTGATACATACCAGATATTGCCATTTGTGCATTTTCTAATATCAATTCAATAACAAGATTAGAAGTTTTAATTGCAGGTAGGGCAAGTTGTAGTGGCCCTCTTCCATATACTTCACCTGCACATTTACTCCATCTATATATTAAATATGGATTTGATCCCATTCCTTTGAATGTTTGTGAAAATAATTCTGCTTCATATGTTTCTGAAATAACACAGAATTGGTATTCTTCTTCTTTTGTATTGTTATAATTACGATAAACTATTTCAATAAGTTTACATTCTTTATCTGGATTCTTGCCCATTTCTTCCATCATCCGTACAGGTAATTTTGCATTAGGATAAGCATTTAATATTTGTCTAAATTTAATTCTTCTTTCTCTAAATATATGATCTATCTTTTCGTCGTGTCCTGCATCTAATAATAAATGAGGTAAAGGGATTGCTTTAAATTTTATTGGGTGTACAGCATCTCCCTCTTCAACAAGTAGACATCCTGTACCTACTGCGCAATCTAAAAAGGTTTCGTGAACTTCTTGTGAAAAATTTGAGTTTTGTAAAATTTCAAATACATATTCAGTAACAGTATCTAACATTTCGTTTACTTCTTTTTGTTCATCTTTTGGAATTTCAGTACCACTTGTAAACTCTGCCCATCTTGCATAGTTTGGTACAATGCCTGATTGTAAACGAGATGCAAACTCTTGCACTCCTACAACAGCAGTTTCATCAAAGATTCTTTCACTTCTTCTTTTTGCTATACTTTCTGAATAGAATGATTCCCTTTGAGGTAAAGCATATTCATAGCAATCTTCAAAGATAGGAATCCATTGATCTTTTATTGCTTGTGCTCGTCTATATTTAGCAAGAAGTTGTTTTACCTTTGATTCCGAAAAATCAACAGGTGCTTGAGGTATGACATCTACAACCATTTACACTCCAAGAGTGCCACGACTAACTGTGCCTTGTACTGCTAAATAACCCGATCCACTTCTTCTTCCTGACATAAGCGACCTTCTGCCTCTTCTACCAGAAACTTCTGCAAGTGTATCTTGATATCTTTCTTCTTTCAACTCAGCCTTCTCTCTCAACTGCTTCCTCCTATCTGCCGCTCTCTGTGCCCTTTGGGATGCAGAGATTGGAGGAGGAGGAGGAGGAGGAGCAGGTCTTGAGCCACCGCCACCACCACACATAAGCTATCTCCTTCTTTCATAAATGTTCTTGGGTTTTATATCAAAAACATTAAAATTTTTTTTAGCTATTATAGGTTTACTATATTTAGTACCGATTGTCAAAGACCTACCTTCACCTGCACCAAGTAATAAGTATTGTAAAGCGTCGTGTATATGCGAAAATCTATTCTTATTTGGTCGCTCATCATAGCGTTCACCAGATACTTGAAGTCGTCTATAATGATATCCACCTGCAAATCCTCTAAGTAAATTAATACAACTTTTATCAATAAGAATACCTGATTCACCATCTACCATTCTATTAAGACAGGTAGCTACAGACTCTATTCGTAATGTAACATCATTACTTGGAGCAGGTCGGGCAGTAATACCTTTACCTCTTAGTATCTGAAATGGTGTGCTTTCATCTGTTTGTACTCTATGATCTCCTGCAGGATCTCCAAATATATAAAAAGTTCTAGGATGATATCGTGCCATAGATTGTTTCATTAAATCAGAAAACTTAACAATACCCATATCTTCAGCTACAAGTTCTTCAAATACTATCCATCTAGTTCTTATCTTTTGTGCAAAGACACAAGCAGGTGTAAGACCAAAGTCAATCCCCATATAAACAGGAAGATGTTCTGCAAGTGCAAGTTCACCTTTAGCCATATGTACATCTTGTCTATATGATTCATATACGGGTTTACCATCTTCAACAGTACCAAGTTTATTAAGAACATATACATCTATCCACGATTTTGTTTTACCACGGATAATATTACTATAATAATTTTCTGTAAGATTCTTTCTATTCTCAGATACTTCAGATTTTTTATATTCTTGTATCTCATTGTTTTTATTCTTTATTTCTAACATAGCAGGTGGTTGATTAAAGAATTTCCAATTATCTGGCTTAATCAACATCTTAGCTTCTTGTTTACTTATATAATCAGGTATAACAGTTTCACCTGCCATAATTGCCCACCAATGATCGGTATCAGGTGGATTGGTATCGCAAACGACTCCATACCAAGTTGGGCCACCATCACGCATAGATGGAAAACGACCAACACGCATAGAACAAGCATCAACAATACTTTTAGGAATTTCTCGTGCCTCATTGATCCATACTCCTGTAAGTTCTAAAGATAGTAATTTCTTAACATCTTCAGGTCTATCTAACGCTAGAAAGATTACCTCACAATCAATATCCCCTTTTTTTAGTTTGTGTGTATAAGGTACACTCCAAGTAAAGTTTCCCCAATCTTCTTCAGGAAACCAATCTAGCCAAGTTTTTATTGTAGTAGTCTTGAGTTGAGGGTTAGTATTACGAATGACCGCCCATCTTGTTTTGCGAATCCCTTCATCATTCGGCTTTTGTGATATAGCTCGTTTTATTATTTCTATACAACAAGCTACAGATTTACCAGAGCCAACAGGCCCTCGTATTCCTCTAAAGAAAGTATCGTCTTTAAGAAAGTGTTTTATTGTTTCGCCGTCTGGCTTATAACTTAGTGATGCCATAATTAACTGCTAGTTCATATAATTTTTCTCTAGCTTGTTCAGATAGAGATTCTATTATTCTATCAGCTTCATAGTTAGTTACCATCTCTTTTGGGTAATGTTTCATATGTTGTGATTTAACAACAGTACGAAGTGTTTCTATTTCTCTAATAGAATATTTAGTAAACATTGTCATACCTTTCTAAATCTCCTTACTTTTCTTGCGATTGATTTAGGTTGTTTACTAAATTGTTTTCCACTAGCTTTATCTTGTTTTTTCTTTGCCGAAGTTCTCGCATATTCTTTTGAGGATAAACTTTTAATAGCTTTTTCGGGTAAATACCTTTCACCTGTATCTGAAGATTTTTTACCTGATTTTGTACGCCATTTTTGTTTTGACCATTTGGATAACGAGTTGCTAGATTTTTTGCCACCCTTATAGCCACCACCTGCTTTTTTGTATGCTTTGACGGCCGCTTGTGCTTTTCTGCCAGACCATTGACCTGCGGCCGTTCCGTGAGATGCTTGTGCTTTTACACGAGCAACAATTCTTTTCCATAGAGAAGGATTTGATTTTGTAGCTGAACTCATAACTAATATATTTTTTTACCAAAGCCACCTTTTAAAATTTTATTAGATAATGGTACACCACCTCTGCCACCACTACCTCTTGTTTTTGCTTTCTTTTTTTGTTTATCTTGAAGTCTTTCTTCTGCTACTTCTTTATTAGTAAATCCCGAGTATGTTTCTGAAAAGTTCTTTTTTGCTCTAAATTCTTTTTTAAATTTTCTTTTTTTTCGTAATCTTTTTATTTTTGACTTTAATTTTTCTTGTTTCTTTTTTCTTGCTTCTTCTTCTAGTTCTTTTTTTAATTGTTCTCTAAACTTTGGACTTACTTTATCTAATTGTTTTTCAATTTTACCTGCTTCTGTATCTCTACGAATTTCATCAAATGCCTTTTTGTACTCCCTAGCCATTATTTTTTTCTCCTGTTTGTACTACGACTAACGATTCGTAGATTACTCTTTTTATTATTACGAGGATTTCCATCCTTGTGGTCTATATCTTTATTATCATTTTTTTTAACTTTTTTCAATCGTAGTGCTAACCTTCTTACTTTGTTTCTATTAGCACGATCCTTTTTTGACGAAGATGAGGATTGGAACTTGTCGTATTCTTTTCGGTAATTACGCTTTGTCATTACTGTTCAAAATGTGTGCCTTTGCCATTTGGTAGGCCGTTTCTTTTGAATGACCCTTCATCATTTTGTATTCAGCGTAGTCTTTAATTTGTTTCATTCTGTGCAGTTCAAGGTCTGCTTTTTCTGTGCGAACCATTGCTTCTGCTAATTTTGCACTTCTTCTTTGTGCTTTAGTTTCTTCTTTCTTTTCTACCTTTGGCACCAGATACCGTTGCTTTCTTTTTGTTTTTTAAATCTCTACGAGCTTTGAGTCGTGCTTTAATTTTTTTCATTTGTTCTCTTAATTTTTTTTGCTCGTTCATTATCTTTCTCTGACTTACTTCTATTTAAAGCATCTATTTTTTCATTAAAAGAAAGTTTATCAAACTCTTTTGTTTGTATGTTTGGTTTTGCTTTAGCATCAGGTTTATTTACTTTCTTTTTTATAGATGGTTTGTTATCTTTTTCTATTCGTCTTTCTTTATCTGATGTAGATCGTTTATTATCTTTTTCTATTCTACGACCTTCTTTTGATCTGAAATCATCTGCTGTACCACCTTTAGGATTATTAGCGATAAGAAATACTCTACCTTTTGGTGCCATTGGAAATTTATTGTTTTTTAGTTTAGTAACAGTTTTACTACCCTTTTGTTCTGTTTGTCCAAACTTTTTATCATAAGCCTTTCTACCCATTGCTCTAAGTTTATAGTTCGTTGGGTTTTTACGAAGTGCTTGACTATATGTCATATTTGTAAATGCTTTCATAATGTTATTATTTCTTTTTTTTGTAGTTTGTCAACTATCGCAATATTCTTCTTGGTAAAAAATTATTTACGCCCATTAAACTTGTTCGGGATCGTGGTCTATTTACACCTAATTTTTTTTTAGCAACAGAAGGTCTTGCTTTCACTTTTTGCATTTGTTTATATTGTTGATCTGATATCGGCCCACTTCCATCTTTATTGAAACCATATTTAGGACTATACAATAGTATTGGTTTAGGTAATCCAAACATAGTATGATACTCTCGTTGCAATTTATTCATCTGAGATTGGTCTTTGGGTTTTCTGTCTATGGCATATTTAAGTGCCATAGCAGAACGATTAAACATTGCAGGTATCATTATTTTTTCCTTTTCTTTTTCATTGGTGGTCTACCAACTTTTTTTCCGTAAGTTCCTTTTCCTGATGGCATTTTATCCTCCTTTCTTTTTTTTATTTTTTAATCTAATTGACATTGCTTTTGCTTTACGCCGTGCATCAGCTTTACTAGATGCACCCCACGCCCTTAATGACAAAAGTAAACGAGTTGGTCTACCTTTGCTATCTTTTTCGGGGCCGGGCATATTTCCCATTCGTGCTAAGAAAGATGCTCGTCTTGGATTATCACCTGACTTAACAGGTGCTTTTAATGTACCACCCGTTTGTGCTTTATAAGAAGCACGACCTTTTGCATTTAAACCACCTTTAGGATTCTTTCCTGCTTTTCTTGTCCAAGCGGGTGATGGCATTAAAATATTATGTGTAAAGTTATTTGTACCACTGTGGATACTACTAAGTATGTAATCATTTTTTATCTCTCAGTTTTTTAATTAATATCTTCCTTTTTTTTACTGCATCAGTTAGTTTCTTTTTCGTTCTTTTTGGTCTTGCTTGTGGTGATGGGGTATAGGTAGATGGATTTTTTCCACCTCTTATAGCACCAGAATACATAGCACTTGTTTTACCCTTTTCAATATCATCAAAATCTGTATCAGCTAAAACTTGACTTCTTTTTTCATCTAAATCTTTTTTTCTTTTATATAATAAACCTCCTGCAATATTTTGTTCTTGTGTCGTTCTTATTTTTGATGATCTTGAATCTATTTCAGAAACATTTGAAAATTTGTGTTTTGGTTTTACACCTAATGTTGGTTTGTTTCTTTTTCCAATTACAATAAATTTATTGCCTTTATCTTTTTTATATTCAGACTTTGTTGAATCAAATATTTTTTTTTGTGTTTTATTTAAGTCTTTATAATCTTTTTCTGTTATTACTTTAAAACTATTTCCGTACTTCTTTTTTAAAAGCGAAGTGCTGAATCTACCAAAATCTTCTTTTTTTGTTTTGCCCATAACAAAACCTTAACAGAAAAAAAAAAAATTGCAACGAACCTTGAAAGACTTTAATGAGTGAGTAGGACATATATACAGCC
>CEVU01170038.1_pt1 | contig 22091 bp, 21 predicted proteins | sample 427081 | NCBI WGS metagenome assembly CEVU01 (sample SAMEA2623868, study PRJEB7988) | marine metagenome | biome: marine biome (ENVO:00000447); feature: deep chlorophyll maximum layer (ENVO:xxxxxxxx); material: "saline water (ENVO:00002010), including plankton (ENVO:xxxxxxxx)" | depth 80 m | reverse complement strand
CCCATCAGGTCCCATATTTCTCGTTCTTGTAAATTAGCGCCACTCCATAGGGAGGTTACTGAATCTATCGAAAGCTCTTCTCTTCCATAAAGACTTGACCTTACAACAATTCTTTTCCGAGTAACCGTGGAAGTAAGTTGATAAATCACATCGAAATGATCTATGAAATCAACCGCAGTAATTGCATTTAAATAGTCCATTACTAAATCTTTATCGGACATCAAAAATTTACACACATCAATTAAACTTTCAGGTTTAATCCATACGTTCATGAAATCTGACTTTTCCACCCACTCGGGATCTATCTCAGAAAGCCTGTTAGCAACTGTGTCGCCATGTAAGTCTTTTAGTAACATGCTCTATTTCATCATTTCTTGTTGTTATTATCTTTTTTAATCTTTTCATGCAATTCCATAATCCCGTATAGCAAAGCATCTGGCCTAGGGGGACAGCCTGGGACATAAACATCGACAGGAATAATGTGATCAACTCCAGGGACCACACTGTATGAGCCGTAATATGGACCCCCGCTAGTAGCGCATACTCCCATGGATATAACCCATTTTGGATCTGGCATTTGGTCATAAATTCGCTTTATAGCAGGAGCCATTTTCCAAGTGACCGTGCCTGCTATTATCAACAAATCAGCCTGTCTTGGGGATGCCCTAAACACTTCCATACCAAATCGGGATAAGTCGAACCTGCTCATAGCCGAAGCCATCATTTCAAAAGCGCAGCAAGCTAATCCAAAAGAAACTGGCCACAGAGAAGATTTTCTACCCCAATTGACTAGAGCATCTATAGAAGTAACCACTAAATTATTTTTTAATCCCTCAGGTACTTCTACTATGTCGGCTGGAATCGGTTCAGTCGAGTTAGCTATCAAATCTTCGATTTCCAAACCTTCTTTTATATCAGTAGCCATTGTTCTCTCAGGCAGAGTCAATCCTTCTTTTAGCCAATCATCACTTAGCATTTTGTTTATCTCCATTCAAGATCTTTCTTCCTCCAGGCATACATCAATCCTATTAACAAGATTCCCACAAAAACAAACATCTCAATGAGCGCGAACAAAGATAAGTCTAGGAATTTCACAGCCCAAGGATATAAAAATATTACTTCAACATCAAAAATCACAAATAATATGGCGTACATATAATATTTGAAATTAAACTTGTGCCAAGGACCCCCAATAGCCTCCATGCCGCATTCATAAGGGTCTGACTTCACATCAGTAGGGTTTTTGGGTCGTCGTCCTATTTTCTCTAGTGACCAGGAAATAAGTATCAAGCTCGTGGGGATTGCTGTAGCCACCACCGCCAAGATTCCTATCATTCCATATTGAACAGAGTATTCAACAGGCATCTTTTAAACCCCTCTCTTCAGTTATAAACCACGGGGAATTATAACATATAGAAAACATCCACAATAGTAACTTCTATCCTTAACTTTTATGATTTGAATTCAAAACATCTCCGGAAATTTGTTAATATATGAGCAAAATCTACAAACAAATCGAGGATGACTTGACACCGACTAGTAAATATATCAAAGCTAATGGAATAACTCAGCACTACTTAGACTGGGGGAATCACACAGCACCACCTCTTTTAATGGTGCATGCAACGGGCCTCTGCGGCAATGTCTGGAATCCCTACGCGAGGGTTTTATCCGATAATTTTCACGTGATCTGCTTGAATCAGCGAGGCCATGGGTTTACAGACCAACCTACCGGTGAATATGATTTTGAGCTAGTAGGGCAGGACGTAGCCGCTTTCATAGAAGAATTAGATTTGAATAATCTCCATGGGATAGGACATTCTTCAGGAGGACTAGTAACGTTAATGGCTTCAAATATGCTACCGGGCAGATATACGAAAATTGCTCTAACTGAAACAACTATTAGAAATAGGTCTTCTATGATAACTCCTGAGCAACTTGAGTCTCGTTTGAACCGTACTCGTAGTAAAAGATTAGTATGGGAATCACGACAAGCAATTTACGAAGCATACAGAAATCGAAACGCCTTCAAAAATTGGTGTGAGGAATCATTTGTAGGATACTTAGATGGAGGAACTAAAACTTTGGATGATGGCAGAGTTGAACTATTATGCCCGCCTGAAGTAGAAGCTCATTATTATCAAACACGTTATGGCATGGAAGTAGATAAATATTTCACAAATTTAAGAGGAAGTTACCTTTTGTTACTAGGCAGTTACCAAGGAGGCCAAGTCGCGGATGACCCTGCTATCCTTCGATGGATTGACCTTGCAGAGAAAGCCAAAGTTAAAAATATGGGTATAGGCAGCCATTTTTTGCCATTAGAATATCCAGCAGAAACTCTAGAAGAAGTGTCAAAATTCTTATTAGAAGATTAGAAAGAGGCAAAAAATGAGCGGACCCATTGAAGGAGTCAAAGTACTAGACATATCCATGATTGTAGCAGGAGGAACTGCTAGTAGTTTAATGGCAGATTTTGGAGCTGAAGTAATTAAGATAGAAAAGCCTGATACTGGTGATCCTCTTCGAAACTGGGGACCTTTTATTAAAGATAAATCGGTATGGTGGACAGTACACTCGCGGAACAAAAAATCTATCACGTTATCTTTAAATAATCCTGAAGGTCAAGCTATATTCAAGGAATTAATTCAAAGTGTAGATATCCTCATTGAGGGATTTAGGCCTGGAACGTTGGAAAAATGGAACCTTTCTCCTGAAGAATTGCACAAAATAAATCCCAAATTGGTGATTCTTAGATTTTCGGGGTTCGGACAAACCGGCCCTTATAAAGATCGTCCTGGATTTGGTACAGTAGCAGAATGCATGAGTGGTTATGTGAACATGGCTGGCTTTGAAGACTCTCCTCCGAATTTACCTCCTCTGCCACTGGCAGACGAGGTATCCGGAATCTTTGGAGCAATGTCAGGGATGATGGCGTTATACAAACGTGACACTTCTGCAGATGCCCTAGGTGAAATAATAGATATTAGTTTATACGAGCCCTTAATGAGGCTTATGATTCCGTTCGTGACTATGTTCGACAAGCTCAATATTAATCGAGGACGATCTGGGAACAACTTCCCGGACGCCGCTCCCAGAAACCTGTATCACACTGCAGATGACAAATGGGTAGGATTGTCAGCAACATCTCAAAACACTTGGGAAACTTTGGCTCGAGCAATGGACGTAGAGTCTTTGCTAACATCAAAAAAATTTGAAACCAACGAAGCCAGAATAACTCACAGGGATGAACTAAATAACGAAATCCAGGCTTGGTTCGATACCAAGACAGCATCAGAAATTCTGGACACTCTAATACCAACAGGAGGTATTGTGGGACAAGTTTACGACTCGGAAGACGTAGCCAAAGATCCTCACATAGCAGAACGAAACAACATAGTTGAAATTGACGATCCATTCATTGGCCCTACAAAAATGGTTGGGGTCATCCCTAAATTTAACAATAACCCGGGAGAAATTCGTCATGCGGGACCAAATTTGGGACATCACAATAAAGAAATCTACAAAGAATGGCTCAAATACACCGATGATCAAATAGATGACCTCACTCAAAAAGGTATCATATAGTGACCAAAGGGATATCAGCGCCATGAAAGAACTACTTATATCAACCCAAAACCCCGGCAAGATGCAAGAATATGAAGCTATATTTACTCCACTAGGTGTACAACTTTTATCTCTAGCAGATATGAACATTTCACAGCAAGTTGATGAATCAGGGTCTACATTCCAGCAAAACTCACTGATTAAAAGCTATCATGGTAACAAGATTACTGGTCTACCTTGCTTAGCTGATGACTCAGGCTTGGAAGTCGACGCTCTAGATGGAGAACCCGGAATTTATTCCGCTAGGTACGGCTCGGAAAATTTTACTGATACTGACCGAATGAACCTTGTGCTGCGTAATATGAGGGATGTCCAATACAATAACAGGACTGCTAGATTTGTATGCTGCATATCGATCGTTGGGTTAAGTCAGGATCCCTTAGTATCGATGGGATCGATTAGCGGGATAATCTCAGAAACTCCTGCGGGAGATCAAGGATTCGGTTACGACCCCATATTCCTGCTACCTAGCATCAATAAAACATTGAGTGAACTACACCCTGATTACAAAAACCTGATCAGCCACCGAGCTGATGCGTCCCGAAAAATATTAATGTATTTAGAGAAATTAAAAGATGTTATCTGATCCTGTATAATTAGGTCGCGAAAGCAAAATAGCTTCGCTAGTAAATTTCTAATTGATTGTTGCATATGAACATAATTGATAAATTTAATAGGCCTCTCAAAGACCTTAGAATATCTGTAACAGATAAATGCAATTTTAGGTGTCCTTATTGCATGCCTAAAGAAACTTTTGGAATGGCTTATAAATTCCTACCTAAAGAAGACATTCTATCGTTTGAAGAGATAACTAGATTCGCTAACATTTTCAGCCAGTTAGGAGTAGATAAAATCCGACTGACTGGTGGCGAACCTCTGCTAAGGATGAACGTTAACGAACTTATTCAGATGCTGACTTCAGTGGAAGGGATTAAAGATATAGCCCTAACTACCAACGCCTATTTACTCCCTAAACAAGCACAAAAACTAAAAGATGCTGGACTTCGTAGAATTACAATTAGTTTAGACTCGTTGGATGATGAAGTGTTCAAGCACATGAACGGGGTAGGATTCTCTGTTGACCGGGTCCTATCAGGGATTAGCGCAGCGCAAAAAGTCGGATTAGACCCCATAAAAGTAAATTGCGTAGTCCAAAAAGGAGTCAACGATCATACCATAGTAGATTTGGCTAAATATTGTAAGGATAACAACTTCATACTTAGATTTATCGAATATATGGATGTAGGAAATCAAAATAAATGGGATTTCAAACAAGTAGTACCTTCACAAGAAATTGTACGCATAATCAAAGATGCCTTAGATATACGTCCGCTAGGAAAGAATTATCCCGAAGAAGTAGCAGATAGATATGAATATTCTGATGGTAGCGGAGAAATCGGTCTTATTTCGTCTGTAACTAAACCTTTTTGCTCTCAATGTTCCAGGGCACGTCTAAGTACTGACGGTAAACTGGTGACCTGTTTGTTTGCAACTGGGGGCATCGACTTAAAAACTCCTATGAGAGCCGGAGCTACCGACGCTGAACTAACAAACCTGATACGGTCATCTTGGAATATGAGAGAAGACAGATATTCAGAAGAAAGATCAACAACCTCAAATGCAGGATCCTCCAAAGACAAAATAGAAATGTTTCATATAGGAGGGTAGCATGGAAGGATCTCAAAACCTCCATATATATACAGACGGCTCTTGCAAAGGGAACCCTGGCCCTGGGGGATGGGCCGCAGTGATTTTTACTGACAACCAAATCACCCAAAAATTATCCGGAGGAGAAGTCAACACCACGAACAATAAAATGGAAATTACCGCAGTAATCGAAGGTCTTAAAGCTGTAAAATCCAATTCTAAAATACATATTTTCTCTGACAGTAGCTATGTTATAAACTCAATGACCAAAAACTGGAAAAGAAACGTTAACAAAGATTTGTGGGCACAATTAGACATCCAAGCTAACAGGCATCACCTCACTTGGCACTGGGTCAAGGGACATTCAGGAGATCCAGGAAACGAATTAGCCGATAAACTCGCATATGCAGCTGCGGAAGCTGCTAGTAAAGGAGATATCAAATTGAATGATCATCAACCAACCGAAAGTCTCACTCATATTGACGACGCTGGAAATGCCTCAATGGTGGACGTCGCCTCAAAAAATATTACTGTCCGTGAAGCCACAGCCACCGGGTCGGTAACAATGTCTCGAGATACTCTAGAATTGATCAAACAAGGTTTAATCAAAAAAGGGGACGTATTTACTCTAGCGCAGATTGCTGGGATCATGGGCGCCAAAAAGACTTCTGATTTAATTCCGTTATGCCACCCATTGCCATTAGAAAAAATCACTGTAGAACTCAGCATTGAGGATTCAAGTTCTTCCATCTTAATCGAAGGATATGCAAAAACTTCCAGTAAAACTGGAGTAGAGATGGAAGCTTTAACAGCCGTAAGCGTAGCGGCCTTAACTATATATGACATGGCCAAGGCATCGGATCGCCAAATGACAATATCAGATATAAAGCTTGTCAAAAAGTCTGGGGGACGCAGCGGAGATATAGACTTCTCCTGAGGTTACAGAGTGATTTGCTCCGTGTAAGTTAATTGCCGAATTAGAGTGGCAAACAATATTGCAGATTCATATAGGCTTGCGTTTACATCAGTTACAGTCAACGAATTAGTGATTCCTATTTCTGTGTTAACCATAACGTTCATATTAATATCTACCTTTTTTATTGAACCCTGATCATCAACAATCACACAACCTAGATCAACCAAGTTATGCAAGATTTCTAATCCATATACACCCGAGCCTACTACGAGTTCAGGGATAATTATATTTTTAACAATATTGTCTTTGATAATCAAAAATAAATCTTGAACGATGTCTTCGTGATTTTGCATTTGTAAATACTTGAATCAAATCCTTCTATTTCATTGACAGTTACAAATCACAAGGGTAACATCAATTCTCGTATTTGAAAGTTCAATATCCTACTTACGGCGCGGTAGCTCAGCTGGTTAGAGCGGTGGAATCATAATCCATAGGTCGGGGGTTCGAGTCCCTCCCGCGCTACCAAATAGTACGAGACTACTTACTTATCATCTTCTAACTGTTGGCCAATTTCATCCAAAAAGCTCTCAATTTCTGGAGACAGATTTGACGTTTCATCTGGTTCTGAGTCATCAAGTTCCGCTTTCCGGTCAGAATCATACATTGATTCCATCTGCTCAATCAATCCTTTAAGCTCTGAGTTGTTTTCAACCGCTTTAGTCAATTCTCTATACTGCCTTTGACCTCGTCTAATTGGTGACAAATCTTTAGGTATATCCGAGTATATGGATGATAGAACTTCAATCATCCGGGAAACTCCACTGTAATCTTCTTCGAGTTGGGCATATTGCGGAAGATGTGCCATAAAATTTAATGTCTCAATCTCCAAATCTTCTATCCCCACCGCAAGCAAATTCATGATAGTAGTGGGGCCTTGGTAACTGCTCTGCCTCAATCTCAGATTTTCAACCGGTCTAATTTGGGTGATATCACCAATTGATCCAGTCATTAAGATGGGCCTGGTATGCGGAACTGCGTCATACATAGCTCCCACACGGCAATATCGTTCAACTTTGAATTGTTTGACTATATCCAATATAGATTCAACATATTCTTCGCCATTTGCGTGAGGTTCAAACAAGTGCAGGAACAAATAATCCTGTCCATTCTCTGACTTCCCGTGCTTCAGAAAGCTGTTGGGAATCCGCATAGTTCGTTTCCCTTGGACGAATCTCATATTGGGCCTATATCGGGTAAAATCAAAAAATCTACCCGGCTTATGTAATTCCCCGATTTCAGTTGCTCCAAAAAACCGTTCTATGCGGTTTAATGTTAGAGTCCCTACTTTACCTACATCAACCCAAGGTTTGATCATAGCAATTACATACGGGTTGTTAATTTCAGGTAAATCATCTTGTATTTTAAATGCGCCTATGTCCATTAACACATGTTGCCAGAAATATTAAACCTTTTCAAGTTTAATGAATCGCTTCAGAAACAAATATTCATCATTAATAGCAAATAGATATGATACACTGCTTTACCAGTCGATATGAGCATAAAAACTTGAACATTTATAATCAAAGTGTCCAAACATTCAAGTCTCATAATTTCAGGATGTTGTGGACTTCTTCTGTAGCTGCCCACATGTCCGTTGGCATGCAACAGGTTATGCTTGGCTGGATTTCCTACGATATAAGCCAATCCATTGTATTTGTGGGCTTAATTTTTGCTTTAAGACAAGTCCCGTTCGTGATTGGAGGTATGATTGCAGGGATATTGTCTGACATGGTTGACCGTAAGTTTCTAATAATATTCACTTCTGCGATATTAGCTATTATTTCTTTATCTGTTGCCACTATCAATCAATCTATTCCTTTCAGTATGGCAGGACTTAGTGCGTTGGCATTGCTATTGGGCGCAATAGATTCTGTACAACTAACCACAAGGAGCGCTTACGCCTATCAAATAAATGAACATCAATCAGCATTAAATGGTATAGCATTGATAAATCTCGCCTCGAAAGTCGGAGCAATTTCAGGTGCTCTAGTAGGAGGGTTTTTAATAGCGCAATTTAACACAAGTGTAGGATTCTACATCATGGGTGGAGCATATGTTATTAGTGCTGCGGTGGCTTCTCAGATGCACCGAACCCCACGCTCTCCATCATCTAAGCAGTCACACGCACCTTTAACGAATTTAATCAGTTATTTCCTTCTTCTCAAAAATAATAAACAGTTACAAGTTCTATTCACATCATGCACCCTAACAGAAGTATTCGGATTCTCATACCAAGTTCTTTTGCCAGTACTTGTAGCTGAAACTCTTGAGGCAGGAGGCTTCACTCTAGGTATTTTGAACGCAACAAAGCACCTAGGAGGCATTTTTAGTATTTTTATGATTGTTTCTACGCAGGCAAAAACCGGTAACATGAAAATGATCTCTCTACTTATCCTTGGGTTTGGCATAGGTGAACTCATGTTGGCAAATAGTTCAACACTCATATTTATGATAATTTCCGTATTCACCATTAATCTAATATCGGGCGCGACAGATATAGTTCATCAAACCTTAATGCAATCCATAACAGAGACAGACCAAAGAGGCAAAGCGATGGGAACCTGGGTTGTAGGAGTAGGAATTGGACCTGCGGGTCATCTAGAAATAGCCTATCTTGGCAGTCTCCTAAGTAGTCGTCTGGCATTAATCGTTAATGGAGGAATTCTAATAGGTCTGGCTGTGACATTATCTGCTATTCAAGGAAGGTCAAGAACGAAGTCTAGTCCCTGAGTTCTCTATATCCTGCGACAACCGCCATGAAAATGACTGGCACCAATATAGCAACCCTATGAGTTTTGAAGTCTATGGTATACCTCATAGACAACCATTCAACAGCAGAGTTCAGTCCGTATAAATAGCCTAGATAAGCACCTAGAATACCTAGCAAGCACGCAACAAGCAGAATTGCCAAACGTTTTATAACAGAAGATTCAGCATCGAGCCAAGGTAAATAAGCCCCCAATCCAGATCCAAACCCAATAAATGCAAAGTATATAAACAAGTGGATTTCTGGGGCCCATATGTAACCAATTGATCTGTTAGTAAATATTCCTAACCAGCCAATTAAAGCGCCCAATATACCTGATATACAGATACTAGATATCAGCTTAATCCCAGGCATTATGAATGAGTATACATTAAGACCAATCATGTCAGCTCCCGTGTGGCATTATAATCGATTTTCTAGAACAATAACATAAGCTTGTTTGACATAAACAATGTAATTTATACAATGTGGACAATCTAATCCTTCGGAGGGTGATTATGGCTATCACTAAATTCGACAGTTTATACGCTGGTCATATAGACATGGACAACATTGGTTACTCAGGCACACCCGTAAACGACAGACGATTTTCTAACGATCAATTGTGTACTGTATTCGACAAAATGACAGTGCTCGCTCAGCAAATGGATACCGGAGGATACGACACTCTTTGGATGGCTGAGCATCATTTCCAACCTGAAGGATATGAATGTTTACCGAATATAGTGCTTCTGGGTGTGCATTTATCACATTTAACAAAAAATCTCCGTATAGGATGTGGATTTAATGTTGCGCCAATGTGGCACCCACTAAGGTTAGCAGAAGACTGGGCCACAGCAGATGTTCTAACTAATGGCAGAGTTACATTTGGAGTTGGTAGAGGTTATCACACCAGAGAGATTGAAACATTTGGTTCTCCTTTGATTGATCAAGATTCCAACCGAGAACTCTTCGAGGAACAAGTTGAAATTATGTTTAAAGCTTTCAACAACGAATCGTTTTCCCACAAAGGGAAACATTACACCATTCCTCCTGATGTGCCTTATCGTGGATATGATCTTAAAGAAATTACTTTAGTTCCCAGGCCTAAATCTACTCCAGTGGAATGCTGGCAGCCAATTCAGAGTGCATCAGAAAGAGCCTTTAAATTTATGGCTAAGCACGGGATTAAAGGGATCATAGGAGGAGGTTCAGCTGAAGGAGGAGCAATGCATGAAATCATCGTAAGATTTCAGGAAGCATATCAGCGTGCTGGTGCGGACGTATCGCTGGGAGAGAATTTGAGCATAGGTTATCATTTTTATATCGCAGATTCCAAACAAGAAGCCCTTGCTAATGCCGCTGGATTCTATGAAGAAAATCTGAAAATGTTTGGGCCTTTACGACTAGTCCAAACTCTTTCAGATGAACAAATTGAGGCTATGGGTGACCCTAAGTCAGCTCCATATGCTGGACTGCCTACGATAGAAGATGCTGAAACTAGCGGCGGTTTTCTTGCCGGCCCCTCTGAACTGATTGTAGAAAAATTAAAAGCACTGGAAGAAAAATATCCGGGTTTAGACCGAGTCAACGTCAGTCTGCCTATGGGCACCCCTCAAGACGTTCTTGTTGATCAAATGCAAAAATTTTCCGAAGAAGTTATACCTCAATTCAAGAATATAACTATCACCGCAGACTAGTTAATTAGCTGCTTCCTGAATACACTCTTTCAGCAACGCAAGAGCTCTCTGGGTGAATACCCACATGTTGCTTTCTCTATTCGACTCTCCGGTTTCTACAGTAATTGTTTTGGAAACTGGGCCTGCAACAGCTATGCAGGCATGTCCATATGAATCTCCATACCTATTCCCTGTCGGTCCACTGGCTCCAGTCTCACTCAGAGCCCAATCAGTGTTTAATGCCTTCTTAACAGTCTTCGCATTTAACGCAGCATATTCCTCTGTACTTGCTCTCTTCCCTTCCATTGCTTCATCAGGTACCAGCAACAATCCTTTTTGAGCTACCCGTGTATAAACAACTACTCCACCCACGTAGTAACTTGATGCTCCAGGTATAGAAACTAATGTCGCTGAAATTAGACCTCCAGCCGAAGATTCTGAAACTGATAAAGTTTGATTATGTGTTTTTAATAAATCTGCCACTTCCTGGGCTATAGGCTGTAAGACGTTCATTTGAAACTCCTCTAAACTTGTGGTCGGGGTGATAGGATTTGAACCTACGACCTCATCGTCCCGAACGATGCGCGCTACCCCTGCGCTACACCCCGGTTATTGTGAAGATTCTAACATGCCCAATCCTATGTCCTCCAATTTGGACAAATTAATAACTCCAGACCATGCCCGTACGAGATTTTGGTCACCATCTATAAATAGAGTATGCGGCAGCCCGTACACACTATATAGTTCAATTACCGAATCATCCTCGACTCCACCAATCGTGTACGTTATTCCCAATTCATCAACTAGTTTTAAAGCGTCTGCTTTCGAACCCAAGCCAGTATATTTACCAATGTCTATTCCTATAACCACTATTTCATGACCATAGGAATCATAAAATTCTTGAAAATCGGGCATTTCAGCTCTACACGGTGGGCATAAGCCTGCCCAAAAATTAAGTATTATAGGAACTCCATACGAATCTGAAAGTTTGATAGAGGTATTAGTTTCATCATAGAGAACGTACTCAAAATCTGACACTACATCTGATGGCCGAGACTGATTCGACAAACATCCTAATACGCTGATAACCAAAACAATCAACACAAGCGCATAAAAAGTGTATTTACTCGAATTTGATAATCGATTCATTTTATTAAACCATTCGCTCCAATCTATTACGAAATACTTTATACCTAGTAAGTATATTGTCTAACGTGGGAAGTAAGTCAGCAGTTGATTTTAATGGCACTCGTATACTTGAACCCCTAACGTCAACTGTGGGACCTATTGCTTTCTGAAGAGCTAATCTTGCTCCTCCAAAATCTTCTGAAAACCCAATCAATAATGATCCATCTGAATTATTCACAGTTTTAACCCCTAGAGAAGATGCATAATTTCTCACATTAATTAAATTCAGCAACTCACTGACCTCTTCGGGAAGATCACCATATCTATCTATGAGCTCTTCTTTCATATCAGTAACGTCAGACTCATCCTTAGCTTTTGATAACCGGTGATAGATACCTAACTTAGACGGAAGGTGTGAAATATACCCATCAGGGATGAAAGCTGCTATCGGCAAATCTATAATTGCTAAATCTTGGCCGAAGTTATCCGAAGTAGTATTTAAGGGCTCCTGATCTGGTTTTATTTCTTCCACAGCTTGATTAAGAATTTGGCTATATAATTCCAACCCAACGGATTTGATATGACCACTTTGAGCCGAACCTAGTATATTGCCAGCTCCTCTTATCTCCAGATCTCTCATTGCAATCATAAATCCAGCTCCCAAATCAGAAGCCTCCATAATTGCTTCAATCCTTCGCTCTGCATTCTCGGTAATATTGCGTCCCTTGGGCACCATCAAATATGCGTAAGCCCTCCTCTCTCCTCTTCCTACTCTACCTCTCAATTGATACATTTGAGATAACCCAAATCTATCTGCTCTATCAAGTATCAAGGTGTTCACATTTGGTAAATCAATTCCTGATTCTATAATCGTTGTACAAACCAGAACATCAGAATCTCTATTTGCGAACTGAACCATAACTGATTCCAATTCTTCTTCAGGCATTCTTCCATGGGCATAAGTGATCCTAACGTTCGGCATCAATTCGGATAATCGATTCACTACGTCAGGCATAGTTTTTACTCTATTATGCAAGTAAAACACTTGACCCTCTCGTTCAACTTCTCTCATCACAGCATCAATAATAACTTCCTCGCTATATTCACTCGCGAAAGTTTTAACAGGAAGTCTCAGTTCAGGAGCCGTGTAAATAATGCTCATATCCTTTATACCTGATAAGGCCATATTAAGAGTCCTCGGAATGGGAGTTGCACTGATAGACACAATGTCTACCGAAGTCCTCAGTTTTTTTAGCATTTCTTTATGCATTACACCAAAGCGTTGTTCTTCATCAACCACGATCAATCCCAGGTTTTTAAAAGAAATGTCGGATTGTAGTAATCGGTGAGTACCAACAACCAAATCAATCGAGCCGTCTTTCATGCCTGATAATACTTCAGTTTGCTCTTTTCTACTCTTGAAACGACTTAAACTGTCTACTTTCATAGAATACGGACCTAGACGTTCACTAAAAGTATTAAAATGTTGCTGCGCAAGTACAGTCGTGGGTACTAAAACCGCAACCTGCATACCTTCTGCTATTGCTTTAAAGGCAGCTCGTAATGCCACCTCGGTTTTTCCATATCCAACATCTCCACAAACTAATCTATCCATTGGTTTACGGAGTTGCATATCTTCTTTAACTTCTTTAATGGCTGTTAATTGGTCCTGAGTTTCAGTATATAAAAATGATTGTTCAAACTCTTCCTGCCATAAAGTATCTTCTGGATATGCTATACCAGCATGCGCTTCCCTATCTGCTTGAACATCCAGTAATTCTTTAGCTAGTTCCTGCGCAGATTCTTTTACTTTATCTTTTAATCTAGACCATTCGCTTGTACCTAACCTGGTTAATGAAGGTGCCTGATCTGAACTACCCACAAATGGAGATACTCTGTGCAACTGATCTGTAGGAACATACAATTTATCTTCCTGAGCATATTCCAAAACTAGATATTCTTTATCAGAAAACGAGCCCATAGTCGTCAAACCCGTAAATTTAGATATCCCATGATCAATATGAACAACATAAGAGCCTACATCGAGATCTTCAAGAGATTTATAACCCGTTTGGCGTTTTTCATTAGCGCTCTGCCAATTTCCAGAACTCCTACTCACACCGAATATTTCAAAATCTGTATAGATCCTTAATTCAGACGATGCTGTTAGCTTTGCATTCCAGCCTAACGATAAATCTCTTTCTAGCAAGTAACATTGTCCTGGTTCTAAACAATAATCTGTAACGCCCTCTAAACAATGATAGTTATTAGCATCTGAGGACTCCAACAAACTCTTGATTCTGGAGAATGATTGCCTAGTCACAATAACGTTAGTATGTGCAGATCCAATATCTGTAACGTCAGCGATGAATTCTTCAAGATTACCCGCATATTGCTTAGGTGGACCAAATAAATTGTTGGATTCGTCTACACCATATGTATCTAAATTAATTGATTCATCTGGAATAATAGCCTGCTCGAATGAAGCAATAGGGGACACAAATCCTCGTGGTAGATCTCCTCTTTCACATCTAGAAGAAGAGATTTTTTCTATTTTCTCTAGTATTAATTTAGCTTCTTCTTTAATTAAGTTTTGACGATCAAAAACTAGTACTGAATCCTGGTTCAAATAATCAAACAATGTCGAATCATTAAAAAAACCATTATAGAATTCAAAAGATTCAGGATCTGACACTTCTTGCAGTATCTCCAAATCTTGCCTTATTCGATCAGCTATATCACGATTACAATCAGAATAGTTAAGTTCTTTAATTTTAGCTGCAAAAATATCTTCATTTATTGCAGCCTGCAACTGCTCTGAAGACACGATTATCGAGACGTCGGAATCAATATCCTGAACCGACCTCTGGGTATTAACATCAAAGTACCTGATAGATTCTATCTCGGTGTCCCATAAATCAATTCTCAATGGGTAAGAGTGGTTCGGAGAATATAGATCTATGATTCCTCCCCTACTACTGAAAGTGCCCGGGGCTTCTACCATGGTCACATTCTTGTATCCCATATCAACAAGGCGTTCCAAGAATGCATGTGTACTGATTAGATCCTGCCCGGGTGTTATGTTTAAAAAACCGAGCGCATCTTTGTCAAAGGTATCTGGAGATAAAGTTTTTCTTAATGCGGCACCGACAGATGCAACAACGATAAGATGTTTGGGTTGTTTTGCTAATTGAGACAATGTAGTGATTCGTTCATTGGTGGTCCTAGAATCCACTACTAGTCGTTCATACGGTAAAACATCTGCATCTGGCAAAAATAATAATTCAGTGGTATCACCCAAATAATCTAATAAATCATTAAACAAAGCTCTCGCATCGGACTGTTTAGGGCAGAGGATGCACAAAGTTTTAGGGGCGTGTCTATCCCTCAGCAGAGACAGTATCGCTTCCTTCCCTCTGCTTCCTATTTTTATCGATTTCCAATTTATATCTCCAAATTCAGCATCAGCTAATGGTTTTATAAGAGGATCGACATATTGGCCTATACCTGAAAATGTCATAAACCTGTGACTGCCATAGTAATCAGTTAAAATATACTCATAACATGATCATTTTACAATCACAAAAGATGGATTTTTCCCCAAGAGATTTATAAATAGGATAATTTGCAGTAAAGTTTAAAGCATGAAAAGTCAAAGTTTAAATTACAAACGAATAGTAATAAAAGCAGGAACAGCTGTCTTAACACAAGGAGAAGAGCATTCTCAGTTAAATGAACAAAATATTAAAAATCTGGTTGAACAGATCATTTCTTTAATGAATTCAGGGTATGAAATAGTTTTGATATCCTCTGGGGCTATAGCATCTGGTAGAGACATCATTCAAAACAACCTCAATAATCAAAACAAACGGAATATAGTATCCAGACAAGTTCTAGCAGCAATTGGCCAAAGTAAGCTCATGAATATTTATCAAGAGAGCTTTGAGGAATCTGGGGTTTATACAGCTCAAACTCTCCTTACTAGCGGAGACTTAAGTAACCGTCAATCATATTTAAATATTAAAAATACTCTCATCAGTTTACTGCAATTAAAAGCAGTTCCCATATTAAATGAAAATGACGTTGTAGCAGTGGAAGAAATCAGCCACGTATTTGGAGACAACGATCGCTTATCAGCTTTAGTAGCAAACCTGATTGACGCAGATTTACTAATTATACTTAGTGATACCGATGGACTTTTTAATAAAGATCCAAATACATTCCCTGACGCAAAATTAGTCAAACAGGTAACCACAATTGATGATTCTGTTGACAGAATGATTGGCAAAAACATCAATCCTTGGGCCAGAGGAGGCATGGTAACAAAAATCGAAGCTGCAAGGCTTGTAACGTCAGCTGGTATCCCGATGGTTCTATGCAACGGCAAGACCCCTGATATCTTGTTACAAGTAGTGAATAACGACTTTACAGGAACATTATTTGAAGCTAAACAAGAAAGATTAGAATCACGTAAGACGTGGATGCTTGCCATCGCTACAGAATTCAATTCTGCGCACATATGTGTGGATGAAGGCGCTAAGCAAGCATTGTTAAAAAATGCTAGTTTGTTGCCTTCAGGCATCTTAAAATTACACGGTACTTTCGACAGGGGCGATGTAATATATATCACAGACGAATCCGCAGCCAATCCTTTCGCATGCGGTATAACGAACTATTCCTCTGATGATGTCTCCCAAATCAGTGGCCAACAGTCAACTAATATAGAAGCAACCTTGGGTTATAATTATGGAGAAGAAATTATTCACCGTGATAACTTGGTAAATTTGTAATATGAATTCATTAAAATACATAGCCGAACAAACGAAGCTATCATCCTACGAATTGTCTGTCTCTGGAACAGACACTCGTAATCATGTGCTCGACCACGTTTCCCAACTACTAACTGAACGTACAGTAGATATAGTAGCAGCCAATCAGATTGACTACCAAAACGGGAAAACATCAGGATTAAATGATCAAATGTTAGATAGATTATTACTAACCCCAGAAAGAATAGAGGGGATTGCTACTGACGTACAAACGATCAAGAATCTTGATGATCCTGTGGGCGAAATAATAGAGCAAAAAACTTTGGAAAACGGAATAGAGTTAAAAAAAGTAAGAGTGCCTTTAGGTGTCTTAGGATCCATCTATGAAAGCCGGCCAAATGTAACTATTGATATAGCATGCCTAGCCATAAAATCAGGCAATGCAGCCTTATTGCGAGGCGGTAAAGAAAGCGTTAATTCTAATGTGGTGCTGGCACAGGTGTTAAAAGATTCGTTAGCCAGCGCTGGTCTCCCAGAATCTGCTGTCGGTCTTATAACTGATCCTGCCCGAACTATAGTAGACGAAATGCTTGGATTAGATCAGTACATTGATCTGCTAGTCCCTAGAGGAGGAGCCGGATTAATTAAACATGTATACGAAACAGCCACTATGCCAGTGGTTGCAGGAGGAATAGGGGTATGTCATGCATTCATTGATGAAAATGCGGATCCTGAAAAAGTCATTCCGATTATACTCAATTCAAAAACACAGCGACCAACGGTGTGTAATGCTTTAGACACAGTTTTAGTTCACAAGAAGGCAGATAAATTGATGGTTCAAAATATGGTTTCACAACTCGTTGATCATGATGTAGAAATTAGAGCAGATCAACGAATCCTAGAAAACATCCAACAGGATAGCCCTCTAATCAAACCTGCATCTGAAGATGATTGGGGAACAGAATTTTTATCGTTAGTTATCTCTATAAAAACAGTAAATTCATTAGAAGAAGCTCTGGAACACATTAAAATCCATGGTTCGGGACATACGGAAGCAATATTAAGTGAAGATCAAAGATCTCAAGATACTTTCACCAGGACGATTGATGCGGCTGCGGTGTTTGTTAATGCAAGTACTAGATTTACAGACGGTTCACAATTTGGTTTAGGCGCCGAAGTAGGTATCAGTACCCAAAAATTTCATGCAAGAGGACCATTAGGACTTAAAGAACTCACCTCATACAAATGGATAGGAATCGGAAACGGGCAAGTAAGGCCTTAATTAACGTCCTGGAAATCTGGGGGCCAATAATAAGTCTGATTCCCTGACCAAACCCTGTTGAGTTGTAATTGCAATTTAACTACAGATAACAACCCTAATCCTAGCATCAGTGAGGTTAATAAAGTCTTATATTTATTCATTCCAGTAAGCAACTGCCAGCCGGTCGAAGTATGAACTATTAGGAATCCCCAGCCCACCGGATTAGTTAGAGTATATAGCCAATGTTTCCTTTCCCATTCTATTCCGTTCAATTTATTTAGGTCATCGGCTATCAAGTATATCCAGTAAACCCAAAACAGGCCCAGTGTGGAAATCAATAAAATCGTATATGTCCCAACACTTCGGCGGTCTATTAGCTTTTGAATATAAACTGTATTTTGATCAAGCATATCTATCTCGGGATTTATTATAATGATTAATTAATCTCTTGTAGTCCGTCTCTGTCATAGATACATTTTGACTCTAATATGGTTATCGAGTATTCTACGATTAATGCTGATAGACTCACACACTCACATATTCCCTCAAGAATACCGAAAGAGTCACGAGTCCATCCTAAAAATAGACAAAACATATGCAGATCTTTTCCAGAAAGATTCCCCTCCTGCAGACGCAGAATCTCTAGTAGGCAGTATGGAACGAAATAGTATATCTAAGTCTATTGTTTTAGGGATGGGTTGGACTGACTATGGACTCGCCCTAGACATCAATGACTACCTTATAGAATCATCAAAAAACCACCCAGACAAACTAGTCCCCTTCTGCTCTATCAATCCAGCATGGGGAGAAGATGCATTGTATGAATTGGAAAGATGTTTTAATAACGGGGCTAGAGGCATCGGGGAACTACATCCCGATACACAAAACTTCGATATAACCTCAGTAGCTGAAATGGAGGGAATTATGAAATTTTGCGAAGCCAAACAGTTACCCGTACTAATCCATTGCTCAGAACCCATTGGACATTCTTATCCGGGCAAAGGCCAAACTCATCCCAGCAAACTTATTCATTTCATTAATAATTTCCAATCAAACATCATTATCTGTGCTCATTTCGGGGGAGGACTACCATTTTATTCTATGATGCCGGAAATACGTTCCTCTCTGACCAATGTTTATTTTGACAGTGCGGCTGCCCCTTATCTATATGAACCTGGAGTTTATAATAATGTAGAACAATTATTAGGATCCAAACATCTCTTATTTGGAAGTGATTACCCCGTAGTCTCACATAAAAGATCTTTAGAGCATTTGATGAGAAGCGAAATGGATTCAGATAGTTTTATGGATATCACTCACAACAACATAACGAGTATTTTATCCTTATGACGACTAATGCAACTGAACACCTTTACTTGGATATAAATTTACCTTTTGATCTCCAATTAACTGCGGGAAATTCAAACTACAACGGATTGGACCACACCGACAAAGAATTATTCTCTCATACACGGGCGATATTACCCGCCCCTCAGGAATCCCCTGTTCTAGTAAATTTAACCCAAAAACTGAACGATCCTTACAGCCCTGTCACATGCCAAATCATCGCTGGCAATGTAGATTCAGATATGAAATATTTAGTCAAAAATAAGCTTGAATGGATACTCGGTATGGATCAAGATGTCAAAGGTTTTTATGACCTTTGTCAAAATGATCCAGTCATGCGTAAAGTTATCCTCGCTCACAACGGATTTCATAATACCCGAAGTACTGACCTGTACGAATCATTAGTAATATCTGTACTCGGTCAACAAATTTCGAACAAAGTAGCCATAGTTATCAGACGGGGATTTACTCAAGCGTTTGGAAGTCGTATCGAACATGACAATCAATGCTTTTGGACATATCCCGATCCTGTAAAGATTTCCAATTCCACTGTAGAAGAATTGATGAAGCTAAAATTAAGCGGCAGAAAATCCGAATATGTACAAAACATTGCTCAGGCTCAGCTAGATGGATATCTAAATGTAGAACTATTCCAAGACATGAATAACCAAGAAGTAATAGATCACCTCTGTAAGATAAAAGGTGTCGGAAGGTGGACCGCACAGTGGTCATTGTCCAGAGGAATAGGCCGACCTGATATCTTCCCTGAAGGAGACTTAGTCCTTAATAGATTGATAGCCGAACATTATTTGAATACTCAAGAAATAAATCTGGAAGATATTAAAGAATATTCCAAGAACTGGCAGCCTTACCGAACCACTGCTGCTGGATACCTTTACAAAATTTTGACCACACCTGAATTGAATTAAGTCGTTTTTGTTTATAAAACCCGGACATTCTGGTAGATTACCAACAAATAACAGTTTATAGGGAGGAATGATGGCACGATTAACAAAAGGAGACAAATCTCAAGTACCTCAAGGTCAAGAAAATGCTTTCGACGAAATTGTTGAAACATTAGGAGATATACCCGAATTCGGGCCCGGATCTATTCTCATACATGTACCCGAACTCAGCAAACGTGCAACAGCATTAAACAGATATTTAAGATACGAATCTCAGGTTCCTAAAAAAATTCAAGAATTCACTATGATACTGACCGCTAGGCATATGGATTGCCAGTACATTTGGAATGCTCACGCACAATCAGCTATAGAAGCGGGTGTAAGTGAGGAGATTGTCGAATCCGTGCGTGAAGAAAGTGAACTGCCCCCATTAGCAGATGATGAAAGAGCTTTAGTCAATTATTGTCGAGCAATTAACAATAGTCATTACGCTAGCAGAGGAGAATACCAAGCTATGTTAGAACAATTTGGAGAACAAGCCTTCATCGAAATTACTATGATAATTGGGAACTATACTATGCTTGCTCTAGCAATAAACACGTTTGAGAGTGACCTTCCCCCCAATCGTACCCAACCCATACTGCCGGTCTGGTAAAAAAGAAAGTAGAGGGATTGAAAGTTTAAATCCCTCTACTTAAACATTCCCATAAGTGACCTAGGGTTCTTAGTGTTAGCAAATCTTTTCATCATTTTCTGAGTTTGCTTGAACTGATTCATTAGCTGATTGATTTCCTGCGGAGTTGTACCGCTACCCAGCGCTATTCTACGGCGTCTACTTCCATTGATAATCTCTGGATTTTGTCTTTCTTTAACTGTCATAGAGCTAATAATAGCTTCTACATATTTCAGTCTGTCTTCATCAACGTTATTCATCATTCCGTTTTTAGCCATATGAGACATACCAGGTATCATTTCGAATATTTGATTCATTGGTCCCATTTTTTTCAAAGTTTGAATTTGTGAAAGGAAATCCTCAAAGGTAAAGGTATTGTTCCTTAATTTCTTTTCTAAAGCTTTAGCATCTTCTTCAGTGATAGCATCTTGTGCTTTTTCTATCAGGGTTAGAACATCTCCCATACCCAATATACGTGATGCCAGTCTATCAGGAAAGAATTCTTCAAAATCACCAGGTTTTTCTCCCGTACCCATAAGTTTTATAGGAACACCTGACACACTTGTTATGGATAATGCCGCACCGCCTCGAGCGTCACCATCCATTTTTGTCATAATTAGGCCGGTAAGTGATAGTCTTTCATTGAATTCCTGAGCAACGTTTACAGCTTCCTGGCCTGTCATTGCATCTACCACTAATAAAACTTCAAGTGGCTTACATATAGCTTTAACACGTTGGAGTTGATTCATCAATTCATCATCAATACTCAACCTACCCGCAGTATCCACGATTGCAAAATCAACACCTTGAGTTTTTGCTTCTTTAATCCCATTTTCAACAACTTTTTCCACGGTGGTTGAATTAGCTGGTTCTGAGTACACCGGTGCGTCAATTTGTTTCCCCAAGCTGATTAACTGATCGATTGCTGCCGGACGCTGAAGGTCAGCTGCTATCAATAACGCATCATTACCCTGTTTCCTTAAAGACATGACCAGTTTAGACGAGGTTGTAGTTTTACCAGAACCTTGAAGACCAACCATCATAATTACCGTCGGTTTTTCTGATGATTGGCGGATGGAGTGTTCTTCACCACTCAGTATTCCTGTTAGTTCTTCATTAACAATTTTTATTACTTGCTGACCAGGAGTTAGACTATCTATTACTTTTTCCCCGATGGATTTTGTTTTAACATTTTCAACAAATGACTTCGCAACCCTAAAGTTTACATCCGCTTCAAGAAGTGAACGGCGTACATCCGATAACGCTTCATCCAAATCTTTTTCGGTGATACGACCTTTCTTAGTGATTTGTGCCAATGTATTTGTAAGCC
>CEVU01031814.1_pt1 | contig 22179 bp, 9 predicted proteins | sample 427081 | NCBI WGS metagenome assembly CEVU01 (sample SAMEA2623868, study PRJEB7988) | marine metagenome | biome: marine biome (ENVO:00000447); feature: deep chlorophyll maximum layer (ENVO:xxxxxxxx); material: "saline water (ENVO:00002010), including plankton (ENVO:xxxxxxxx)" | depth 80 m | reverse complement strand
ACTTGTTGAACCTCATCAACCAGATATTTCTGCAGGTCTTTTGAGCCTTTAACAGCAAGAATGTCATGTGGATTTGGTGAGCCATCAATCAGTGGATCTCCGGCACGGACATATTCTCCCATATGAACTGTAATATGTCTTCCGCGTGGAATCAAATATTCTTTTGAATCACCTTTACCATCTTCTGGACGGATGCGGATTCTCTGTTTTTTCTTTACATCAGTGTCGAATTCAACAATTCCATCAATCTCGGTGATAATAGCCTGATCTTTAGGGACTCGTGCTTCAAAGAGTTCCGCTACCCTTGGAAGTCCTCCGGTAATATCCTTGTTCCTTGCGAGTTCCCTTGGAATTTTCGCAAGAACATCGCCTGCGTGTACCTCTAACCCATCTTCGACCATCAATTCGGATTTAATAGGTAAGGCAAACTCTGTTGGAGTATTATTTTCACGAATGATAGTCTTTTTCTTGCTGTTGTGAATTGCAATTGTAGGACGTTGATCCATACTTTGAGATTCATGAATTACTTTACGTGAAACACCTGAAACTTCATCAACTTGCTCCTTGAAGGTTTCACCTTCACTGATATCCTGAAAATGAACGATGCCAGTTGCATCTGTTATTATGGGAATGGAGAAGGGGTCCCACTCAGCTATTAAACTACCCTGCTCAACAAATTCGCCTTCACTTTTAAGTAGAGTTGCGCCCATTGGTAAGGGACGTCTCTCACGTTCTCTTTCATTTGCAAGGTCAACTAATTTTGTGGCTGGAACAGTTTTGTCACCTTCAACAATTATTGCTTCTCCTCGACGTCCGAGAATTGTAAAGTTTCCTTCACGGTTTTTTACTTCCTTAAGTTCACTGAAACGCAGAATGCCGCTGAAACTTGCTTCCCATTTGTTCTGTTCCGCAAGTCTACTTGCTGTACCACCAATATGAAAGGTGCGCATTGTAAGCTGAGTCCCAGGTTCTCCAATACTTTGAGCGGCAATCACTCCTACAGCTTCACCCAAATTTACTAGACCACCATGGCATAAATCACGACCATAACAACTTCGACAAACTCCTGTTTCTGTCATACATGTCAAGGCAGAGCGAATACGGACATTTTCAATTCTAGATTTTTGGATTATATCTCTTTCATGTTCATTAATGAGTTTTCCTGCAGGTATCAAGATTTTATTTTCTGCATCAGGATCGATAACATCATCCAGCAAAACACGTCCCAAAATTCGGTCACCAAGCGGTTCTATGATTTCTCCAGATTCTATTAAAGCAGTCATTTCAATACCATCCAGTGTGCCACAATCTTCTTCCAGAATGACGCAGTCTTGTGAGACATCAACCAAACGTCTAGTCAAGTATCCCGAGTTTGCAGTTTTTAGAGCTGTATCAGCAAGACCTTTTCTTGCACCGTGAGTTGAAATAAAATATTCTAGAACATTAAGTCCTTCGCGGAAATTTGCGTGAATTGGGGTTTCAATAATTTCACCTGAAGGTTTAGCCATCAAACCACGCATTCCTGCCAATTGCTTCATCTGTTGATTACTTCCACGTGCTCCGGAATCCGCCATCATGAAAATTGAGTTAACTTTATGAACGCCTTCTTCATCTACGATTTCATCAGAAAGTCCAGCTGACATTTTTTCTGCAATTTTTTCTGTTGTTCTCGCCCAAATATCAATTACCTGATTGTAGCGCTCACCATCAGTGATTAGACCATCCTGGTGCTGCATGTTAATTTGGTTGACATCTCCTTGTGCTTTGTTCAACTGACTGGCTTTTTCTTTTGGTATAACCATATCATCCATCCCAATTGAAAACCCAGCTTTAGTCGCGTATGAATAACCTAAATTTTTAAGCTCATCCAGCATCTTTACTGTTTTAACACTGCCTGCTTTACGGTAAGACTCATCAACGAGTTCAGCCATTTGTTTTTTCTTGAGATGCACATTGATCGTTTCAAAAGGCACTTCTTTTGGTACTACCATTGACAGTAAAATACGTCCACATGTTGATTCAACAATCTGTCCGTTATTTTCTTCTAATGAAGAATTTTCATTTGTCTCACCCACGAATAAATCTGCTATGCGGACTTTTATCATTGCCTGCAAATCTATACGTCCATGTTCAAAGGCAACTTGAACTTCTTCACGGTTGGAAAATATTTTCCCTTCTCCGAGAGCGTCTTTACGCATTCTGGTAAGCCAGTATAGACCGAGCACCATATCCTGAGTCGGTGTCATCACAGGCTTCCCATTTGCAGGTGAAAGGACATTATTTGTTGACATCATCAAAATTTTTGCTTCCAGTTGTGCTTCCACAGAAAGTGGAACATGAACTGCCATCTGATCACCGTCAAAGTCAGCGTTAAATGCTGTACAGACTAATGGATGCAGTTGAATGGCTTTGCCTTCTATTAAAATAGGTTCAAAGGCTTGGATACCAAGACGGTGTAGAGTTGGCGCGCGGTTCAGTAAAATAGGATGTTCTCCGACAACCTCTTCCAGAATAGCGAATACTTCCGGTGGATTTTCTTCTAAGATTTTCTTTGCGTTCTTAATTGTATGAATTTCCTGATAATCAATCAATTTATGAAAAATAAAAGGCTTAAATAGTTCCAAAGCCATTTTTTTAGGCAATCCGCATTGATGTAGTTTTAATTCAGGTCCGACGACAATCACTGTACGTCCTGAATAATCTACTCGTTTGCCAAGCAAATTTTGACGGAAACGACCCTGCTTACCTTTAAGCATATCACTGATTGACTTGAGTGGTCGTTTATTGGAACCGACCATTGGACGGCCACGACGGCCGTTATCAAAAAGAGCATCTACAGATTCTTGCAGCATACGCTTTTCATTTTTTACAATAATTCCCGGAGCACGCAATTCTATCAGTCGTTTAAGTCTGTTGTTTCTATGAATTACACGGCGGTACAGATCATTAAGGTCACTGGTCGCAAAACGACCCCCTTCAAGAGGAACCAAAGGTCGAAGTTCTGGAGGTAGGACTGGTAAATTATCAATAATCATTGAGTCTACCGCATTTCCTGACTTTAAAAGTTGGCTGACGACTTTTAACCTTTTTGCAATCCTTTTACGACGGGTTTCAGAATTAACTTCACGCATTTCAACCTGCAACTCCTTTTCAAGTCCTTCTAATTCAATCCTACGTAAAAGTATTTGTATTGCTTCTGCACCCATACCCAATATTAAATCAGGATGTTTCTCTTCCAATTCCCGGTACTGATCCTCTTCAACCAATTCTAGCACTTCCAGTTCAGAATCTCCTGGTTCGAGTACAATGTATGCATCAAAGTAAAGCACTCGCTCTAAATCCCTTAACATCATGTCCAGAACAGTTGCAATCCTACTTGGTACACCTTTAAGAAACCAGACGTGAGAAACTGGGCACGATAGTTTGATATTTCCGATACGGTCACGGCGTACCTTCGACTCGATAACTTCTACACCACATTTTTCGCAGGTAATTCCTCTGTGTTTCATACGTTTGTACTTTCCGCAAATACATTCGTAATCATGTACTGGACCAAAAATTTTTCCGCAAAATAAACCGTCACGTTCTGGTTTAAACGTTCGGTAATTGATAGTTTCCGAGGTGCGTACTTCTCCAAAAGACCAGGATGATACTTCATCGGAAGTAGCAATTTTTATCCGAATTGCCGAATAATTTTTCGGATTTTCTGCAATTTCAAACAAATCTCTGAGCGCCATATTTAGTTGCTGTTTGGTTGGTTATAGGTTTATATTATTTATAATTTAGGCTGTAACTTCTTCCTCTATTTCTTCAGTAGGCTCTTGAGGCATATCAGAAGCTTCTATCTTTTGAAGAAGATTTCCAGGAACAATTTCTGTCTCTACATTATCTTCTATTTCATCTAGTGGATCTACCTCGTCATTTTCCTCTGTTTTTTGAAGCAATTCAATATTCAAGCACAAACTTTTAAGTTCACTGATCAGCACCTTAAATGATTCTGGAAGACCTGTTTCCAACTTATGGCGGCCTTTGACGATTGACTCATAAATCTTGTTACGGCCTAAGACGTCATCAGACTTAACAGTAAGCAACTCCTGTAGAGTATAAGCGGCACCGTAAGCTTCTAAAGCCCAAACTTCCATCTCACCAAATCGTTGACCGCCGAATTGAGCTTTACCACCTAAAGGTTGTTGTGTGACAAGTGAGTATGGACCAATCGAACGCGCATGAATTTTTTCATCAACAAGGTGATGTAGCTTCATAATGTATGCATAACCGACAGTCACTTTTTGACTGAAGCGTTCACCAGTCATCCCGTCATAAAGCCATACTTGTCCAGATTTTGATAAACCGGCCAGTTCCGCCATCCGATGGATGTCTTTTTCTTTTGCACCATCAAAAACTGGAGTTGACATATGAATTCCGGGTTTATACTTTTGCACAAACTCCAAAAATGTATCATCATCCATTGAATTAAAATGTTTTTGCGTAATCTCACATTCATAGATATTTTTTAGAAATTCACGAATCTGGGTTGCAGGACTATTTTGCTGAAGAAACTCAGCAATCTTTTTCCCCAACCCATTTGCTACGCGACCCAGATGCGTTTCAAGCACCTGTCCGACATTCATTCGGGAAGGAACTCCAAGAGGGTTAAGCACAATATCAACAGGTGTACCATCATCCATATAGGGCATATTTTCGACAGGTTGGATGGTAGAAACCACACCTTTATTTCCATGTCGTCCTGCCATTTTGTCACCAACTGAAAGCTTACGTTTGATAGCAATATAAACTTTTATCATTCTGATTACGCCTGGTGGAAGATCGTCTCCTTTAGAAACTTTCTCACAACGATCCTGATATACATTTTCTAGCAGGTACATTTGTTGGAGGGCATTGCGTACAAATGTTCCAATTTTGAGATTGATTTTTTTATCGGTAACCTGAATCCCGTCAGTTGAATTTAAGGGAATTTGCTGCAGTATCTCGTTGGTTATCTTTGTGCCTTTTGAGGCGAGTAATTCACCCTGCACGGACAGCACATCAGCAGAGAAAGTTTTTTTCTCGGCAACAGAAAGTATACGATTCACGAGGTTGCTGTGAACTATACGTATTTCGTCAAAATGGTCGTTTTCATAACGTGCTAGCAGTTCCTGTTCAATTTGTCTAGTCCGCTCATCACGCTCAACACCCTCTCGATTGAAGACTACAACATCAGTTACCACTCCGTCAACACCTTGAGGAACACGTAAAGAAGTGTCACGGACATCTCCGGCTTTTTCACCAAAAATTGCGCGTAGCAACTTTTCTTCCGGATTAAGTTGTGTTTCTCCTTTTGGTGTTACTTTCCCAACCAGAATATCCTTTGAAGTTACACTTGTACCAACCGAAATAATTCCGCTTTCGTCGAGATTTTTAAGTGCTTCTTCACTGACGTTTGGTATATCACGAGTGATTTCTTCTTTTCCTAATTTTGTGTCACGGGCAACTGTATCAAGGACATCGATATGCACAGAAGTAAAAGTATCCTCATGCATTAAACGTTGTGAGACTAAAATCGAATCTTCAAAGTTGTAACCTCGCCATGGCATGAAAGCTATATTGATATTTTGTCCCAATGCGATTTCACCACTTTCTGTACATGATCCATCTGCAATGACATCACCTGCATTAACTCGATCTCCTTTGTTGACAATAGGGCGCTGATTGATACAAGTGTTTTGGTTTGAGCGTTGGTATTTAATTAAATGGTAAATATCAACGTTTGCCGGAACAATCGTGTCTTCGCTTGAAAGATCAACATCTGCCTGAATTACAATACGTCCTGCATCAACATTATCGACAACGCCGGTACGACTTGCGACTACACAACTTCCTGAATCCAGAGCAGCCTGATGTTCTATTCCTGTTCCTACCAGAGGAGCTTTAGGTTTTACCAGAGGCACTCCCTGACGTTGCATGTTTGAACCCATCAGGGCACGGTTTGCATCATCATGCTCAAGAAAAGGGATCATGGCTGCTGCTACAGAAACGAGTTGACGTGGGGAAATGTCAATGTAGTCTATGTTCTCTTTTAAGACCATGCTGAATTCACTACCTACTCGTGATGTAATGAAATCATTGATAAAGGATTTTTTCTTATCAAGTTTGGAATTTGCCTGGGCAATGCTGTATTTTTCTTCTTCAATTGCAGAAAGATATTCAACTTTGTCTGTAACAACTCCGTTTTCAACTTTCAAATAAGGTGTTTCAATGAAACCAAATTCATTTACTCTACCAAAAGTAGCAAGTGAGGCAATCAGTCCAATGTTCGGTCCTTCGGGCGTTTCAATCGGACAAATCCTGCCGTAATGAGAAGAATGAACGTCCCGAACATCAAAACCGGCACGTTCACGTGTTAAACCCCCAGGTCCTAAAGCACTCAAGCGTCTTTTGTGGGTAATTTCAGCAAGTGGATTTGTTTGATCCATAAATTGAGAAAGCTGACTGCTTCCAAAAAATTCGTGAATCGCACCCGCAACCGGTTTTGCGTTCACAATGTCATGTAGCATCATGGTTTCTGAATCCTGGAGTGACATGCGTTCCTTAATCGTACGTTCCATCCTTACCAGTCCGATACGGAATTGAGTTTCCAATAGTTCACCAACACTTCTAACTCTCCTGTTGCCAAGGTGATCAATGTCATCAATCATCCTGTTCGGGTGACCTTCTTTTAGTTCCAGCAAATATTTAACAGTCTTCAAAATATCAACCTTGGTCAGTATTGTATTTTCAAGTGAATCATCGAGTTCCAGTTTTTCATTTATCTTTAAACGTCCGACCTTGGAGAGACTGTAGCGATCTTTTTTGAAGAAGAAATTCTCCAGCATCAACTTAGCGGCCTCAAGAGTGGGAGGATCTCCAGGCTTCATTTTTTTATAAAGTTCTATCAGAGCCTGTTCTGATGAAGTCACTTTATCCAATTCCAAAGTATCACGCAAAGCGGGGCCAGCCTTTTGCGGACTGATGTGTAATAATTCAATCTCTTTAACACCATGTTCTGCTAGAGTATTCAATAAATCAGTCGTTAAAGGCGTATTACATGGTACAAGTATTTCTTCATTACCATCTTTGAAAATAGTTTTTGCAATGATACGGCCTTTTATTTCGTTGAGGCTTGCTCTTAAGCGTGAGATTTTTGCGGTTTCAAGTTTTTTTAATAAGCGCTTATTAATCCTTTGCCCGGATTTCACCAGAATTTCGTTGGATTTTGGATCTGAGATTGGGATTTGTGGACGTTGGTCTAGAATAATTTCTGGATCCATAATCCGAAAAAAATTCTGTTTTTCAAGATCATGTCCTGCTTTAACCTCGCTTAAGTCGATTTTTTCAAACTGATAGAAATATTCCAGTAATTCATCATCAGTATAACCCAAAGCTCTAAGGAGTACTGTCCCATGAAATTTACGGCGTCGGTCGATACGTACAAAAAGCATATCTTTTTTGTCAAACTCAAAATCAAGCCATGAACCGCGCTGCGGAATTATTCGTGCTGAATAAAGTATCTTCCCGCTGGAGTTGCTTTTGCCCTTATCATGTGTAAAAACAACACCTGGACTTTTGTGCATCTGACTAACGATCACACGTTCAGTTCCATTTATTATAAAAGAACCTGTTGGAGTCATTAACGGCAACTCACCTAAATATATGTCTTGCTCTTTAATATCACGAATGTGTTTTAAATCGGATTCAGTTTCCTTTTCCCAGACAATTAAACGCAGAGCTGCCCTAACAGGACAAGCGAAAGTAACACCCCGGACACGACATTCTTCGACTGAATATTTTGGGTCTCCCAAACGATAATGGACATATTCAAGAGTGGAGGAACCACTAAAGTCAGAAACAGGAAATACTGAACGGAATACGGCTTCAAGTCCTTTGTCCGCTCGTTGATCAGGCGGAACGTCACGTTGAAGAAAGCGTTCAAAAGATTCTAATTGAACTTTCAACAAGTGCGGAACTTTGATTGGAGCAGATAGCTTTCCAAAAGATCTACGAATACGATGACGATTTTCTAATGTTGAAGGCATAAGAACTGACTAAGGTTAGGGTTTTTTGTTGGTCTTATCTGCTGCTATATTTGATTTAAAGCAGGCTTATAATTTGAGTCTTATTTTAGCTCAGAATTGTTTTGTCACACAATCCGGAGCTGGAAAAGAGCAGCTTTGATCCTCTTTTTCTCCGGAGACACTTTTCCAGTATTATTTTCTGTATGGTGGAAAATTTGCAATTTCGGTCCTGATATACGTTATGCATTCGGATAATGGCCATGGCTCATGCGGAGGGAGTTGTGATTAAATATGCCATCTTTTAAACGACATCTTCAAATCTAACCCTTAAATATAATTCTTTCTCTATGGAAAAGCAAATATATTTTTAATTTTTTTTAAAATTCTTTTAGATTGTTCTCAAAACCTTTGGAATACCAGAAGTTAAAGAAACTGATGTAAATTTCCCAAGGGTTCCTATTTGGAGTAATAAAAGCTAAGCGACTTAATTTTGGGAAGGAATTTTAAAGTTTGATGCACAATAGAGATAGAACGGGAATAGAGAACTTATTTCTGTATTCCCGTTCACTTTAAAGCAACTTTCTTTTAATCATCGCTCATGATTCCGAGGATACTTAAAAGTGCAATAAACAGGTTTAGCACGTCGAGGTACAGAGCCAGAGTGGCAGAGACATGTTCGTCTGTTCCATAGTAGCGCAAAATATTTGAGGTATCATATAGGATAAACCCACTGAACAGTAACACACTTGCACCTGACATTACGAAGTGCATCATCCCACTTTGTATGAAGAACATATTTAGTAATCCTCCTACGACGAGGACAATAAGTCCTGTCATTAAAAATCCAGACATGAAGCTGAAATCTTTTTTAGAATATACTACATATAGACTTAGACATACAAAGGTGATTGCTGTTAGGGCGAAAGCTTCTGCAGCGATGGTAGGGCCTACTCTTGCTAGCAGAGGTCCTAATGTTAATCCCGAAACAGTTGTAAAACTAAAAAGAGCAATAATATTTAAACCGGGCTTTCGGGCCGCAAAAGAAGCAAAAAATATAAGTCCAATTTGAAGTATAAAGAAAAGCATCATATTTGGTGCCACCAAAAGGAAAAGTGGACCGGAACCTAAATATGCTCCAACCGCAGCTGTCAGCATTGACAGGGCAAGCAGGCTGTATACTTTTTTTATAAAAACCAGTCTTTCTGTTGTTGAAACAGAAGCTGCGGCAGTAACGCCGCGGCCAAGTGTTGTTGTAGATCCCAATCTCATAATAATCTCCAATTTTAATTGCGAATGTATGAAAATATTAGAAATAATTTCCAATGATAAATTATAACCAATAATATTATACATTAAAACCTAAAAAAGTAAAATACATTATCAAATATTTTTCATTAACTTTTTTTCTAATAAATTAGGAAGAAGTAAGCAAATCATAGAGCCGTTCGAATTCTTCCAATGAAAAATAATCAATCTTGATCTGCCCTTTGCCTTCACGGTATTTTATCTCCACACGTGTTCTCAGTCGACGCTGCAATTCTTCCTCAAGATTTTGCAAATGTGTTACCTTTACCTCTTTTGAAAGCTGATTTTCGGATGAATTAGCCAGTGTGGAATTTTTATCATCCTGTTTTTTCGGACTGACTGCAAGATAATCTAGCTTCAACCTGACCTGTTGTTCAGTTTCCCTGACAGACCATAACTCCACTAAAAGACGTTCCCTCATTTCCAACTGAAAAGCGGAGCCAGGAAGTGCCAAAATTGAGCGGGCGTGTCCCGCCGTAATGCGGCCCGTTTCAAGATCATTTTTCAGGGGCGAAGGAAGCTGAAGTAAACGCATTTGATTGGCGATTGTGGAACGGTCTTTTCCAATTCGCAGGGCAAGTTCTTCCTGGGTGTACCCGTGACTTTGTAGGAGATCTTGATAAGATTGGGCTTCTTCGATGACACTCAGATTTTCACGCTGGATATTCTCCAGTAGTGCTACTTCCAGAAGTTCGTCATCATCCACTTTCCTTAAAATTACCGGGACCTTAGTTACTTCAAGTTGTTTTAACGCACGCCAGCGCCGTTCTCCGGCAACCAGTTCATAACGATTGTCCAGACTCGGATGTTTACGGACAACCAAAGGCTGCAGAACTCCCTGAGACTTTATTGACTGTGCAAGTTCCTTAAGTGATTTATCCGGAAATTGTTTGCGGGGCTGCTGAGGATTTGGGACTATCTGTTCCAGAGAAACGCGAAGAAAAGTCTGGTCCGGTGGTAGATCAAGTTCTGTGAGATCACTGCTCATTACTTGTCTGAGTCTGAATTTTGAGGTTTCTGTAGCCACAGAAAAAATTCTTCATTGCCGCTTTTTTTACCCACAATTGAAGATTTTGTTTGCCCCTTTACAATGAAACCCTGTTCCCGAGCCTCAATTTTTAGAGTTTTAAGGACTTTCTCATGTACACCGGTGTCGCTTACTTTGCCACGCTTGCCAACATCGTCAACACCTGCTTCAAACTGTGGTTTGACCAATGCTACTAGAGCTCCGCCAGGTTTAAGAAATTCTAGGGCTTTTGGAAAAATCAACCTCAGTGAAATGAAGGAGACGTCTATAACAACAAGGTCTACGTTTTCACCAAGTTTTTCAAATTCAAGGTGGCGGATATTTGTACGCTCAATTGACTTGACCCGTCTATCCTGTCGCAATTCCCATGCGAGCTGGCCGTAACCTACATCTACTGCAAAAACTTTTTTTGCTCCACATAGCAGCAAACAATGAGTAAATCCCCCTGTTGAAGCGCCAATATCCAGTGCAACAAGACCTTGTGGATCAACATCAAAATGTTCTAAGGAAGTCTTAAGTTTAACCCCTCCGCGACTGACATAAGGCTGGTCTTTACCTAGTACTTCTATAAATGATTCATTACTGATCAGACGTCCAGATTTTACTGCAGGCTGACCATCAACTCTAACTTTTCCTGCCATTATAAAGGCCTGAGCTTTTTCTCGGGAAGGCGCGAGTTTTTGCTCTACTAGCAGTCGATCAAGACGCTGTTTCATCTGTTATTCTGATTCAACCTTTTTCTGTAAAAGTAAAAACACCGTCCCAGTCTTTTTCGGGGGGAGACTCAAGGAACATCCCGCAGCGTTTAATATAAGTCTGGGAAGGGCCATCTTCAGAATCGATGGCTAAGACTTTTTCAAATTCCGAAATTGCATCCTTGAAATTTCTGTCCTGATAGAGTTTTAAACCTTTCTGATATTGTTCAACTACTCCGCTCATTTCGCTACTTGTTTCATTCTTTCGGGCCAGTAATTCATGAACAGGAACAGGTTCATTTTTACCAACCACCCTTATTACATCCAACAGACGACTGTCAATGTCATCTTTTGCAAGTTCATAAGTACTGCCGGAAATCATACTGAAAGTTTTATAAAATTTATTCGCGCCTTCAAGCCTTGCGGCCAAATTTACAACATCACCCATCATGGTGTAATCCATCCGTTCTGCTGAACCCATATTCCCTACTACCACAGGACCGCTGTTCAAGCCCATGCGGGTGAAAAGAAGGGGGCGGCTCTGTTCACGCAGCATTTTACGAAGTTCCTCACCTCGTTTTTGCATTTCTAAAGTTGCATGACAGGCTACCGTGGCATGGTTTGGCAGATTTAAAGGTGCCCCCCAAAATGCGATGATCGCATCTCCTTCAAATTTATCTATTGTACCTTGATGTGAAGAAATGATGTCACACATAGCTGTCAAATATTCATTGAGCAACTGAACCAATTCTTCTGGAGTCAACCCTTCTGAAATAGTTGAAAAACCTTGTATATCCGAAAAAAATGGCGTCATTTCACGTTTTTCACCACCGAGCTGCAGCATCTCTGGATTTTCCACAATTTGATCAATAACTGTGGGAGAAAGATATTGTGAAAAAGCACCCTTAATAAATCCTTTTTGCTTGCGTTCCATCATAAACAGGTAGAGGTTTATGGTGCCTGTGCTAAGCACACAGGAAATTAGCGCATAACTCATGGAAAAAGCGACACCATAATATATATAAGTGAAAAAACCAAATCCTGCATAGGCTATAATGATTAGCAGAAACAATAGGTTTTCATATTTTGGAATCAGTGCAACAATTACGAAACATATGAAAAGTATCAAAAGCACCAGTATTTCACTTTGTGAACTAGCAGGACGTATCGGTGCATTTTTCATCAATGTCATGATTGTATTCGCTAGAAACTCAATCCCGTAAACCTCTCCAATCGGACTGGTAAAGATATCGTGAGAAACTTCAGATGTATCTCCAACCAAAACAATTTTTCCACTGATCATTTCTCGAAGATCCTCAGTTTCTTCGTCCCACTCATCATCCGGAATATCCTCAAGTTCCAACAAAACTTCAGCCGCAGAAATTCCTGCAGGGGTATCTTTTGCTAGAAAAGTTGCCATTGGTGGGAGTGAAGGAAAATCTATCCACAAATCATTAAAAGGATCCAGAGGTACTTCAATGTCTCCGATTATGAGCTGTCCATTTTTTAGCTTAGGTTCAACTCCTTTGTACATAGCGAGTGTTTTTATTGCAAAAGGCCAGACATTAGTATCCTTTATCTCTTTTGGAAAAAAGCGTACTCGTGAAAGCTTATTCCCGATCAAAGTGTGGTTTGTGTAACCGCTTTCTGTTGCAGCTTTTAAAGTTTCGGTTGGATAATTTACTTCTTTGAATTTACCATCACCACCGAATTCAAGTTGCGCAACAACAACCGTATTTCCTGAATTTTTCAAGGCTTCCGCCAGAATAGGATCCTCATCGTATCCGTTTGGAAAATCCATCAACATATCAAGCGCAATTACTTTTGCACCAAGCCTTTTTAAATTTGTAGTCAGTTTTGCAATATCAGAGCGTTTAAGTGGCCAGCTACCATACTCATCAAAGAATGTTTCCTCAGTATCTACAATCATAATATCATCATATGCAAATTGAGTCTTCTCTGGTTCTAAAGTATTTAAGCGGACAATATGTCTGTTACCTAGCAGCCAATTTTCTAGGGAAGAAAAAAGCTCCATTCGCTCTGCTGGAATCATCAATAGAAACAACAAGAGAGTGATCCACATGTCTGGACGTCGAATTAGTTTTTGCATGATTATCTCTAACTTAAGGTTAAATTTTTTTTAAAATTCCCTAATGGTATTGAACTGTCCATCTGAAAACCTAATTCATTGCTGTGCAATTAACAATACATTTTCTTAAAGAATTTATACATCTGAGCATCATTTAACCTCAGTAATTCGAAAAAAATGTCTTATCTATTATGGTGCTGACATAGGTTTTTTGCTGCAGAGTTATATGAAAAAGGTATTATACTTTCATAGCTAGTGATAGTCGCATTGAATAACGTGGAAGCAGAAATTAATAGTCGTAACATTCTGCAAATCAAAATCGTCAATGAAAAACGAGCCGCTTGCAAGAGTTGAAAACTGGCATTACACTCAGGATGACTCTTTGCTTGATTAGAGGACATTAATAATCACGATAATAACGGGATTTAGCTTAAAATCTGCCTTTACTTCAACCTATTTAAAGATAAGTATGCAAGTAAGAGCTCCAATCATGTGTTGGGTTTAGTAACTCTAAGACGTTTATTTTGCTATTATAAAACAGCAATTCCAGCTTTTTTCCCAGATGAAAAATGTCAACAAAACTTTGTAATGGAAACTATGATTTTTTCAAACAAATTTTTAAAACCTTTGCTTTTTGTAACGTCACAGGTTTTTAAAATTTTTGTTCTATTACGACTTCTTGCCTACAAAAATGGCTGGTTAAAAACAAACCGTGTTAACACACCTGTTATTTCTGTAGGAAATCTGACCATCGGCGGAACTGGGAAAACACCTGTTGTTGATTTGCTGGCAAAGGATTTACAACGGTTGAAAAAACAACCTGTTATTTTAAGCAGAGGCTATAAACGTAAAAACAAATCGTCTCAGCAGAGGTTACTTTTTTGTGAAGATAGCAAGATCGATCCAGCTTTTTTTGGGGATGAACCTTATTTACTGGCACAGCGGAATCAGGAGGTCCCCGTCTATGTAGGTGGTTCACGATTTATTACAGCGAATTTAGCTGAAAAACAGGACCATCCAGATGTATTGCTACTCGATGATGCATATCAGCATTTAGCAATTCACCGGGATCTTAACTTGCTTTTGATAGACGCAGAACAGGGCTTAGGTAATCTACATCTGTTTCCTTTTGGTTTGCTACGTGAGCCTGTTAAACAATGGAAACGTGCGGACGCAGTCATTATCACAAAAACAAATTTAGCAACCTCGGACTTAGTTTTGAGAATGCTCAAACATGAACTGCAGGTCAGCTGTCCCATTTTTAATTTCAATTATGAAATACAACGAATTACCCGACTTGACGGCAAGGCTCATTTAAACTTAAATGAAATATCAAATAAGCGCCTGCTTATCACATCAGGTATTGCCCAACCTAAAGGCTTTGAGAGGCTAATAGAACAACAAGGCATAGAGAGTATATCTAAAATTACATTCCCTGACCACCATGATTTTCGTAGAGAAGATGTACGGAAGATTTTGGAAGAACAGAAAAAATTAAGACCAGACTACCTGTTGACTACGGAAAAAGACGCTGTTAAGCTAAGAAACTTTGCTGAACTGGATGAGAAAATTTGGGTTATAGAAATGGAAATGATTCCCGATAAATTGTGGAACGATTTTTTTTCGGAATTCCTGCGTGATACATTTGAAACTCCAAAAAATAAATGACTCTTAAAGAAGACTAAATAGACTAAGTCTCTGAAAGTTCAATTTGTTAATGAGGTGTGCGTGAAAAAAATCCTGTTAAAAAATTTACATATAATCAATCCATGTTCCGATCATGCACTTGTTGAGAATGCCTATGTCGCAATTTACGGAGACACGATTGAAAGTGTAAGTTCAGGTGAACCTGCCGGAGAGTTTGATGCTGTACATGACCTCTGTGGAAAAATTGCTCTGCCCGGCATGATCAATGCTCACCATCATTTATATTCTGCACTCGCTGTGGGGATGCCCCTTCCGAAAAATAATCCTCGCAATTTCAATGAAATCCTAGAGCAGGTTTGGTGGAAAATGGACCTAGCTCTTGACCGAGAATCTACACAGGCTTGTTTTGAGGCGGGATTAGTGGAGTCGCTTAAAGCTGGAACTACGACCATCATCGACCACCACTGCAGTCCTTCTTACATTGAGGGCTCACTCTCACTACTGGCAGAAACTTCAGAAAATTTCGGTTTAAATATTAGCACAGCATTTGAAATTTCTGATCGAAATGGACAAGAAAAATTTGAAGCAAGTCTGCAGGAAAATATCGATGCCTTAAGCAAGTTTTCGGGAAATCAGCATGTTCATCCAATGTTAGGCTTGCATGCCTCTTTTACTCTCTCAGATCTTTCTTTAAGAAAAATTAGGGACAGTCTTGGCAAACTTAAATCCTGGGGAATTCACTCCCATGTTTCCGAAGATAAAGCAGATGAGACTGATGCCCTGAAAAAAGGCTTCAACTCTGTTTTGGAGAGGTTAGAAGAATTTGATCTGCTCAATGAAAACGGACTCATTATTCATGGTCTGCATATAAAAGATTCCGATCTTGAGTTGATACAGAAACATGACTCTAAATTTGTTCACAATCCCTCCTCAAATGCGAATAACAGGGTTGGTATTACTCCTAATCAAAATCTATTAAAATTAAAATCTGGGCTTGGAACGGACGGAATGCAGAGCAACATGTTACGTGAAGCCAAAGAAGGAATGCTGATTCGCAGTTCACATCTTGAAGGAGGGAAAGACAGTGTTGACTATATGGAGTTGTTATTTAAAAATAATGCCGAAATTGCATCAAATTTATTCTCCGGAAGCATTGGAGGGAGCATAAAATTAGGTTATATTTTACCGGAGTACCAAGCGGATTTGGCTATTTTTGATTATTTGCCACGAACACCGATTTCAGAATCCACTATTTTTGGCAACATTTTTTTTGGTTTGAACAGCTTGCCCAGTGATGTCATGACAAGGGGTGAATTCCGGATTCGTGATTATCAACTTCTGGAAGTTTCGGAAGAGGAAATAAAAGCAAATGCAATTGAACAGTCGAAAAATCTATGGAGTAAGTTCAACTGATATTCTATAAAACGTACATTTAACTCTTGTCTTGGAAATGGGAGGAATTCCTTGCACTAGAGCTATTCTCACTTTTATTACTCAGAGCCTTAGTATCTGAGGGAATATTTTTCATTTAAACTTCAAAATTGTTATGGCTGAACTAATTCCACATCCTTTTGCTTCACTTGTTAAAAGGATGTTCTATGAGTTGGAATCTGAACAATCAATTTTTGATTTTCCGTCAAAAAAATTTTTCTGCGGACTTTCTGGAAAAGATTATTCAGTAAAATTTCACGCGGAAAGAAGTTCTTCACCACTTGGACCAGCTTCAGGACCTCAAACTCAAATGGCACAAAATATTTTGCTCTCATGGCTGGGTGGATGCAGGATAATGGAACTTAAAACTGTGCAAATTCTCGATGAACTGGAAATTCCACGACCATGTATTGACATGCAGACTGTCGGTTACAATGTGGAATGGTCACAGGAATTACTGATAAATCAGTCACTACATGAATATGTTAAAGGTGCGATGCTAATAGAAATTCTTCAGGCCAGCGGGAAGTTGGAGCTGGGTGAGAATTTCAAAGATGTGCTTTTTGATATGAGTGTTGGTTACGATTTGGCAGGAATTAAATCTGACAAAGTGCGGCAGTTTATTGAAGGTATGCAAGATGCGTCTGAAATAGTGGAGCATTACCGACAACAAATTCCAGAGCAATTTCGTCAATTTCGTGAACTGAACTTTCAAACCAGAATTTCTGACACACTGACTTTAAGTACATTCCACGGTTGTCCTCCTGAGGAAATTGAAAAAATTATTGATTATCTTTTCCGTGAACACGGTTTGAACTGCATTATCAAACTTAATCCAACTCTCTTAGGAAGAGAAAAGGTAAGACATATATTCAACGAAATCCTCGGTTATTCTGATGTTCATGTTCCTGATGAAGCATTTGAAAATGACGCCAGTTGGGAACAGGCTCAAGGTTTTGTTGAACGTCTAGGTGAAACCGCAAAAACTCTTGGCTTAGGTTTTGGAGTGAAATTTAATAATACACTGATTGTGGAGAATCATAGAGACTTCTTCCCCCAAAGTGAAAAAGTAATGTACCTTTCGGGGACTCCTCTACATGTTTTAGGTATCCATTTGGTGCAGCAATTCCGTGAAAAATTTGCTGACCAATTCCCAATTTCATTTTCTGCTGGCATTGACAAAACAAACTTCGCAGATGCAGTCGCTTTAGGTTTGACCCCAATAACAGTTTGTAGTGATTTACTTAAAGTAGGCGGGTATAGCCGTACATTCGGATATTACAAAGAGTTAAATTCACGCATGGACAAATTCGGGGTCAATGATATCGAAAGTTATGTACTCAAAGCATATGGAAAAGCTGAGGAGGCACTGGTAAATATAGGTTGCGGTGCTGGGGATACTTCTGGCAAAGAAGAAGAAGCAGTGAGTGCTCTCCGCCAAGCATTGGAAAACGAGGGTGAAATCGGTAAAGTTGTTCGAGCAGAAACACCGTTGGTGAATGATATTTTTGAAAAATTACTTTCTGAAGTGAAATTTCTTAACACTGAAGCATATGTCCATGAGGTCACCAATCAGTTACGTTATACTTTGGAAAAAAACTCAAATCCTCCTAGGAAAGTTGGGACTACACTTGAACTATTCGACTGCCTCACCTGCGATAAGTGCATTCCAGTTTGCCCTAATGATGCCAACTTTGCTCTGAAGATTCCTCAGGGAGAAACTGAAATACTGGAGTTTGAAAAAAATAAATCTGGATGGTTGATCAAAAACAGAGATAGTTTGAAATTAGCAAAAAAATATCAAATTGCGAACTTTGCTGATTTTTGTAATGAATGCGGAAACTGTGATATTTTCTGTCCTGAGGATGGTGGACCGTATTTGCTCAAACCTAGATTTTTCGGCAGTAAAGAAACGTTTCAGGAATTTAACCATCGTGATGGTTTTTACATAGAAAATATGAAATCTGAGGAGAATCTGTCAACAGTATTTTCCCGTTTCGGAGGTAAGGAATATCGGCTTGAAACTGAAGGAAAAATTGTCAAGTATTCTGGTCCGGATTTTGAGGTTCAGTTTTCAAGAGACGATCCGGAAAATACAATCTCTGGTAAGGCAACAAATAGAGTAAGTTTTTTGAATTATGAGATAATGAAGATGATGAGAGACTCATATGACGTCTCTGCTCGCCGTTATTAGTGAGTCTTGTATATTGACTATGAAAGGAGATAAATGGAATTCAAACTAAACGGTAACTCAATAGATTTCGAGGGAGATCCGGAATTATCTTTAATGACATATTTACGTGATATTGAAAATATAATCTCGCCTAAGGACGGTTGTGCCCCGGAGGGAGTCTGTGGATGTTGTTGTGTACTGCTGGATGGGAATCCTCTCAAAGCCTGTATTGCACCAATGAGACGTGTAGCCGGAAAAGAAGTGGTAACGATGGAAGGACTGGATGCAAATAAAAAAGAAACTGTGATCAATGCCTTTGCCACCGAAGGAGGTCTACAATGCGGATTTTGTACACCGGGAATCATCATGAAAGTCTGGCCATTGTTGAATCAGGGATTTGTTACAGAAAGCGAAGTCAACAAAGCCCTAAATAGTAACCTCTGCCGTTGCACAGGTTATAAAAAAATCACTAAATCCTGTCTCTCTGCAGCTCAAGCTTTACGAAATAATGCTAAAATCGAGCTACCTAAAAGCAACGGGAAAGTTGGTGAAAGCCTGCTAAAATATGACGCACTTAGACTTGCTTCAGGAGAGGCTCCATATGTCGCTGATCTTAAATTTACAGGTATGGTACACGGTGCCTTGAAATTCAGTGAACATCCCAGAGCAAAAATTTTAAATATTGACATTTCTAATGCAGAAAAACTGGAAGGTGTGTTACGTGTTTTTACTGCGGAAGATATTCCTGGCGATCGTTCCACCGGACTGATTGTACCGGATTGGCCCTTGATGTTAAAGCGTGGAGAACTAACACGTTATATGGGTGATGTTCTAGCTGGAGTTGTTGCTAAAACTGAGAAAATCGCACGTGAAGCTGTTACTCTGATCAAGGTGGAATATGAGGTGCTTGAGCCTGTTACGGATCCTTTTGAGGCACTTGCCGCTGACTGTCCGCAAATTCACGAAAGTGGAAATTTATTATCTAACCTTGAGATTAAGAGAGGTGACAACAAGCAGACAGAAAAAGAAAGTGCTTTTGTCACAAAAGGAAATTACAAAACACAACGAATTGAACATGCATTTTTGGAAATCGAATGCTGCTTGGCAAAACCTTTAGGAGATGGTGTTGAAGTTTTTTCTCAGAGTCAGGGAGTCTATGAAGACCGCAACAGTATTAGTAAAATTTTGGGGCTACCACTGGAAAAAGTTGTTGTGGTTTTAATGCCAAACGGAGGAGGTTTCGGTGGTAAGGAGGACATTTCTGTGCAGGGTCATGCAGCCCTATTTGCTCACCTTCTTCAAGTACCCGTGAGAGTTGCGCTGACTCGTCCGGAATCGCTTTGCATGCATCCAAAGCGGCATCCGATGAACATGGAAATCTCTCTTGGTTGTGATAAAAAAGGTAAGCTGACTTTCGTTAATGCGGATATAATCGGTGACACTGGTGCTTATGCATCAGTAGGCATGAAAGTATTGGAACGTGCGGCGGGACATGCCACCAGTGCGTATTCTATTCCCGTTGTAAATATTCGTAGCCGAGCGGTTTACACCAATAATGTCCCATGTGGTGCAATGCGCGGATTTGGTGTAAATCAAATTAATTTTGCGATTGAAAGTTGTATTGATGAACTTTGTCTCCAGGGTGGTTTTGACCGCTGGCAAATTAGATATGACAATGCTCTCCAGCCGGGAGACCGTACCTCGACGGGTCAAGAAATAACTTCCGGAATAGGAATTCAGAAAACATTGTTGGCAGTCAAAGAGCAGTTTAAAAACGCAAAATATGCAGGAATTGCCTGCGGGATGAAAAACACCGGAATCGGAAACGGGGTTTCTGACGAAAGTATAGTCAAGGTGTTGATTGAGTCACCAACTGAAATAAGTATTCATCATGGATGGACGGAAATGGGCCAGGGAGTTTTTACGATGGCAGTTCAGTTTTTATGTGAAGCAACTGGTGTAGATCCGGATTATGTAAAAGTAAAAGTTGATACTTCCAAAGATGCGCCTTGTGGTATGACAACTGCTTCACGTGGTACATCTCTAATTGGAAATAGTGTTTTGGACGCAGGTAAAAAATTAAAAGCAGATTTGGAAAAACATTCTCTTACAGAATTGGTAGGTAGAGAATATATAGGAGAGTGGTCCTGTACGTGGACCACAGCAATTGAGGATAATCTAGAGGAGCCTAAAACTCATTATTCATACAGCTATGCAACTCAGGTTGTGACTCTGGATGACTCAGGAAAAGTGGATACTGTCTATGCTGCTCACGACGCTGGAAGGATAGTTAATCCAATTTTGTTTGAAGGTCAGCTCGAAGGCTCTGTTCACATGGGACTGGGTTATGCGCTTTCTGAAAAATTTGAAATGGAAGAGTCCCGTCCAGTACACACAAAGTTCGGTAAACTTGGAATGATACGTGCGGCGGCTACACCACGTATCGTTATTATCGGTATCGAAGAGCCCGATGAATTTGGTCCATGTGGAGCAAAAGGTGTTGGCGAAATAGGTCTCGTTCCAACTGCATCTGCTGTTGCAAATGCTTTTTGCCAGTTCAATGGCGAACGACAATATGAGCTACCTTTAAAGAAAGTTAAATAATTAAAAATGCGGGGTTATTCTTGTTTGAGATCGCCCTACTGATATAAATAAACTTGAGATCTTTTAATGACTTTATCTAATCTTCGTATAAATATAGACCGTCTTATCTCAAGAATTGAGGGACTAGCTGAAATTGGAGCAATTGACGGCGGCGGTGTATGTAGAATGGCGCTGACCGATGAAGACCGACAAGGGCGTGATCTGGTTGTTAAATGGATGCATGAACTCGATCTGGAAGTTACAGTTGATCAAATTGGAAACGTTGTCGGGATTCGTCCAGGACAGGAATCCGGAAGACCTGTGATGACAGGATCACATATAGATACGGTGGCAAGTGGCGGACGTTATGATGGAAATCTAGGGGTTCTTGCAGGTTTGGAAGTAATTGAAACCTTGAATGACTCCAACATTATAACACGAAAACCGATTGGAGTTGGTTTTTTTACCAATGAAGAAGGTTCCCGTTTTGCTCCTGACATGATGGGGAGTGGAGTTCATCAAGGTGCTTTTGAACTTAAAAGGATGTTGGATGTCCTTGACATTGATGGAGAACGTGTTGGAGATGAGCTCGAAAAAATTGGTTATGCTGGAGACACCTCAACAGGTGATTTTCGTGCAGACAGTTTTTTTGAACTGCATGTTGAGCAAGGTCCAATTCTTGAGTTGGAGGATTATGAAATAGGTGCAGTTGAAGGTGTTCAGGGTATTTCCTGGAATGAATATCGGATTGGCGGTACCGCAAACCATGCAGGGACAACACCTATGAGGCTCAGGCATGATGCAGGATACGTAGCAGCAGCTATTTCGATAGAGGTACGACGCCTTGCCAAGGAAATGGGTGGTGATCAAATCGGAACTGTCGGCGTAACAAAACTAAATCCGGGACTGATAAATGTGATTGCTAAAGAAGCACTAATTACAATTGATATGCGTAATACAGACGAACAGAAATTACAAGAAGCGGAACGGTCAATCGGGTCATTTATTGAACAAATCTGCAAAGCAGAAGGGGTGACCTGCTCAAGCCGCACACTCGCCAGATTTGAGCCTGTTTTATTTGATAAAAAAATGATTTCATTAGTATCTGAGACTGCATCAGCACTTGGTTTTCGTGTAAAATCAATGCCATCTGGAGCTGGACATGATGCACAAATGTT
>CEVU01050664.1_pt1 | contig 22430 bp, 32 predicted proteins | sample 427081 | NCBI WGS metagenome assembly CEVU01 (sample SAMEA2623868, study PRJEB7988) | marine metagenome | biome: marine biome (ENVO:00000447); feature: deep chlorophyll maximum layer (ENVO:xxxxxxxx); material: "saline water (ENVO:00002010), including plankton (ENVO:xxxxxxxx)" | depth 80 m | reverse complement strand
GAAATTTACGACGAAGTGAGTTCGAGTGAAAGTGACATGGAGATCGATGAAGAAATGGACGAAAGTTCATTTGAACCATATTCAGGAGATGATGAAACATTCTTGAAGATAAACGAAGCATATGACGCATGGGATGGGTGGAATCCAACCAATCCGTCAGAAACAATGATAAAAAATGCAATTGATAGTAATGGAAACATGCCCTGATTTGGAAGGGTGGACAGATTCTGAATACAAAGAATTTGATTGCGACGGTGGAAATAATTCTGAGGGTGATACAGATGATGATCAGGAGGATGGTGTTGTCAGGGGGTATAGCGCGAAAAGGTATAAGAAAATCTTATTTGTCGAAGAGCTGTTACCAGAATAAAATCTCTATATATTATAAAAATGTCCGCCGAAGTCGCTACCGATACACTCATCGCGATCTCCCGTGAGCTCGAAACACAGTCCCTCAACTCCGTCGTTGCCGGGTTCTCGTTTGCCGCTGCCCTGTCGTGGATGGATCTCGTCAGGTGGTCCATCCATCAGGTCGTCAAGGTCCAGAAGAACGGTGGTATGAACTACGCTCTCACAGCGCTTTTCACCACCCTCCTCTCCGTAATCGTGTACATGGTGATTTCCCGTCTCTCGAAGCGTGTCAAGAAGCCCGTGGCTCCCACATACGCTGTCACTCGCTAAATCTTCGTGGTCTCGTGAATATTAAGAAAAATACACCTGTCACGACTATCATAAATATATAGATAAACGCGTTCCACCTATTCGGATCCTCAAACTCCGGTATGCGCATAGGTGCGGGAAGCGAAAAATCCTTTTTCACATTCGGAATAGTTTTCAACTTGTCTGTCGTACAGGATACATTTAGCTTTAGAATATGATTAGCATTCCTAAAATCATATGGAATCAACCTGTTATTACTACTGTAAAAAAACTGTATACGTAACCTGGATATGTTTTGTGAACCAGTATCGAAGTTATGTTCGACTATATCATCTTGACCAGAGTAATTAATGACATCACCGCACATCAATATACGACCAGTGTAAAAGGGTGTATCTGAATAAATTGTCTTATTTAATTCCTCTGCACCGCTACTGATTTTTATGATAAGAGCGTCAGGTCCCTGTAGATTGATACTACCCGTAATCAAAAGACCGGAAACCCCTCCAGTAGCCGGTGTATTTGATTTCACATTATCCGGTGGTAACCCTAGAATATCATGTGGGGTTGTATACCCACCCGTGACAGATGTATACCCATTCGCACCGTCATAAAATTTAAACGAGAATTCACTACCCGCAGCGGCCGATGATAAAGACTCTATAGATATTTCATTCTTATCCTTGTTATACGTAAATGTTATAGGAGACGCTACATACGCACCACCTAACGCATCATTAACCTTTGTTTGCAATTCGGTCGCTAATGTTTTTCCGTTATAATTGCCAGGTGTTAACGTAACAGATACTTGAGTTTCTGGTGTAGTATGAACGACAAAATCAAACGTTTTATTACGATCATTTATCAATAATTGACTCGCGTGAATTCGAGCAGATGCGATGGAAATTTTATTAACGTCGTAAATAGGGTTTTTAAGTTCTATCACGTAATCACCAGGGTTCGCGTATATAGTAGGATCACGTTCACCACTATCTATATCTAACGTGTATACGCTCATTAAAATATATGGATAATATTTTAATGGGTGTTGTTACTCGACTATTTATTTACATCATGTGCTGAGCGACTGGGTTGTTCTGGAGCTGCCTCTTCGCAACCCCCAAACTCTCATTCGTCGCATAAGGATTGGAATTACCCTTGTAAGCGTTAAACTTGTAGTACTTATTGTTATTGTATTGCTGTGTCCAACCACCACTCATAGGTCCGTAACGACCATCTACCCGTGTTGTATCTGCGCGTACAACGGTCGGCATACCACCCTGGTTAAGGGCACCCGCACGAACGTTCATACGACCCGCATTACCCATCCGGTTCGCCTTACCGCGGCGATCATCTGGGCGGAACCCATAACGGTTCAATTCTTCCACTGTGTGTGCAGTACCATAGGTTCGCGCTTCGCCTATCTGCACACCTGGAGACGCGAGGTATCCATGGGAAAATGTAGAAACACCTGGAGCAATCTGGTTATTGTACCTGTACTGCTCAACATTACCATCCTTCTTATTCCGCGTGGGATCCTGAGCCATCTTCATTCCAGCTACGACACTTTTCGCACCCGAAAACCCAAGACCGTCATCGCGAGAACCTGTCTGCGACCTATTCGTTAAACGCTTCCCGTTTACATGTTCACCGCGAACAACGTGACCATCAAACCCCTGAGACCTACCACCGGCGACGGGTCTGCGTTCGGGTAAGAATGCAGTCTTTTCTGGTCGGTTATGAGCGATATCACCCATCTTCCCACGACGTCCACCGAATACATCATGCGCTGGCCCACTCCGACCGGGTAAAGTCGTGAGACGATGCGCACCTACATTATCGGGGTTGACACGCACGAGCTGCTGAAAACCACCTGCAGCGGGTACTTCGGGACCGACGGCGATACCGGGACCTATAAGCTGTTTTTCAATCGGAGACATGTTATTCATGCGACCATTATCGAACATACGGTTACGCATATCAAGTACTTCAGTACCAGATGTACGTGTCTGTGGTACGATGTCACCGAAGTTTTCTCGTTCGAGCTTCTGTGGTGGGAGATTATCGAGACCGATCGGTCCCGGTGCGGCTATATCGGGTACTTCTTCCTGAATTAGAATAGGACGTTCTGAAGGTTTAGATTCAGTCTGGTACAGTTCTGGTTTAGGGTCGCTTAATTTTTTCCCCATGTAGGCTAATCCGGCAATAGCTATAATCGAAATAGGGTCTGCCATTCTTATTTGTTATAAATATTTTTATTGAGTGGGATATCTCTTCATAAACATATGATTTTGTGTATCCGCGCGCGTGCTTTCGGGTTCGTATGACATCGCACGAAGTGGAAGCTTACACTTCATATCTTGAAGAGGGAATAGGTTTTGTTCGTATGTTTTAGCCAGGATTTTGTTAAACTGGCTGGTGGATTGGGGTCGAAGTCGATCGCTTGTCTCGATATACTGAGCTGGCGAACCCTTGCCAGCCATGTAAGGAGATGTCCCGTACAACATCGTATTAGGACGACCCGAACTGTAATTAAGGGTGCTGGGCTGGGGATAAACGAATACCTCTTCAGTCGCGCATACAGGGGGTCGAGTGGGAGTTTCAACCAAATTCATACCGGGTTGGAGTTGGTACGCCATTTACTATTACATGAGAATATTTATCTATCTAAGCTGGACCATTTCCACCGCCAAACATACCACTCCTCATATCTCCACTGGAATCCAACCCTCCAAACGCCTCCAGTTGTACACCTCGCGCATTGGGGTCACATAAACGACTATCACTCCTACAAATCGGACCATTCTTTTCGCCATATAACCATTCCGCAAACGCGGTTTGGTCACCGGGAATAGATGTCACGGGGCCTGAAACGAATTGGCGGGCGTAAGCGTTTCGCTGAAATTCTGGCACAGGGGACCGAGATTTCTGAGGTCCGTATGGAATAGTACCAGATAACATCCGATTGACATCCTTTCGCACCGTGTTATAATTACACGCTGATGGACGATCCGGGCGACCGTCATAATCCGACATCAACACGTTCGCCATCGGATTATCGTATGTAGGTAATTGGCACGCAGTCTCATATCCTTCCTTCACAGCTAAAGGGCGCGCCTTGCCTTCCTTTATCATGTTATTCATCTCCATAACGTATAATACACCTAGACACGTAGAACCCAAAATGAAAACACGTACGTCACGCCTGATAAGGTATAAAATACACGTCGCGTAAATAATGAAACGAGCTGTAGCATTCACTCGTTCCGCTGATGTATGAACTTTGGTTGGCCAGAATTCAATTACCTTATCAGCTCTGACAATTTGTTTTGGATCATCGAATAGCGATACCATTTATATTATATAGGTTTATTTTTTCATCATGCCACCGAGAAGCCCTTGCATGGATTTCATGAGCTGAGCCTCGTCAATATTCATTTCACCGTCTTCATCCTGCATCTTATCCGCACACTGCTTGGCTACTGTCTCAATCATACTGAGCGTCTCTGGTGGGATGGCGGTGATAGTCGTTCCGAGCATGTAAAGCGTTTGGATGTATTGCCAGATTGCACCACGTGTACCTTCGGATGCCTTTGGCCAGCACTGCGCCAGGTTGATATCCTTCAAGAAATCAATCTTATCAGCCTGTTCGAGAAAGAACGTTTCATCCCTGGCGTTAATCTTCTCTACATGGGGTGAGATGTTCGCCATAAACCCCTCTACGATCATCCTTCCGTTCGCACCACGCATGAGTTCGAAAGCGGCCATGTATTTTTTTAATCCCTTTTCTTCTGGAAAGGCCGAATGCAATTCCGTAAGAAATTGTCCCATCATGTCGTTGAAGGCAGTAACGGAAGTCATTATATACAATACATGAGATAAATCTTTAAGTTAGTCAGAATGGTTCGGTTGAGATAGTTTCACGTTTACCGAGACCATTTGATATGATAAAATATACTAATATACCCACCAATGCAGCAGGTTTTGCGTAAGCACTCGTCGAAAGCGTTCCCTCATCATTAAGACGAGCTTTGCCGTGTATGTATAGTGCGGTTAATCCAGAGGCTATTAATGCGGCCGACGCAGGATCTCTAAGGTACTCGTCCATATTTAATAACCAAGTTTTTTAGTTCGCGTTTCAGCGGCATCTGAAAATAAGTCCTCACCTTCATCCATATCCTGAGGAGGGTTCGCTGGTTTCGAAGTAATAGTCCTGAATTCGTTTTGAAAGGGTGTAGAGGGTTCTTCACTCTCCACGAGTTCACCCTGGGGTTCGACTGTCTCGTCCATGGGAGGGGGCATTTCCTCATTCTCCATCTGAGGAGGCATGCCTCCTTCTTCCATAGGCATCTGTGGTTGAGTTTCGGGGCCGGGTTGGTCGTATTCATCGAGTTCATCGATTTCATCCTGTTGCATATCAGCGTCTTCACCGTTGATATATTCTTCACCACTCGCAGACATGTATGTTTGTAAAATCTGTTGAACAGGGATCAACTCTTTTACTGTGTTTTCAACACATAGGGCGAACCTATCATACAATGCATCATTCCGATTATGTTCTGACTGATTTTCAGTAAATACGTAAGGATCCTTGTAAAGATCTTTCGCGGCATTTTTGTAACACGTGTGAATAAATACTTCATTGGTTGGCAGTTTAACCGCCATTTTCTTACTATCCTGGCTCAAACGAACAGCCGATAATATTTTTACAGAACTTACAAACACCGCCGCGACCAAATCCTTGAACCACGCGCACCGATCCGCGATGTTATCTGTGTGCTGCTTCGCCATCGTCTCACTCCATTCAGGTACATCTTTTAGTAGTTTCTGGAACATAATGAGAACCTTGCGATTTTTTGATAATGTATGAGCTTCTTGATACATTGCATCAAACACGTCAATCATGACTGGACATATAAGAATAGACAGTTGCTCCATATACTCACGCTTAGCTTCGACAAGAATGTTCAGGTTATCCATTATGAGTATACGAACTTTTATTATCTCCCGTTTTCCGCATTTCTCCTGTAACGATTAGCAGCCTTCTTCAAGTTCATCAGTGTCGGAAATTCATCTACTTCAGGTTCATTTGTTCTGTGAGTTTTTGTCACTTTCCATGTTATCCGCAACTCAAAATCTCTTAATACATCCACAGTAAAACCTGCATTTTCTAATTGTCGTTTAATGTAATTAGTCGCCTGTAACCTGTCATACGCTATGTATCCGACTAGAAATGAGGGAATTTCAGCATCGATATATTTACGACCAGTTTCTACCGCGCGTCGTACTTTACGCGTGATTTGTTTATAGATTTCAACGTATGTTTCCTTTTTCATACGATTCCTCTTGTTGACAATTTGTGAAATCTCTTCAACGTTTATCATTAATAGTACTTGGACTAAATTTTAATTAAATCTAACTCACCCTGTTGGATAGTCTCATACTCTACATACTCGGACCCTTCAATGACACTCTCAAAAGGTGTCTTGTTACTTGGTGGTTTTATATCCATTGGTTGTGACTGAACACCTATCACACGTAACTTCCCTGATACGAGTATGATATTAGATGTAACAGAAAATCCGAATGGAAACCCTCCCATTTTCATGCACATGAACATGCATCGATATAGCATATGGTTCTTATTTGTGTGCTTGTATTGACGAATACCCGTTGTTTCTATTATGTAATTGGGTAGTCCGGTCTTTTCGCGTATGTATTTATTGGTTGCGAGAACCATTTTTGAAATATTATCACTGTTGACGTTGAGTGTTTTGACTTCTACATACTCGGACATATTGGGTGTGGGGTCGTTTATGAGAACTTGATGAATTTGTATAGATGCACTTTTATTCTTGAAACCCTCTTTCCTGGTATCGAGTAATAACACCACCAATACAAGTAATAGTATTAGGTTGTACATTAATATATGTTACAAAAAAAGTGCGTTATCGTTCATATTTTTTTTGATAAATTACATTAGATGTCTCTTCTGGTCTTCAGTCCGAAGTGTAAACACAGCGTCGAAGTCATAGAATATATCAAGAAGCACAAAGAGTTACAACAAATTGTTCAGTATCATAATGTCACTGTTTCGGGAATACCTCCAGAGTTCAGGACAAAAATAACACGTGTACCCACCATGTTGACGAAGAACGGTAAGATCTTAGTAGGACGTGAAATACATAAATGGCTTGAATCACTTCTTCCGGTTCAGGAATTGGATGCATGTGATTTTGGTTCAATAGGTTCTTCAACCCTGGACGGTGAACCCACCACTGTTATGTTCAGTCTCGACGATTACGGAAAATCACTCCAACCCGCTATGACACGTGAACTAGAAGAAAAAATAAGTCGCAAGGTTGAAGATGGAGCTTATAGTGATATAAAGAATTAATACGCGAATAATCGAGTATGAAACTGGTGACGGTGCAAGCCGCTGCCATCAAATCTACATTTGAAGTGTTGAAGGATATATTAAACGATGTCAATTTGTATTTCAAGCCAGATGGTGTTTACATCGTAACACTGGATACTGCGCGGGCATCTCTGATTGATATGCACCTTCCAGCTGAAAATTTCGAGGAATACGTCTGCTCGGAGGAGGTTGATTGTGGTGTCAATATGACTAACATGTACAAACTCCTAAAAACAATCACAGTCAATGACGTTCTCGTGATATCCGTAGATTCTAAGGAATTCATGAATATCGAAATCCATAGCGAACAAAAGAAAACCTCTACCAAGTTTGCATTGAAATTACTGGATATCAACGAAAATCAGATAGAGGTTCCCGATATGCACATGACTATAAATACACCCATCCCGTCCGTGGATTTCCAAAGAATTTGCAGAGATATGTCGAATATTGGCGATGAGATTGAAATATCTAGAAGTGGGAAGGTATTACGTTTACTGTGCAGGGGTGACTTCGCTGACCAGGAAACGGAAATTCAATGTGTAGACGAGTGTCCGACCATGTCGGGTGCTTATTCACTCCGATATATGAACATCTTCACGAAAGCAACGAGTATGTGTTCAACTGTACAAATTATGCAAGAGGACCAGAACCGTTTTCTGATTTTAAAATATAATGTCGCAAACTTGGGAGATTTGAAATTTTATCTATCGACTAAGGTAATTGAAGATCAGTGAGATATCCAGTCGCTGTATCTACAGTTTTTAGCATACCAAAACAATTTTTAATTTTGATTTTAGGGTACATCGTCGCCATAAAACTCTCTTCATAATAAAACATATCACTTATTTTCATTTTCTCACCGTAAAAATCTGAATACGGACCGGAATACCGTCTGATTTTTTCGAGAACATCTTTCACTGGTTTATCGTTTGTATCCAATAACTGTGCACTCGACAATGGTATATGGAAACTCATCGTTTTCGCTTTTACAGGTGGCCACTTATACTTGTGTTTCGATGTCAGGAACTTATAAATCTTATTATTGTGCCAATATTTAACTCGTACGATGAGTTTTTCGACTGCATCAGGTGGTTCTGGAATTTCATCCTTCATATCTACCTCTGCGAGATACGTTGTCGTACCAGGATCAATTTGTTCACGTTCACGTTCCCAAAAAGGTTCATCAGTTTTATACTCTTTTGTATGATCGACAACATATTCAACGTATCGACTAACTACAGTGAAATCTGGTTTACTAAATAAAAAGTTTACAACGTTTTTAAATACATAGATTACGTTAATTAAAAGCGAGCTGAGTACTTTAATCATTGATATACATGGAAGGTAATTTTTTAAGTCGGTATAATAACCGAGTAGATGAATGGATGGCAAAAATAGAAGACGATCCATGTAATAAACATATATATCAAGGCGAACTATCTGATTACATAGCCCGATGTATGCCGTATATCCAACAATACATGACTGATGATAAAAATATAGAAGTTAGCACAGACAATGCGTTCAATTGTAAAGTGACCACAGGATTGCAAAAGAAGGATATATACACAGACTATCTGATAGATGTTGAAAAGAAATCGTTACCGCGTGTCACGGAAAGGGTGGTGACAGATATATGCCCAAACTGCCCTAATAGTAACGTCGTATATTACCATGACACGAGTGACATGGTATGTGACTCGTGTGGTATAATCGTGGACACGTTGATAAGTCAGGAACTGACGTACAGGGAAGAACAGGAGACGTCGGAAAAGGTGATTAATTATTCGTATAAACGTGATAATCATTTCAATGAATGGTTGTCACAATTTCAAGCTCAAGAAATGACAACGATACCTAAAGAAGTAATAGAACAGTTGAGAAACGAATTCAAAAAGATCAAAATAAAAAGTGTGAACGAGATCACACATGCTAAGGTCAGAGGGTTGTTAAAAAAATTGAAACTCAATAAGTATTACGAACACGTACCGTATATCTCAAATATTTTGAGTGGCATAAAACCACCCAATATGCCAGTAGAACTCGAAGAACAATTGCGTATGATGTTTAAAGATATTCAAAAACCATTTGATAATAACTGTCCAGCGGAACGTAAAAACTTTTTGAGTTATTCTTTCGTACTCTATAAATTCTGTGAATTATTGAGTGAGGACACGTATCTTCAATACTTCCCCCTTCTAAAATCAAAAGAAAAGCTACATCAACAGGATATGATATGGAAAAAAATATGTACAGAATTACACTGGGAATTTATACCCACGATCTAATCGACCGTAACACGGATTACCTCGGAAAGAGCTCCAGCCGCCGGTGGAAAATTCACAAGATACGCTTCCTGTAAGTTTAATAGCTTCAGGTAATTCCGTGCTTGTGAAACCATCACATCCGTTATATTTTTGACCGTCTTCAATTCGACAACAGTTGTCCGATTGATGATGATATCCGCCCGTAAATTTCCGATCGTATGCCCTTTGAATGTGATTGGTATTATACGCTCAGTCTCATATGAAATACCGTGCTCACGTAGAAGCACTTCTATGGCATTATGATAGACACGTTCACTGAAGCCAGGTCCTAACGTGTTGTATATTTCAGTTACGTATTCGTGTATCATATACACATACTAATACACTCGTCTTTATACACTTAAAGAGTATACACATATATAGAATGGGTGACCCCGCACCCAAACATGTTATACATGAGGCTAGTCATTCAGCCAAAAGCACCGTTCCTATAGCTCAGTTGGTTAGAGCGTGGTGCTTATAACGCCAAGGTCACGGGTTCGAGCCCCGTTTGGAACATTTTTTTAGGTAGATATCCTGTATCTAAAAAAATGCGACATTTGAAGTTCTAAAAAAGCTATATCTATATAAATGGCCGAACCCGTGTACACTTTGAATTTATCAGAGGAGGCTGACGGGATGGTTCCAATTGATAATTCTCGATCTAATGCATTCGTGGCAGAAGACCCTAAAAAAAATGTGAGTGATTATAAAGACGATATGGATTCCACTCCTATATCTGACGTTATGACACAATCCCAGGAGCAATCTTTTGATTCACCCTTAATGGGTGCCGACCCCCGCGCTGTCCAAATGGCGCATCAGCAGGTTATGATGGCGCCTCAACCCGCGCAGGCTGCTACGGCTGTCAAAGAAAGTGTCAGCTCGGATAAGAAGAAAAAGAACCCATTCGACCTTACAGATGAACAGCTCGATGCATTGATTGTCATCGTAGCCACTGGTATATCTATCAGCAAACCAATTCAAGAAAAACTCGCGAGTTCTGTCCCCAGGTTTTTGAATGCCCAGGGAAACCGGAGCCTAGTTGGCTTGGGATCTACTGGTGTAGTCGCTGCAGTAGTGTTCTATGTCGCCCGTAAATATTTTTAATACATGTCGAGTACACGTCCACCAGACAATACATATGCAGACCCTAATCCTAGAATTAACGCGATCATTGTCATGACCATGGGTAACCAAGCGGTCTTCATATCTTCGCCATATTTCTCATATCCCTGCTTTAACTTTGACCATTTAATGCCCTCAGTTAATGTAGTGAGAAATAACGAAGCCACTACGACTGTTATGATGACACTCCCAGTTGTTAAACTGACGATTAAGCTCGTATTTCCAAGGTACCAAATGAGTACGGGTATTACGACAGTCAGGTTCAACATATTTACGTAATAGGGCATTTTAATGCGAGTTGTAAAAGCGCTGGCCATGACCGCGAACCACAGGAGTAATGATGTCAGTATCCTGGACGCGGCTGGCTGCCTGAGATTGAATTCAGTCATTTATAATTACGTAACATTATTTATCGACGATCTTTTTACCACAAAATGGGGTCACTTGATTTATGTTTTCGTATATACCTATACGAATCGCTTCGTTTTTGAGTTCGGTATAATTATCCCAGAAATCCGTGCTATGAGAGTATTCACTCACAGTGCAATGCGCGAGTTCGTGTAAGAGTACATGAAACACGTGATTAGATGTTCCGTCTATACATATTCCAATTTCACTCCCTTTATTGGAGTTGTAACCAACTCCAGACAAGAATGATCCTCTGTACGCGACGATAGGTATCTCTTTGTGTAACATCTTGTATTTATCATCACCATTGGTTTTCATGTGTTCCCTGAATGTTCTATATTTTTCTTTAACTTCAACCAATACCGGATCTTCTTTGAAATTATAAAAAATGGCTAAATTAATCAACAGTAACACGATCACTGCTATCATTTCTATATACAAATATAAATTTACTGTAGAGTTCAGAGATGGGGTTTCCACATAACGGCTTCCATAATTTCATGGTAAATCCGGTATTTTCCAGTTGTGTAATCAACATGTCCTTATGTGCTAAAGGTTCCGATTTCGGGCCATCTGCATAATATGGTGTATCCGCTAGATGTACAAATAATTTTTCACCGAAATCGCCATTACTCGTACCCTTCAGTTTGAAAAAGTTCCCATGTGAATCTGAAAATGGGGTTTTAAACATTATCTGTTCAGAGTCTGGGATGATACCTACAAATACTCCACCTGGTTTCACTCGTTTTTTAATTTCCCTGAGCGTATCCGAAAATAACTCGCGTGTTTGAAAGATATAATGGAGTGCGAAATTGTAACACACGATATCATATTTTCTATTGGGACATGCACGAATGTCTCCATGATAAAAGTTTACGCGCATTTTCATATTTTTGGCACGGTCACGCGCCTCATTCAACGCATCTAAGCTTGGTTCACACATGCTTATATTGGCACGGACTTTAGACCACTTTTGAAGATCACCACCGAAGCCGCATCCGACATCGAGAATGCTATCACCTGCTCGTGTGACACTTTCAATCAGTGACCTCTTTTCATCATTGTGAAGTCGACGTAACTCTTCCATGATGATAAAGATCGTGAAAACTTTAACTTAGGTTTACTAGCTTAAAGTCTAGAGTTGTATATAGAACATAATGTCTCTAGAGCAGGATTACACGACTGTGCCCGGTCAGAATTTCGCATGCATGTCTGTGGTTGGCCCCGAAGCGCCTCAGAAGAACGACAAGTTCGGGGTCAAGTTCAGGGGTGCTTTTGCTACCCGTGATGAGGCCGCGAGCCATGCCAAGCGCCTTCAAAAGGAAGATGCAACGTTTGATATCTATGTCGTTGATATGTACAAGTGGCTTCTCATACCCCCTGACCCCTCTAAGATTGATGATGCTCATTACACAAACGAAAAGCTGGAGGAGCTGATGTCTGGTTATAAGGAAAATCAGGCTATGGCTGCGAAGATGTTTTCTGAGCGTAAGCGTGATATGATGGCTGCAAAGTCTGGTACCGACGGGTACTTCAAGGCTGGAGATGAAAATTCCCAGTATTATAACAAACCCGACGAGCCTCCCATTAGCCACCCAGGTGAAATCATTGAGCGTCTGAAGCGTGAGAAGCCTGATGCGGCGATGGAGGACCTGGTAAAGGAAGCTGACGCGATTGTCGCCGCTGAGATTGAAGAGCGACGCAAGCAGAGGGAGGCGGATATGGCTATCGCCGAGGGTGACGAGGAAGAAGAGGTCTAAAAATCAAAAAAAATAACCATACATTTCATATTATTAAAATCTACCCTTTTAATAATACGATGAATGTAGAGTATATTTCCGTCTTTAAGAAGATGGATCATAATTTACCTATTACGGACATAGATGAGATAGATGATAAAAATAATTTGGCATCTGAAATAATTAATGAAGGGGTTATCCGTCCAGTAATTACCAGTAGAACGATCGTCGATTCTAAAGATCCTGTTAATGATTATGCTCCATTCTCACCCATGGCGAAGGATAACTGGTTGCATAGTTTTTCCCATAAAGAAACCTAATATGAAAGCTACGAATATGACGATATATGCGACTTTATCAAGAGACGCTAGTATGTCATTGGGTTTGAACGGTTCGTTCATGTGTGGAGGGGGTGGTATATATTGAGGATGGAGAGGGGGTTGAAAATAATATGGCTGTTCTTCATCTGGCTGCTGTAAATGATTTTGTATGGGTTCGCTGTCATCTCGTTCAGGTTCTTTATCCAGTACTTGCGAATTGTATTCAATAGGATTTCCAAGCTCTGTTTCCATATACATAGTATTACTTCTATCTTTTAAGCTTCGTTTTCCTCACCACTTTCTTCATCAGTGTCATCCACTACGAAACCCTTTAAATTTCCATTCTCATCCTCATCACTGTCATCACATTCGTCCTCACTCTCAGTCTCACAGAGATCGTCATCAGAAACTTCGTAATCCGTATCGTATTCGTCATCATCGAAATCATCGTCACAGGCTTCTTCTGTTGGCTTCATGCGCGTGGGTGCTTTAGATACTCGTCCAGAACGAGTTTTTACACTTATAGTACTCATATAGCAAGTTTAAGTGAATTCCTTTTAAATATATTTAGGTATGAACTTGACCCCTTGATTAAGCGCTTCTCTGATCAATAGTTGTTCAAATTCATATCCTAAACGGTACGAAATGTCCCCGATATCGTTCATTACTTCACCGTCCATCGCAGGTAGGTAAAGGGGTATATCATTTAGAACCCTTAGAGCCTTTTCGAGATACACCTGAGACATTTCAACACTTGTCCTGTATTCCTTCGCTATTTGTATTAATGCCATGAATGTATTATACGTGACTTCATGTATACCCGAATATTTATGTGTTTCTTTGATTATGATATCTACTCGATTTAAAGATGTATCCAAACGTGTAATCTTCGATAAAACATACGCGAACACTCCAATGAGTACAATGATCATCATCTATAATACTCTGACTATTTTATCTGACAATTTATGCTCACGAGATTTACATGCACATGTTTGTACAATCTTGTCGCGTGAAATTTTAAATTGAACATTCGGTTTATTACACCCCGTACACGTCAAGTCCGTGTTTACCCAGCGTACGTTTTTACCCTTCTTAGAAATACTTTTCACAGTAATCTCTGTATCTCTTACCATGTGTTTGTTTATGAAGAGTTGTAACAGTGTACTAGTTTCAACCGGGTCTGATTTTTTTTCTACTGGACATGGCATGCACATGTTTTGAGGTGTTGAAAACGTAGGTGGTGTATATCCATTTGGATAAAGTTTTTCGAATATCTTATCCGGTAGCACATGTTTTCGACCGTAGAAATCTCTACAAAACCCGTATCTACGTCCTTTCATCGTTTCACACGTACAGAAACATTTTTGTATGATAGTATGTCCATCTATACGGAACCAGATATGGTTCGACCCATGATCTCTTTGAAGATTTTCACAATATTTAGATGTCGTTGATACGAGGTATGAATTTTTATTACTGAATATTTTCGTGACGAGCGCACGCCCTTGACCATCCATATTTTTCTGAATAAACGTTTCAATATCTCTGGTAACTGCTTCATTTTGAAAAATGTTCTTCGTCTCACTCGGTGTAAATGATCCTTCGTCTCGTGTAGAACCTTCAACAATGGCTACATCTGTGCGTTCCGTTCGCAGTGTTGCCATTCGCATAATTTCTGTATTTGGTTCTTGGTCATAAATATGCGAAAGTTTACCATTTTCATGATTGTAATTTAGTACTGGTATATACGCTCCCTGATATTCACCCTTCACAAATTTATGCGCCCACGGCATTCTAAAACCACTTCCCTTCACATTTCGTTTTCCACCACCATACACGGCGGTATCGACGATTTCGTCCCATGGTTTTCCTGGGAACATTAACGACAGGGACGATACTATATGAGAATGCAATGCCATAGCAGACCCATGATCAACTACGAAGCCTGGCCAGTTCATATGAATTCCATATTTAATCATATCACCGTGTGGTTTTGGCTCTGCGACCGAAACGAGAACATTCTTCCCCCCGAAATGTGTTACACGATCGCATATCGTTTGTGTATACTCCTTCAATCTATCAAATGGAATATCTTCGACATCCTTGTAATCCAAATCGACAAAAAAGTTGTACGTATCTGACTTTTGTTCGACGACACACACCTTCTCACCAGATTTTACAGCCTTGACATATTCGTCATAAAATTCGTTCAATCTATCATAAGGAACAGATAGACGGCCACCGTCCATGAGCACATGTGATAGATTGGAGCTATTCGAAAACCCTTGTTTTCGGCACCATGATCTAAACATACTTATTCGTATATCGTGTTATTTTTTTAATAGTCTTCTTCATGCCAAATGGAGGTTCTGCACGAGACATCTCTAAACTCTTCTTCACTATTCGACAATTCTTTTTTAAGGACTAGGAGTTCATATACAGTTTTAACCTTTACGTCTTCGACGTATGCATCTGCTCGCGTTTCACTGTACGACTTATGATCCATTAAAATATCCTTTATCTGTCGGAGAATGTAGTTCTTGGACTTCATTATTTTATAGAAAATGTTTTTCTATTGAGAGAAGTGATGCACGCGTAAAACTCCGGGTTCTCGACGACATTATGTATGATTCGTTCCCAGCGTCTTCGAGAATTAAATTCTGGTAACGTATCGAAACTCATGAAATCATTTTCATCGTATGTACGCTTCACATGAATTTTTTTTGTATACATTTTGTATTTCTCATCATTAAATCTTCTCACAAGTTCGTTCTGTTCATTACTCGAATAATTTACGAAAAATATAAACACTGTGTACTCGAGTTCGATAGTAGGACTTTCTTTTACATTAAAAGTAAAACTTGTATACTCCCCATTTTTAAGTGAAACAACACCGCGTGTTTCTTCTTCTAATTCCCTCAACGCTGTGCGTATAGGTGTAAATATTTCCCTTCTTCTACACCCCCCTGTCACAAAAATCCACTCTTTAAAACGTTTATCTCGCACGGTAAGAAACCGTGGAGTATCACCAACGAAAGTGACTGGTATTGCTATGGCTTTATGTTTTTTCATTGCTCATTAGCTTCTATAATCCCCTGATAAGTTTATTCCGAAGAAATGCTCACAGGAGATTTACCTCGTGTAGTACGTTTGACCTTGGGCGGCTCTTGTACCACAACGGGCTCAGGCTCAGGCTCAGGCTCGGGCTCGGGCTCGGGCTCGGGCATTTCTTCCGTTACAGGTGCATATACCATCTGAGGCATTTGGACCTCTTGCGCCTCTTCCTGAACCCGGTCGAGGAAAGTCTTAATTTTTGTAATATCGTCTTTAGACTGACGCAATTCGTTATACATGTAAAGAGACGCCGCGACACAAACTACCACTGCAGCCAAAATAGCAGTTTCGCGATCAAAAGAAAACATTGTGGTTTACTTACACGTTTTGTTTTTAAGTAGATACAATTACACCCATTTTAGATCTTTCACCTTCTGGGCACTGATACCCTGGTTGTGCAAATTGTATTTCCTGGTAGTGACCATCCTTACATTCTGCGTTCTGGATAGGAATATATTTATTGAGCGTTCCGGATTTAGGATCGTAGGTGATCATAAAAACGAAAAAGAGGAGAAAGAGAAGTCCCCACATTTGTTATTATAAGGGATTTAATTGGAGTACATAAGACCAGCCATACCATTCTCGATACGGAGGATGTTGTAGTTGACACCATACATGTCAGTGTCGAACGAACCGGCATCAGTTACGAGACGAGCCGAGTCAACGCGACTGAAGTTGAGTGTACCGGTGGGCTGAAGCTTACACGTGTCAAGGCAGAATGGGTACATGAAATGGTTCGCGGCGCTGCTATCCATAGTCGTGAACGACGTGTGGTAGTACAGCGAGGCGGACGTGTAGTGAGGCTGCGCCTTCTTCGCATCACCAACATCCGTACCGTTGATCTGGAGCTTTACACCACCACTGGCTACACCTACACCACCACTCTTGTATGTGGCGATGAACTTAATAGGGTGATTGTAGTTGAGCTCTTGCATCAAACCACCGGAAGCGATCGACTGCTGCGTCTGTGTGATCAGCATGTTCTGGGGAGCCGACGAAAGCGCTGTGCGCTCGTCGGTATCCAGGTAAACAAACTGCGCGTGGACCTCGTAATCGGTCACGGGGAGCGTACCCCACGAAATACGGATCTCGACATCGTGGTACTGAAGCGCCACAAGAGGAAGCGCCGACTGAGCATTCTCGCAGAACGAGAAGCGCAGGGGGTAGAAACCAGCATCATCAGCCGTGGCGGCCGAAAGAGACTTGGAGTACGACTGACAAAGTGTCACGGGAGCGATTTCCTGAGAGAACTCAGATGTTTGTGTGTCGATGACCTGACCACCGATCAGTAGCTCAACCTTCTTAATCTCACCCTTCCAGTTGGCCCGTGTCAACGTGTTACGGGGGGACCGGTTAGAGATGTACACGTAACCGAGCATGTCACCCTTGCGCTCGAAACGCACAGTGGACATACCATTCGTAGAGGGGTTACCCTGGATAACCTGCTTTTCGACAGTTTGGGCAAAGTTTGTGTGACGCTTGTACGTCGAACGAAAAAAAGATACTTCGGGATTACCAACAATGTGGGCATCCTGAGCACCCACGGCAACGAGTTGGGCGATACCACCAGACATTTATATTATACTACGTTTTTATTTTTAAGTATCAGAATAGAGGCGTTCCGGGATTGATCGACTCGGTCAGAAGAAGCGATAGAATTCCGATCATCGCGAGACGTCCATTGAGAAGCTCGGTCTCAGGCTTCCAAGGACCCTGAACATAGCCCTCATCACCGGGGTTTACGGCGGTACCGAGAAAGGTGAGCGCGGTCACGGCAACGGTGAGACCGATGTGTTCCTGGAACTGTGTACTGAGGGAGTGACCTGTCACGAGTTCGTCGACGAGCGCAGACGTGAACCCGATCATGGCAGCCCGACCATTGACACGCTCCGCCATGGAAAGGTAATCATTCGGGCGATCAATCTTCGTGAGAGGCGTTCCTCTGGACGCACGGGTCTTGGTGGACCTGGTCCTGGACCGAGGCGCGGGCTTTACGGTAACGATAGGCTTGAGGGCAGCAATGCAGGACATTGTACTTTCTATACGTGGCAATTCTTTATGTTCAACGCGCCTCTAGTTTTTGTACACGTGTAATCAAAGATAGGACGAGTGCTTCGAGGTTCTTTGTTTTGACCTTTTCAGATGTGACTTCTTCGTGAAGTTCTTGAAACGATTTGATTAGATATGGAATCAAACCAAAATAATTTACCTGTGCAGCCACTGGCCCCCAATCAGAATAATCTGGGTCCTGTTGTATGTCCTCATTTACTTCTCTGGTTTCGTTAGGTGTTTTATATGGATAAACCATGTGTCTTAATTCTGGAGCATCATACCATATATCTTGGGCAATTAAGCCACTTTCTCGAGTCGGTTTATTTTTTGTATCATGAACATCTTCTATAAATTCAAACTTGTCGTAAATTTGAGGCTTTAATTTAATTATGGTTTCAGTTGCATTCGATATCATCGTTTCGTTTACTTTTAGTCTATCATCGGATGTTGGAGCCGAAGAATAATCGCTAAGAATATATGCAAGATTCCCAGATGGAATTTCACTGAAAGATGTATCTCCAGGTTTTTTCCACAAAGCGAAAAATGCCTCACCACCACCGTTTTCTTCAAACCGCGCCTTCACTTTATACCACTGACCCCCCTTCAGATATATTGTCCTTTGATTTCCACCGGGAATGTTAATATTACTACTATTATGACCATGTCCAGCGTACCAATCGGCAACTCTATACCCCGCAACAAATAAATCACTCGCATCGTCCGAATTAACACCGAATGTGTACACCCCCGTTGAAGTTGCCTGTATTATACCTATCCACATCCTACCTATGTTTGTGGCTGCCGAGCCGTAAGGGTATCTCATTTGTGTATTTGTTGTTATTGAACTAGAATGTCTTTGACCAAATTCTGAGTTCATCGAAGATTCATCAGTTGGCGCAGTAGATGGCATACCACTGTATCTATATTCAATAACATGTCCTATTCTGGCACCATGTAAGTTTATTTCAGGGATTGCTATATAATCTGCTAAGATACCACCACTTACTTCAAGTTTATGATTCGGATCCGTCGTCCCGATACCGACGTTACCGTTATTCTTAATATCCATGACATGTCCACTACCACTAGGTCTGAACGCTAAATCACCCGTCGGTGTAGATTGAAGCCAGAACTTCTCGGCACCACTAGACTGGAATCTTAAATAAGAATACCCACTAGCAGAATCTATATAGACACTCGCATGAGTTGATCCAGTATTTTTAGCTCGTATACCCGTATCACCTGTAAAATGAACATCGAGTGGACGACCCGGACCTGTCGTCCCGATGCCGACATTTCCAGTATAATCTATACACATTCGGCTATCCGTTTTTGATGCGTTAGTGTTATTTTGAGCATCTGGTCCTACACAAAAATGTAGAGCGTTTCTTCCGTATTGTCCGGCACCTCCATGTGAGGTAGATGGTGTCGAAACGATAGCACACTTGGATTGGTTCAGAGAACCATTGACTTCTCTACCCCCAATGTAAAGGGTCCGATCATTGGTATTATGTGTATCAGCGCTATTAGAATGAATTATCGCTGAATCTCCCAATACCACAAATTTCTGTGAAGGACTCGTCGTCCCGATGCCGACGTTGCCGTCACTCCTAATTGTCATTTTGGAATTTGACAATCCTATAGGAGTCGCATTATCCACATTATCTAGGCAGAATTGAAAGTCACCACGACCGTTAGTTGCGGTTCTTTGGAAAAAAATACCAGCCTTGGCGATACCCACATTTTCACCTGCAGCGTTAGTACCGAAAAGAAGTGAGGCAGCAGTTCCTATCCCACCATTCGCTTTTTCTATGAATAGTCCAGATGTGGCTTCAGCTCCATCTTTATATACATGGAGTGAGTTAGTTGGATTCGTCGTCCCGATACCGACGTTGCCGGAATTATCTATCACGAGTCTATCAGTTCTCGATGCTGACGTGGTAGCACGATATCCTATGGCAAACTTACCGTTTCCTATTCCTGTACCAGCGGCGATATCACTCACCACAAATTCGTATGCAGGCCGAACTGTAGCGTGTAAAAGTGATGCATGATTCGCTATTCGTATACCTTCGAAATCGCCAATAGCACTTCCATAATGTTCGACGTGTAATTTTTTAGCCGGACTTGTCGTCCCGATGCCGACATTACCTGTAGACCTATAAATATCACTTCCACTCAGCGTGAAATAGTTCGTTCCGTCAGCTCCGTCAGCCCCTCTCGGAACTGTAAAATCGAAAACCGCGGCAGAAGAAGACCCGCTATTCGTTACAGATCCATTCGTACCAGCCGCTCCGGTTGTCGTGGTACCGACCGCAACCGTCGCCGCGGGTCCCTGAACACCCTGGGCACCTCTCGGAATGGTAAACTCGAGATTCGCAGCTGTCGAAGTTCCCGTATTCGTGACACTCGCAGATGACCCCGAAGTCCCGGTTGTCGTAGTACCTATCGCTACCGTTCCAGCGGGACCGATGTCACCTTGAACACCTTGAACACCCTGAACACCTTGAATACCCTGGTCACCTTTTGGAACAGTAAATTCAAGGTTCGCAGCTGTCGAAGTTCCTGTATTCGTAACACTCGCAGATGACCCGGCAGCCCCGGTTGTCGTGGTACCTATCGCGACCGTTCCAGCGGGACCTGTAGCACCCGTATCACCTCTCGGAATAGTGAAATCAAACGACGCAGCCGATGAAGACCCCGTGTTCGTGACACTCGCATTGGTTCCGGGAGTACCCGTTGTCGTGGTGCCGACCGCAACAGTCGCGGCGGCTCCCGTATCACCTTGAATACCCTGAATACCTTGAATACCCTGGTCACCCTTCGGAACTGTAAAATCGAAAACGGCAGCGGAAGAAGACCCGCTATTCGTGACACTCGCAGATGTCCCGGCGGCTCCCGTTGTCGTGGTACCAGTGGCGACCGTGGCAGCTGTTCCCGTCGCACCGACGTCACCCCGTGGAATCACGAATTTAAACTCCGCGGCCGTGGGTGTTCCCTCATTCGTGACAATCGCGTTCGTACCGGGTAAACCCGTATCCGTACTGTGAACAGCGAGTGATCCAACAGGAGCATTCCTTATAAGTGACCCATCCCCTTCGAACGACACGGCTTTCACGAGCCCCGGAGTTGCGTTTATTTCGATTTGCGAACCTACACGTAAATCGGTATTCACGTACGCGTTACTGTTTACGTGTAACCCAGCGTGTGGGTCGGTCGTGACAAGACCGACGCGATTGTTTGTCGTATCGACAAACAAGTGTGATGACCCGACGAGTAAATTACTCGTGACATCAACCTGGCCTGTCAGGATATGCTGGTTCATCTATAATTAGTAAAGAACTTTATCCGTTTGTGATTATTGCATCTACATCATACCGTAACATGTACTCATGTTCCAATGGTTCTTTGTGTGTGTACGTGAACACGTGTATACCACGTTCCTTACAAAATGAAATAAAATCGTGATCCAAAGACGTCCAGTGAAGCACCACACACCGCACACCTTCTGTTACCATATCAAACTCATGTGGTACGAATGTTGTTTCGAGGGTCGTACCTATGTTAAAATTTGGTAGTAATAATCTCACCAAATTGCGATTAAAACTAGAAAAGTAAACATCGTTCGTATCCTCTTCGAGGTAAAAATCTTGTAACGCGAATGCGACGCGTGGATCATTACCTTTAATGTCGACTATGACCACAACATCACGTATTGCTGGAAGTGTGGCGTACATTTCCCGTAACGAACATATACCCAAATCTTTCAACTCATCGAACGTGAGTTCATCTACGAACCCTTTCGATGTATACACGTCATGATACAAAACAAGTTCTCCCGATTTACACAATTGTACATCTATTTCTATTCCGTAATATTCACGGTCTAAGGCTTCCCTGATCGCCGGTATGGTATTATCTTCATACTTTTTAGAAATTCCTCTGTGAGCGATATATTTCATCCTTACTATTCATAACATCTTTTACGAATGGGATACACTCGTAAAAGGTGGGGGTCTCTCTCAACCGGGATCGAACCGATGACCTCGCGATTAACAGTCGCACGCTCTAACCAACTGAGCTATGAGAGACGGGGAAGGCTCCTTCCCATCTTATACTGGTGACTGATCTTTAAGCCCGTTTAATCGTTTCATAGTGATGAGGGATATGGAAAAAAGACCAGCTGATGTGTTTGCGACGATCATGGGAATGACCGTATAATAAATCGAGTACACGAGACCGAGAATACTCGCGACGATGTTTATACCCAGGAATGCGT
>CEVU01034548.1_pt1 | contig 22837 bp, 26 predicted proteins | sample 427081 | NCBI WGS metagenome assembly CEVU01 (sample SAMEA2623868, study PRJEB7988) | marine metagenome | biome: marine biome (ENVO:00000447); feature: deep chlorophyll maximum layer (ENVO:xxxxxxxx); material: "saline water (ENVO:00002010), including plankton (ENVO:xxxxxxxx)" | depth 80 m | reverse complement strand
GATACACTGGCTCCTAATATAAAAAATGATTTAAAAGGATGTATAAGAATAATGGTTAACTATTCGGAAAAAATAGACGTTAAACATGTATATCTAGGCGAAGCTAAAAGTCTTCGTCCAGATAGATAAAATAATTGGCAAAATAAATAAAGGTGGTATGATAATCACAATGAAATTAAACAATACTTTTTTTTACTTTAGTGAGCACATATAAGCTGCCCTAAAGTTGTGTTGTAATAAATCGGGCAAAGGCCCGATTTTTTTATTTAGGAGAACAAATGATAATAGTAATGAAACAAGCAGCTTCAGAGGAAGATGTGGAAAAGGTTAAGAGTAAAGCTATTGAGCAAGGCCACGAACCTTTAACCATCTTTGGTGTTGAAAGAACTGTTGTTGCTGTAAGTGGAACAGTTATTGAGGACAATAGGGCCATCATGAGACTCTTAGATAATGTCCATGAAGTGATTCCAATAGGAAGGCCATATAAATTAGCCAGCCGTAGTTATAAAGAAGAAAATACTCAAATTAAGGTTAAAGACTTAATTATTGGGGGAACTGAACTGGCTCTTATTGCAGGACCTGACAGTGCCGAAACAAAAGAACAAACTTTAGAAACCGCAGAGGCTGTAGTTTCTGCTGGCGGCAATGGGCTAAGAGGAGGAGCATTTAAGCCAAGAACGTCACCGTATAGCTTTCAAGGACTAGGTGAAGATGGTTTAAAGATGCTGAAAGAAGCTTCAGATATAAATAATCTTCCTTTATTCAGCGAAATAATGGATACTCAGCATTTATCAATGATGGAAAAATATGTTGATGTTTTACAAGTCGGAGCTAGAAATATGCAAAACTTTAAGTTGCTAGAAGCAGTCGGAGAATCTAAGCTTCCGGTTCTTCTTAAAAGAGGAATGAGTGCTACTTTAGAGGAACTTCTACTTGCATCTGAGTATATTTTGGCACGCGGTAATGAAAATGTAATGTTGTGCGAAAGAGGTATTAGAACTTACGAAACTGCGACAAGAAATACATTTGATGTAAATGCAATACCTTTTCTTAAAATGAACTCACATCTACCAGTTATTGCCGATCCGAGTCATGCGACAGGAGATAGAGAACTAGTTGAGCCCGTAGCCTTAGCAGCTATTGCAGCAGGAGCTGATGGACTTTTAATTGAGATTCACCCAAGACCAGATGAAGCTCTTTGTGATGGTCCACAAGCTTTAGTTCCTACTCAATTAAATGACTTGAGCAAAAAAGTTAGCTCTATAGCAAAAGTAATTGGAAGAACACTTAATTAGAGATGAAGTCAGCAAGAGTTTATGGGCTTGGCCTAATGGGCACAAATCTTGGGCTTAAATTACTTAGCAAAGGGGTCACAGTCTATGGTGAGGATGTTGATAGAGAATCACTTGATAGGGCTTCAAGTCTTGGTATCAAGACGAGTAATACATCAGAGGTCGTTGATTTGACTATTCTTGCAATGCCTATCAATAGTATCATATCAACACTTAGTTCAGAAAAATTGATTCTTAACACGAAAGCAATAGTTGATATAGGAGGAACTAAGGAAAAGATTTGTAATTTAATGGATACGTACAAGATTCCATCAATTGGAGGCCATCCAATGTGTGGTATATCGGATAATAGCTCATGGGATCCTGATCCAGAGATTTACGATGGGGCTACATTTTTATTGTGTGAAACCAAGTCAATGGATAGCGCTTCAAGAAAGATTGTTCTTGAGATGATTCAATTATTAAATTCAAAGGAAGTTTGGATTGATAGAATTCACCACGATGAAATAATTTCAATTACAAGTCATCTTCCACATTTAATAAGCACAGCGTTAGTTGGTACTGCAAAAGATAACTATGAGATCAATGAAATTATGGGAATGGCGGCAGGTGGTTTTGATGGTGCTACTAGGCTTACCAGAACTAACCCTGAGATGATAAAGGATATGTATGATACTAATTCCGAAAATATTAATAAATTTCTTAAATATTTTTTAGATGAGTTAATGGATTTGATGGACTTACAGGAAAGAGATGAACTGATCAGTTATTTGAATAATTCTGTCCATTGGCGAAGAGCATTATCAGAAAAATTTGGAGAGAGGCCTTTAAGTTGAATAAAGAAAAAACACTTTCTGGGGAAGTATCTATAATCGGCGATAAGTCAATATCTCATAGGTCCATAATATTTGGATCACTAGCTGAAGGCATTTCTGAATTTTCAAATATTTTAATATCTGGTGACACAAGAGCAACTATTGAAATCTTTAGTTCTTTAGGTGTGAACATAGAAGTTAGTGATGATAATTCTGTTGTTATTCATGGAGTCGGGTTACATGGTTTATCACAGTCAAAAAAAGCATTGAACGCAAAAAGCTCAGGTACAACGGCTCGACTTTTGACGGGTTTACTTGCCAGACAAAATTTTTCCTCTGAGTTAATCGGAAGTAGTCAATTAACAAAAAGACCAATGGGAAGGATAATTAACTTATTAAATGAGCATGGTTCTTGCATAAGCTCTAATGAGGGATACTTGCCAATACATTTTGAAAATGCAAGATCTTCTTTCAATTCTATAAATACAATTGTCCCTAGTGCACAGGTAAAAAGTGCATTAATTATAGCTTCTCTATATCATCAAGAACCAACCGTTATAACTGAGGATATCCCGACTAGAGACCATACGGAGAGGATGCTTTCATATATGGGTGTAGGACTAGTCAGGATGGGATCAACTATTACAGTGCCCCCTAATCAGACTTTAAAACCAAGTAGTTATAGAGTCCCATCAGATATATCCTCCGCAGCTTTTCTTATTGCCATAGGTATTCTTTCTTCAGATAAAGTAGTCCTAAAAAAAGTTCTCATCAATGAAAGACGTATTGGTTTTCTAAAAATTTTAAAAAGGATGAACGCAAATATCGAAATAAATAACATTACTGAAGTTGGAAATGAAGTTGTAGGAGACATTCTAGTTGCAAAGTCAGATTTAGTCGCGACTCATGTTGATCCTGAGGAGATTCCTGACTTAATTGATGAGATCCCGCTACTGACATTTTTAGCATCCCAAGCTGAAGGTGAAACAACTTTAAGAGGTGCCGAAGAGTTAAGAATAAAAGAATCTGATCGTCTTGATTCTATGAAAGATTTTATACAAACATTAAATGGTGAAATCGAAATGTATCCAGATGGGTTTAAGATTATAGGAAAACAAAACCTAGATGCAGGAGTTATAAAGACAGAGGATGATCATAGGATTTCGATGACGGCTTTAGTGGCTAATGTTACCCTTGGTAAAAAAATCCTTCCAGACAACACGGAATGTATTAATGACTCCTACCCCTCATTCTTCGATGATCTTATCAATATTGGTGGTGAGATTATTGAATAAATTAGGGTTACTAGGGTGGCCACTTACTAAGACATTCTCACCACGAATACATGAATTATTGTTTGACCTTACAGGTCTAACAGGTACTTACAGCTTGATCAAGAAAGAGGAAATTAATCGACAATCAATTGTAGAAATTAATAAGGATTTTCTTGGCTACAACATCACAATTCCACACAAAGAAAAAATACTACATTTGGATGACACAGCAATCCCAAGTGAGAGTGTGCTAGAAATTGGAGCTTGTAACACTGTTTTAAATAAAAATTCAAAAATGTATTTGTATAATACTGACTTTTCTGGTTTTAAGACTTATCTAGATTTAGTTGATTTCAACTTTGATAAAAAATCAGTCTTAATTCTTGGTTCTGGTGGGAGTTCAAGGGCAATAGCTTACTCTTTAACATTATTAAAAATTAAATATCATATTGTAAGTAGATCAGATAACGATAACACAGTATCTTATAATGATATCTCAAAGCTTAGTTCTGACATAGGGACAGTTATAAATACAACCCCTATTGGTATGCCTCCATATCAAAATGCTGAACTACCAATAGAGTGGAAAGAATTGATAAATTTAAAAACTGTAATCAATCTTGGATATGGTTCACAAAATACTTTTTTAAATAATTTCGATGATTCAATTTTAAAATATGATGGATTAGGGATGTTAATCTGTCAGGCCATAGAGTCTTTTAATATATGGACATCTGCCGCCTTAAGTACAAGTAGTATTTATGGTGAGGTATTGGATAAATTGGAAGGTAAAGATGATTAGATATTTAACCGCTGGCGAAAGTCATGGACCCGAACTAACTGGAATTCTCGAAGGGATACCAGCTGGTTTCAATATTTCAAAAAAATACTTAGATGGCTTTTTGCAGAGAAGACAAAAAGGTGTTGGTTCTGGGGGCAGGATGAATATTGAGCAGGATGAAGTTTTAATTACTTCGGGGGTAGTTAATGAAGTTTCTACTGGTGCGCCAATTGCTTTACGAATATTGAACAAAGATTGGAAAAATTGGAAAGACAAAGAAATAGATCCCTATGTGGTACCAAGGCCGGGACATGCAGACTTGGTTGGTACAGCAAAATATAACCATGAAGATATCAGATTTGTTTTAGAAAGAGCAAGTGCAAGGGAAACAGCCATGAGAACTGCAATAGGAGCTATTGCTGCAAAGGTTCTTGAGGAGTTAGGGATTAATATAATAGGGTATGTCTCTGCGATAGGAGAGGTAACCTACCAACAAAATGTAAAAGAAAAAGTCGAGAAGGAAAAAGTTACAAAGTCTGACGTTGGGTGTCCTGATACGGCGACTAGTAAATTGATGGAGGCAGAGATTCTTTCAGCAAGAAAAAATAAGGATACTCTTGGAGGTTCTATAACATGCATAGCTACAGGAGTTCCGGCTACAATTGGTAGCTTTGTGCACTGGGATAAAAAACTTGATGCAAATCTTGCAAAACAGTTCATGTCTGTACAAAGCGTAAAGGCTGTTGAGATTGGAAAAGGAGTTGATGTTGCTAAACAATTTGGTACAGAAGTTCAAGATCAGTATTCTTTAGATGGAAAAAAAATAAATAAGATTTCTAATAACCTTGGTGGTTTCGAGGGAGGAATGACAAATGGCGAAGATTTGCATATCACTGCATATTTAAAGCCAATCAGCACAACCTTAACTCCAATTAATAGCATAAACTTAGCCGAAAAAATTGAAACTAAAACAGTCTACGAACGTTCAGATACGTGTGCTGTTCCCAGAGCTATTCCAATTTTTGAAGGAGTCATGGCTTTTGAGATATTAAATAATTTATTACTCAAAACAGGTGGAGACAACAAAAAAGAAATACGAAGAAATTTCAATAACATACCAAAACTTGAAGTTGATGATTTCAATATGAAAAATCAATCATGGAACATGAAATACAATGTCGAATAACACTGCTTTCTTAGTCGGGTTTATGGGCTCTGGAAAGTCTTCTATTTTGGATGTTCTAAAACTCAATACAGAAATTAATACTATTGATTTAGATGATATTGTACTTGAAGAAAGTGAAGACCATATTGAAAGTATTGAACAATTGTTTAACAAATATGGAGAGGAATATTTTAGAAATTGTGAAGTTAAGGCTTTCCAAAAAGTTTATAAAAATTCAAATACAGTACTGTCTCTTGGCGGAGGGTCGATGATATCACCACCTATTAAATCTGCTGTACTGGAATCTGATTATTCCTTTTATTTAAAAAATGACTTCAAAAGTCTGTGGGAAAACATTAAAGATAGTAATAGGCCATTAGTGTCTACTGGAAAACATAATGTAAAGAAAATATATCATGAAAGACTTGATACGTATGAACAATGTAATAACACAGTCGATATGTCTAAACTCAGCTTTCAAGAGGCCTCCGAAATTATTATCAATCGGTTAGGTTGGATATAAATTGCAAGTATCTAATGTTCACTACTTTGAAAACTTAAATCAACTACTAATCTTCTGTGAAAAACTAATTGAGAACAAAATTTACAGAACTTATATCGACAAACAAGTAATGTCAAAGTTTCTGCAAATTCAAGAATCATCAATGGAATTTAAAGAGATTGATGTTAAAGAGGATAAAAAAAATCTTGATTCTATTTCAAAGATATGGGAAGACATGTTTGAGAAGTCAATTCAAAGAAGCTCAACTGTATTGTGTATTGGGGGAGGAGTATTATCTGATACTGTTGGATTTGCTGCAAGTACATATAAAAGAGGGACAGGTCTAGTTATAATCCCTACCACACTTTTATCAATGGTTGATGCTGCACACGGTGGAAAAAATGGAATAAATACTATACATGGAAAAAATCAAATAGGCACATTCATGATGCCTGATCAAGTCTTAATCTGTCCAGAGTTTTTGGATGAGTTACCTGAAAAAGAGATTAAAAGTGGTTTGATTGAATTAATCAAAGCAGGGTTTCTAAAGAATCCTGAATTAGTTGAACAGGTTTATGAGGCTGATATCACTAAAATTAACACTGAACTCATAAAATCAGCAGTTGATATAAAAAATGAAATCACAAAAAATGATTATAAAGAAACTTCTGAGAGAATGTTTTTAAATTTTGGTCATACCATTGGCCACCTTATTGAAATAGATTCTCAACACACTATTTCTCACGGTGAAGCGGTAGGCATAGGAATTCTAAAAGCTCTTAAGATTTCAGAAAAAATAACTAAGTTAAACCCAATGATTACTCAGAACTTTGAAAACTTTTTAAAAAAACTAGAGCTCAATACTGACTATAAATTCAATAGTAAACCTGAACAACTTGAAGAGTTATTGTTTAACGATAAAAAGTTTTCTAAAGGGATTGTAAAATATGTATTATTAAAAAATGTTGGAGAGCCACTTTTAGTTGATTTCAATTTAAATGATTTACTGAACGAGGTTACCGATGGATAAAATTCTGGTTGTGAATGGTCCAAATATCAATATGTTAGGCATTAGAGAGTTAGATAAATATGGACAAACTTCTTATCAAGAATTAAAAGAAATAATCCAAAATCATTCGGTTAATAAATTCCACATTGAAATCTATCAGTCAAATGTTGAAGGTGAGATTGTATCCAAAATTCATAACATGATTGATGAAGATTTTGATGGCCTAATAATTAATCCGGGAGCTTACACGCATACCAGTATTGCTATTAGGGATGCGTTAGCGGTACTTAAGATGCCACTAGTCGAAGTACACATTAGTGATATAAAAAATAGAGAAGATTTTAGACAAGTAAACTTAATAAGCGATTTATGTGAATTTACTTTAAGTGGAAAAGGTATTGATGGCTATATTGAGGCTATCGATTATTTATATGAAAAATATTAAAAAAATATATTATCAAGGCTCGAAGGGTTCTTATTCAGAATCTGTATTAAAAGATTATTTTCCCGATAAAGAATACATTGAATGTCAGACATTTAGAGAAGTTGTAGTTCAGGCTGGAGAAGAAAACTATGGATTACTACCTGTTGAAAACTCATTGGTCGGTACTGTTGTTGATTCTTATGAAACTTTAATTCATAGTGAATTAATTGTATACGGTGAGTTCAAGAAAAAAATTACACATGCACTCATTGGATTAAAAAATTCAAAATTTGAAAGTATCGAAAGAGTTATCTCGCATCCACAAGCTCTCCAGCAATGCAGTAATTTCCTAGAAGAGATGAACGTCCAACTCCAACCAGTGTTTGATACAGCTGGTAGTGTCCTAAGTCTGATAGATGAACAGTCAAATACCACAGCCGGTATTGCAGGAGAGCATTTTGAAGGAGATAGTCGGTTTAAGATTCTAAAAAAAAATATTTCAAACCACATAGAAAACTATACTCGTTTTTTTCTCGTTGGAAATAAAGATCCTAATCTTGAGGTGTTTAAAAATAAAAGATCTGCAATATTGATAGCTGACGATAAGCCGGGCTCACTACTTTCTGCTCTAAAAATATTTGAAGAAACAAATGTTAATCTAACAAAATTAGAATCTAGACCAATTATTGGAAGTCCATGGGAATACAAATTCTATATTGACTACCAAAATGCAGTTGATGATATTGATAATCAAATCATAGATAAATTAGAGTTGATAACAAAAAAGTTTAAAATAATAGGTAAATACGGAACTATTGACCTTTAAATTTCCAGCTAGATCCAGTTTTATTGTCTTCAATTACTATGTTCAGTTCGTCCAGTAGGTCACGAATATCATCTGATTCACTGTACTTTTCTTCACTTCTAAACTTATTTCTCAAATTAATGATTTCTAACATTGTTTTATCAAATAGTATTGTAAAGTCATTATTATTTTTAAGTTCCAGGTTGAGCTTTGCTAATTCTTTCTTAAGAGAATTTTCATCAGTAACACTTGAAGAGGTTCTTGTTGATGCTGGTTTATTATGATTACTCTTTTGAAGGATATTTTGTAATTCTGAAAGAGGGTAGTCATTACCAGCTTCAAAAATTTTTTTACCTTTTTTTGTTTTGCATGTAACTGCTCCAATACCCTCTACTTTGAATACCTCTTTTTCTCCATCTATAACAAGTGCTGTGTGTTCATCAATTCCTAAAATATTTGTATATTCTTTATCAATTAAGCTCTTTAATCTATTTTCCCCAATGTAACTACAACTTGTATCGTGATTGCCACCTTCTTTATTATTGAAATGGGGAACAATAGTAGCACTCAATCCATAAAGCTCTAGTATGTTTAACCCCTCCTCCCAAAAAGGATTCATACCAACTTTATAAATTTCATAAACGGGTATTGTTTTCTCTCCTAATGTAGATGCAGCTGCACTAGAAAATACAGCATGTCTACCGTTCTGAAGATGATTGATAAGCACATTTGGAATTTCTGATTGAAGCCAGGTTTTAGATGCATAGCTGGGACTTCCAGGTCCTGAAAATATAAAATTTGAAGTTCCTAGCTCTTCAAGCATTTCAAAATATTCAATAGAATCAATATTATTCTGATTCCTTAAACTTGCGACGTCTATATCTATTTGAACACTCTTTTTAAAAAAGAGTTTTAATTTATCAACTAACACATCAGCATTTTCCTGAAATCCAAAAGGAGTATCAATCAAATATGCACTTACTTGGCTGTCTAGCTTTTTAACAAAGTCTCTATGCACCGAAACAAGAGCAGGGCTAGTTTCCCCGGAACCCATGACTGCGATACTACCTTTAGCTACTTTCATTTAAACCATTATAGGGATTTCTGGAATCTTCCATAAAATGTATAATTAAAGTATGTTAAAACTTATTATTAAGTTACTTGAGGTGTTTACTCTAGACTATATTCCAAAACTTCCTATATCTATGAGGACAAGGCTATTTTATATAATTTTACCTTTACGAAAATACCGAGACAAAATTCGTATGAACAAACCGGTAAATCAAGTAACTCATCAAGAAAGAGTTGAATTTGCAAAAGTTTCACGAGATGGAATAAATTATTCTGGAATTAAGTTAAATGAATTTCACCCTGACGTCGAAATCTCAAGAGTTGCAAATGCAAAATTTAATACACACAAATTAACCCCAAAAGCACCCAAGTCTGACACATATGCAATTTATTTTCATGGTGGGGGGTATTATTCAGGAAGCGTAATTTCTCATAAAAATCTTCTATCTCAGATTACAGCTTCAACTAATATGATTACTTATATATTTGAATACAGACTTTCGCCCGAAGCTGTATTCCCTAGTGCTCATGATGATGCCAAAGAAATAGTTTCTTTTTTAGACAGCCTTGAAGATGGCAAAGATTCAATATGGATAGGCGAGTCAGCTGGTGGGGGACTTGCAACTGGGTTGTGTGTTGATGAAACATTTAGCTTAAGACCAAAAAAGCTTGTACTGATGTCTCCATGGCTCGACTTATCTGATAAAAGCAAAGATAGAAATTTCCTCAAGAATAAGGATATTTTAATATTATTAGATGGGATGCACATGATGGGAGAATACTATGCGGGAGAGCATGATCCTGCGAACCCAATTCTTTCACCTATTTTTGCAGATATAAAATCATTTCCGGAGGTATTAATTCAAGTTTGTTCAAATGAATTACTTTATAATGACGCCATTGAATTTAGTAAAAAATTAGAACTTATCAACAGTAATCATGAACTTCAAGTTTGGGATGATCTTTGGCATGCTTGGCAGTTCTTCCCAATCAAAGAAGCTGAAGAAGCCAGAGAAAAGATTGCAAAATTTATTAACAGCGAGTCTTATTCCTCATCTAAATGATGTAAGGCAAACCCAAAGGGTAGTTCCAGTCGATTTTCTTTCATTACTCTGTTATTAGTAAGCAAATCTTTTGTCTTTCCATCCTCAGTTATAATTCCATTATTAACGACAATACTTCTCGGACAAATTTCTAATGCCATAGGTAGGTCGTGCGTTACTAGAATTATAGAAATATCCAATGAAAGGAGAATATCAATCAACTCTCTTCTCGAAGAAGGGTCAAGGTTTGAACTTGGCTCATCAAGAACTAAAAGTTGAGGCTTAGATGCAAGAACACTTGCAATAGCGACTTTTCGTTTTTGTCCAAAACTTAGGTGATGGGGAGCTTTTTCCTGATAATCATTCATCCCCACCATATGCAAGGCTTCCTCGGCATTTTTTCTACTAACTTCTTCTGAAAAGCCAAAATTTTTTGGTCCGAACATGACATCTTCTAATACAGTTGGCATAAACAATTGATCATCAGGATCCTGGAAAACAACTCCTACTGTTTTTCTTATTTCAGCTAAATTGTCCTCAATAAATTCTAAGTTGTTTAATTTAATTGAGCCATTCATTTCACCAAGGATTCCATTTAAATGGAGTATGAGCGTAGTTTTACCAGCTCCATTTGGTCCTAGTATCCCCAATGAATCACCTTCATCAAGACCAAAACTTATTTCATTAAGGGCTTTGTGGCCATCAGGATATGAAAACGTCAATTTGGAGATGCTTAAATATTTGTTCACAAGATAACATCCAAAATTAGAACAATAATTGAAAATATTGTAAGAGCTAGTAAATAATTCGATTGTTTATAGTCTCTATCTTGTAGCTCAATAACTCCTGTAAATCCCCTTGATATCATCGATAGGTAAACTCTTTCGCCACGCTCATATCCTCTTATTAACATTGCACCTGATGCATATGCAATAGGTAATAAAGTTTTAATTCCTTTTTCTATATATCCACGAGATTGCATTGAAATTTTTACCCTTTTAAATTCATCAATAAAAACATCAATGTACCTGATGGAAAAAGACATGATTGCAATTATTATCGGAGGAACTTTTAACTTCTGTAGTCCGTAGATCAATTCGATATTCGTAGTTGTTGCAGTTAGAACAATTCCCATTGAGAGACCTGCAGTAGCTTTAAAAAGTATTGCAAACATTTCTAATAATCCCGTTCTGTAAATTTCAAAAGTAAAAAGTGTGAACACCATATCATTATTACCACTACTTAAAAAAGGAAGGAAGAGTGCGAACAGAATAAATGGTATATCTAAAGTAAGTCTCTTAAGATAAGTTTTTAGCGGTATATTTGAAAATCTAATGATTAAAAAAACTATTACAGCGTGAGAAATAATTTGAAAAGGATTAATAATTTTTGAAAAAGCAATTGAAATAACAATCAAGAGAGTTGAAAGTATTTTTAATTGAGGACTCAACTCATGAAGTTGAGATTTACTATGCAGAGATAGATGGTGTGAGTGAGTTGTTTGCATGAGTATATCTTAATGCAAATTGTTTGCAAAAAGAATATTTATTTGCAGTTTCCGCAAACACCCGAGTAAATAAAATTATTCCGAATGAGTTTAAATTGAGTTTCATTCATTAATAGGTCATTAATTTTGTTATATGACTTAGAGCTAACATCTATGATCTTATTACAATCTAGGCAAATAATATGCATCGTATTTTCATTATTTTTTAAAAAATAGATTCCTGACCCATGAGCCTGATGTAGGTGAGCTATCAATCCAATTTCGCCAAGTAATTCTAAAGTTCTGTAGACAGTTGCAAGATCTATATCAGTATTTTTTTTAGTTACCTTTTTATACAATTCATCAACTGTGAAGTGAGCATGACCAGAATCCTCTAAGATTTTGCAAATCAGTTCTCTGGACCTAGTTACTCTGTGACCCTTTTTCTTAATCTGAGATAACAAGTCCATATTCAAAGTATAATTTACTCAACAACAAAGATTGTATATATGAAAAATTTGATGTTTAAAGTACTTAATAGGTATAGCTTAATTTATTTACCTGTAGGATGGGTCATCGGGCTTGCAATTATATTTATTACTTTCGAACCTTTTGCAGTTTTGTATTTTTTAAGCTTTATAGTTTTAGGATCTTTCTTTGGACTATATTTATTTACTTCAAATAGAGGCACTGTAATAGATAATCATAATTTTGCTCTAAGCAAGTTCACAATTATTGAATTTTATTCAGATTATTGACTTGGATGTAGTGCTTCAAAATTCATAGTTAATGAGTTCAAAAAAAAGAAACCCAATATCCCAATCGTATCTGTTAATGCTTCAAAGAAAAGTTACGATGAAATTATTGAAAAATATGAATTAGAATTTACACCTACTTATGTTTTGGTCGATAGTAGTGGTGAAAAAATTTACAAAAGAGTTGGTAATTTCAAATTAGAGAAGTTTATATCTTTAACTAGTTAGCTAAGCTATGCGGTCACCTATAGATACATTTTCTTCGGGGGACAACAGTTGCACGGTATTGTTTGTGTTAACGGAACCTAGGATTAAGCACTGACTAATTATAGGACCAATTTGTTTATCTCCAAGATTAATTATTGCTATGCATTTTCTTCCAATGAGAGATTCTTTAGTATAGTTTGTTACCTGTGCACTTGTTTTTTTTATTCCAATTGCATCGCCAAAATTTATTCGAATAATATACGATGGGTTTAGAGCTTCAGGAAAATCCTCCACTTCAAGAATTTCACCAACACGGATATCAAGTGATGCAAAATTTTTTAGATTATCCTGTCCCATAAATCAAAGTTAATTACATAATTAAACTATGTCAAAAATTTTATTGCTATCAGGAGGTTCCACAGAATCTTCGGGCAATAAAAAAGCCGCTCAGTATGCAATGAGCTACCTACAAGAAAAAAAAATTGAAACACACTTATTCGATAATTTATACACTGACATACCTTTTATTTTGGAAAGTGGAATAGTCCAACCAGATAAAATTATAGAAATACGAGATGTTTTAATCGATTGTGATCAAATAATAATTTTTAGTCCAGTTTTTAATGGTGGGTATGCTTCACATCTTAAAAATACTTTAGATTGGTTGTCACTTGCTTTTGATGAATATAAATATAATGATCTTTTCAAAAATAAGAAAGCAGCAATTGTATCAGCAGTACTCGGGAAAGGTAGTAATTCTTATGATGCCTACAGTTCACTTTCCGGCCAGCTTGAAAATTATGGCCTAAGGGTTTTTAAAGATTTTTATTTATTTTCATCAGAAAATAATTTGGATAAACAACTTGTAGAAAGCACACAGCTTGAAGAGTTCAATATTTTTTTAGATGAGTACCTAGCTAGTTAGGTACTCTTTTACTTTGCTGTAGATTAAATCTGTGAGCTCATCAACTTCATAGTCTTCAATATTTGTAATTGGATCTAAAATTTCGATATCAATTTTTCCAGACTTAAACCACACAGCACCTTTAATCATTAAATTATGGGAATTGTGTGTTACTACGGGAATTATTGGTAAATTGAATTGTTTAGCTATGTGAGCTGCACCTTTTTTGAAAGGAAGTAAATCTTTTTGATTACTTCTGGTCCCTTCGGGGAAAATCATAATAGAATTATTATCATCAATTACTTTTTGAATAGAAGAATTAATTTTTGGAAGATTCATTTGTGCATTCTTTCTGTCTATTCTCGGAAGACCAAGGACCTTGAGAGCTCTACTCAATACAGGAATTCTAAATAGCTCTGTTTTAGTAAGAAACCTAATTGAAACTGGTAAAGCCGTGATGTGTGTAAATATGTCAAGTGTAGACGGATGGTTAGAAATAACTACATAACTTTGTGAGGTGTCAATTTTCTCTGATCCAGAAACATTTAAATCAATTCCTGCAACTATTAATCCTGATAAACCAAAAATATTATATAACCTAGTTCCAAGTACTTTTCCATTTGGTAAAAATGAAACAATAATTATTGCTAATAAAAGTAGTCCAAAAAAAGTGATGTATATAGGAAACAGTACAAATGTTCTTAACCTATCTTTGGTTGTTATTTGAACGCTCATAAATCAATCCAATTTTAATTTTCCGTTATTAAGTAATTATAACAATTTATCTTAAGTCAAAATAAGGAATCACTATCTGTACCACTGGTCCAATAGATACAGCTATTACAACCGAAGATAACCCAACAGTTCCACCTAGAAGCCATCCCAGAGCTAATGCGGTTACTTCAATTATGTTTCTTGCCATACCTATTTTAAAACCTTTACTTTCAAGGCCTACCATAACCCCATCTCTTGGCCCGGACCCCATATCTGCACCAACATAAATGGCTGTTCCAGAACCAATACATATTATTCCAACAAATACAAAAATCCATTTCAGTAATAGACTTTCAGGATCGAGGTCTAGACCAATCACTAAATCTGCAACAGTCCCTATCCAGAAAATATCAACAAATGTGGCTATTCCTGGCCTTTGCTTTAGTGGTATCCATAGAAGTGTTACAAAAACACCTGTAGCTATAATTGCACTACCAAAAGAAAGAGTAGTATTAAGCGAAATCCCTTCATGGAATACCCCCCAAGGTCCAAGTCCTAATTGTGAGGAAAAATTTAATGCCACACCTGTGCCAATTAAAGTAGTTCCTAAAAATACTTGCAGGAGTTTTCTTGAGATTAAAGCCATATACAAATGTAGCACTTATTTCTTTAAACAATCAGTAGTACAATATAATTATGAAAAAGATAATTATTTTTACATTACTGTTTACATTTTGTTCTTCAGAGAATATAGAAACAGTTGAAGACACTTCTGTTGAGACTACGATTGCAGAAACTATAGAACCAGATAATACCTCAACAACTACAAGTATAGAAGTTACTCAATTGGAATCTTTTGAAGAAGCTCTATATCTGGTAAATAAAGACTTAAGTTCAGTTAGCTATTTAGCGCCTAAACAATTTCTCAATTCAAATTTAGAAATTGTAGAGGGTATTACTAATGAAATTACTGGTGAGTTTCAGTTAACTTTAGATGAGTGTGATGCTGCTGATTCTTGTTTACAAGTTAGGAATTTAAGCATATCAGCAGATTTATCAACCTTAAAAAGTGGTAGTAGAACACGTGATGGAGCTATACAAAATAAATGGCTTGAGTCAAAAATCTTTCCTAACGCTGTTTACACAGTTGATGAGATTATATTCCCAAATAATAATTTTGACTCAAAAATAGATGAGACAGTAGTTGGGGTACTTACTATTAGGAATATTGAGATCAGTGTTCCTTTCTCAATAACCGCATATATGGAAGATGATAAAGTTTATGTTTCAGGAATAACTGAAATTGATACAACATGGTTTGGATTTGATGCCCCCACTAAATTTAATGCGTGGGAGGTTTTGAATCCCATAGGTATAAAAGTTTCTATAGTTGCTGAAAAATAAAACTTGAAACTAGATTTAAGCTACAAAGAATTAAAAGTACCCTACACCGAATACAACGAACCTTACGCAGCCGTTTCGATTTTAATATACAAAGAAAAAGAAATTCTTTTTATTAAAAGATCTAATGATATGCCTACCCATAAAGGGCATATTGCTTTTCCAGGAGGAAAAAAAGAAAAGATAGATTTAAATATTGTTGATACGGCTATTAGAGAGGCTGCCGAGGAGTTGTTAATTGATGAAAATGATGTTGAACCTTTAGGAACCTTGAAACCAGTAGACACAATAGAATTTAAATACCATGTTTTTCCTGTTGTGTGTAGTCTAAAACGAAAACCAGATTCATTCAATGAGGCTGAAGTACAAGACCTTTATTTTGTCTCTATTAATGAATTGAGTAATCAACAGAACTGGAGATTTAGAGGAATATATCCGAATGATTGGATATTTAAGATTCACAACGAGACCCTTTGGGGAGCAACTGCAAAAATGACTCGAGAGTTACTTGGTTTATCCTGATATATTAATCTCATCTTTTACTGCTAAATAAAGAGAGATAAATATCATTGTTAAAGTGACAAAGAATATATTACTTACGACTTCACCTAGAAAAATATATCCAACTATGATGCCAACAATTGGTACAACGTAATCTACAAGAGTTGTAAATGTTGCAGACAGTCTTTTAATTGTATAGAAAAATAATGAGTAATTAAAAATGTCTATAAATACAAGACCGAGCAGTTTTAAAGTTTCAGATTGTGATAGGTATACAATTTCTCCTCCAAGAAAAAAAAATATTACTACTGATATAAAAGTTGCAGCAAGCCACTGTGTTAATAAATAAGTTTTTGCCGGAATAAGCTGAGAGTCTCTTTTATTCGTTATGTTACTTATTGCAAGACCCTGTACTCCAAGTAAAGCAAGCAACCCACCAATCAAAAGATTACCTCCATCGGAAAGACCAGTTACTCCTGAGGAAAATAATGCAACCAATCCCAATAAACCAACAACGACCGAAGATATTTTTAACTTAGTAATCTTTTCTTCTTTATAAAAGAAGAAAACCCAAAATACAGTAAACATAGGAATTGTTGAGATAAAAATACTTTGTAATCCAGATGAAATATTTTTAAGAGCATATATAAAGGTCCAACCTGGAATAAATATTGCAAGAAATCCTGTCCAGCTGCCCTTAATCAAAGTATTAAAGTTTATTTGAGATTTAAATTCTTTAATACAGTAGGAAAAAAGTATAAGCGTAACAACTGTAATACGGGAAGTTACAATATAGATTTCATCCACACCATCAAGAAGCAGGCTTCTATTAAGTAATCCGTGGAAGCCAAACAATGAGCCAATGAGTACGATATTTCTTAAACCTGAGTATGGAGACATTGTGTATTCAGATTTGATAAGCTACTCCAAATTGATTTAAGTCATTAGAATAGCAGATATGAAAACTGTTTTTTCCGGTATACAGCCAACTGGTAAAGTTCACCTTGGAAATTTTCTAGGTGCAATAAAAAATTGGGTACATCTATCAGAACAAGATAATAGAAATTTTTTTTGTGTTGTCGACCTTCACTCAATCACAACACATCCAAATCCTCTAGATTTAAAATCTAATATTGATAACACTCTTAAATTATTAATTGCTGCTGGGATAAATCTAGAAAATTCCATTATTTATGCACAAAGTAAAGTTCCTCAACATGCTTATCTATCATGGATACTCTCAAGCTTTTCTCAAGTTGGAGAGCTTCAGAGAATGACACAGTATAAAGAAAAAGCTGACACTCTTGGAAGTCATGCTGGGATTTTTACATATCCTGTTCTCATGGCATCTGATATTTTAATCCACAAAGCGAATGAGGTACCAGTTGGAGACGATCAAACTCAACATCTAGAACTCACTAGGAATATTGCTGAGAGATTTAATAACAACTATGGGGAGGTTTTCCCATTACCTTCAAAGTCTAGCGGCAAATCTGGTGCTAGGTTAATGTCCTTAAAGCATCCAGATAAAAAAATGTCTAAAAGTTCAGATGATATTAATGGAACTATTTATTTTGATGACGACAAAGATACTATTATGAAAAAATTTAAATCCTCTGTTACAGACTCTTCAGATAATATTCAATATGACTTAAATGAAAAAAAAGGAATTAGCAATCTTATAGACATATACGCTTCAATTAATGATGTTACCCATGAGGAAGTTGAAAAGACTTTTAAAAATTCTCAATATGGTGAATTTAAAATGGCAGTTGGTGAAAGTGTCTCAGAATATCTTACGCCTATTAATTTGAAATTTATCGAACTTGAAAAAGAGAACATTTCAGAGATAATTAATAGCAACCTACTAGAGGCTCAATCCTCAGCAGAGTCAACCATACAAGAAGTAAATAATATTCTAGGTCTTTAAATTTATGGTCAATAATCTACCTATCCCACAAGAGTGGAAGAGTCTTGTTAACGAGAAACAAAAAGAAGCTATTGAATATACGGAAGGACCATTACTTATAGTTGCAGGAGCAGGTTCAGGCAAAACAAGGGTATTAACTTATAGATATGCTCATTTAGTTATGAACTGTTCGGTAAATTATTCGAATATATTAGCTATTACTTTTACAAATAAAGCAGCAAATGAAATGAAAGAAAGAATTAGCAAACTTCTAGGTTTAGAGGTTTCACCTAAATGGATTTCAACATTTCATAGTTCATGCGTAAAAATTCTGCGCACCCATGGGCATCTTATAGGATATAAGAATAATTTCACAATTTATGATCAGTCAGATTCTTCAAAGTTAATTAGAAATTGTATGAGAGATAATAATGTAGATTTAAAGCAGTATTCTCCAAGGAGATTTCAAGCTGCTATATCTGGATTAAAAAATATGAGAATAAGTCCTGGGGAGGCAATTGAATCAGCAGAGACATTTTTCGACGTTAAGGTTGGTGAAATCTACACCTCTTACGAAAAGAAATTAATGCTGGCAAACTCTATGGATTTTGATGATTTACTAATTAAAACAGTTGATTTACTTGAGACAAATGATGAGGCTTTAAATTTTTGGTCAGCAAAGTTCAAATATATTATGGTTGATGAATATCAAGATACAAATCTTGTCCAGTACAAGCTAATAGAGCTATTATCTTCACGACATAAAAATTTATGCGTTGTAGGAGATTCAGATCAGAGTATTTATGCATTCCGAGGTGCCGATATTAGAAACATACAAGAGTTTGAAAAGGATTTTCAAAATGCAAAAATTATTACACTCGATAAAAACTATCGATCATCTCAAAATATATTAGACATTGCAAATGCAGTAATTTCAAATAATCCAAGAACACAAGACAAGAAGTTGTGGACAGACAATGAAAGCGGTCTGGATGTCAATGTAGCAGAATTCAGTTCAGAAAGGGATGAGGCAAAATGGGTCATCTCAGAAATACAAGAAATAATGAAAAAAAATAAAAAAATCGAAATTGCTATTTTTTATAGAACAAATAATCAGTCGAGAATATTTGAAGAAGAATTGAGAAAAAATAGTATGAATTACAAAATTGTTGGAAATGTTAGATTTTATGACAGAAAAGAAATAAAAGACATTCTTTCGTACTTAAATTATCTAGTAAATCCTGATGATACTGTGTCTTTTGAGCGCGTTTTAAATGTACCAAAAAGAGGGATAGGCGAATCAACCTTACAAAAATTGCGAGATTTTTCTAGTTCGAAAGACATATCTGTGTCAAATACCTTAGAAAACCTTGAAAACCTCGATTTCTTATCAGCAAGAATTGTAAATAAGTTAAAAGAATTTAATGATTTAATAATAGACATAAAAGGACATGCAATTAAGGGTCCGTCAGAAGCAATTATTAAAACATTAGAATTAACCGGATATAAAAATCAACTTCTTAAAGATGGCACATTGGAGTCACAAATGAGAATTGAGAACTTAGATGAGTTAATTAACTCAGCATTTGAATTTGAAAATCTCTACGAGGAAGATGTCGATGATCCATATGTAGTTCTTAGAGACTATTTAGAATCTTTAGCTTTATTTACAAACACTGACAGTATTGAGGATGAAGATAGTATTTTATTGATGACTTTACATAATGCTAAAGGTCTTGAATTTCCCTATGTTTTTATGACAGGCATGGAAGAGAATATTTTTCCTAGTCAAAAATCAGAAAGTGATTTTGAAGTGCAAGAAGAGAGAAGATTATGTTATGTCGGAATGACACGTGCAGAAGAAAAACTTTACTTAACTTATTCCCAAACAAGAACATTATGGGGAGGCACGTCTTATAATTTGAAAAGTCGGTTTTTGGATGAAGCAGAAAGTTATTTTAAAGAAATTAGTGTTAAAAATTTAGACACCACAAGTCCGACCCAAATTGGAATTGGGAAAGTTGGTAACACTGTTACACATGAAAAATATGGAAAAGGGACTATCGAAGAGATTTCTGGAAATGAGATTACGATTGATTTTGGTAAAGAGTGGGGCGTTAAATATTTAGATATTGAATGGGCACCAATTAAATTTGACTGAAATTCTTATCGTGCATAAATTAATGAACTATATATAATTTGTAGGTTAAATTATGGATTTATTTGAATATCAAGGAAAATCACTTTATGGAAACTATGATATTGCACATCCTAATTCCTTTCTTATAAATGAAATTGAAGATTTAAAGCAAGGTTTTGATTTAACCTATCCCGTCGTTGTTAAAGCTCAAGTCCAAGTAGGAGGTAGGGGTAAAGCCGGAGGTATAAAATTAGCTGATAATGATGAAGAATTGACTAAGTATTCTAATGAAATTCTTGGTATGGATATCAAAGGTCACACAGTGGAGAGAATCCTAATAGAAGAAGCTTCAGAAATAAAAGAAGAATATTACCTATCGTTCACCCTTGACAGGTCTGAAAAAAAATACTTAATGATGTTGAGTGCCAAAGGAGGTATGGATATCGAGGCAGTCGCCGAAGAAAACCCCGATGACCTAACGATGGTCCATATAGACCCCTCTCAAGGATTGGATAAAGAAATAGTTATTGAGGCAATTATAAATTCCAAATTAAACCAGGACTATCAGCAAGAGTTGCTCGAAATTATAATTAGATTATTTGAATTATTTGTTGCAGGTGATTGCGATTTGGTAGAGGTGAACCCCTTAGCTATAACAGCAGGTGGTGTGATGGCTTTAGATTCCAAAGTTTCACTTGATATGAACGCAAGATATCGACATGAATATTTTGATAAAATTGAGAATGAAATACCCATTCCTCCCTCCGAAAAAGCTGCAAAAGAAAAGGGTTTAAATTTTATTAAATTGGAGGGATCAGTAGGCATTATAGGAAATGGTGCAGGACTTGTTATGTCAACTTTGGATGTTGTAGCTGAGTATGGGGGAAGTGCTTCTAACTTTTTAGACATAGGTGGAGGAGCAAAAGCAGAAACTGTAAGTGCGGCATTAGAGGTTCTTGAAACTGATGATTCAGTCTCAAGTGTTTTCATTAACATATTTGGTGGAATAACAAGGTGCGATCTTGTTGCTGAGGGAATAGTCGAAGCAACCAAGGGAAAAGACTTAAAATGGCCAATAGTTATTCGACTCGACGGAACAAATGCTGTTGAGGGATTGAAAATTCTTAAAGATAATCCAAATGAAAAAATAATCATTACTGAAACTATGAACCAAGCTGCTGAATTAGCAGTGAAAGGAAACAACTGATGGCAATTCTAATTGATGAGAATTCAAAAGTGGTTGTTCAAGGAATAACTGGGCGTGAGGGACAATTTCATGCTCTTAGAAATAGAGATTATGGAACTAAAATAGTAGCCGGAACACGTCCTGGAAAAGGTGGAGAACAAATAGAAGCAATTCCAATATTTAATACAGTAAAGGAAGCTATCGATGAGACTGGAGCAAATGTAGCACTAACCTTCGTTCCACCGGCTTTTGCAAAAGATGCTGTTCTAGAAGCTGCTTATGCAAATTGTCAGTTAATTGTTTGTATAACAGAAGGCATTCCAGCAAAAGATGAAGCTGAAATGTATAATTTGATTAAAAATGAAACAATGTCCAAATTATTAGGCCCTAATTGTCCAGGTTTAATTTCACCAGGAAAATCAAATGTGGGGATTATGCCTCACGAAATTACACTGCCGGGAAGTGTAGGAGTAGTTTCAAGATCCGGAACTTTGACTTATCAAGCAGTTCATGAATTAACTCAGTTAGAGATCGGCCAATCTACATGTATCGGCATTGGAGGGGATCCAGTACCCGGGATGTCTTTTATAGACGTTCTTAAAGATTTTCAGCAAGATGATGATACAGATACAATCGTAATGATTGGAGAAATTGGAGGAACAGCTGAGGAGGAAGCAGCGGAGTATATCAAGAATTATGTAACTAAACCTGTAGTATCTTACATTGCAGGAGTAACAGCCCCTCCAGGTAAAAAAATGGGCCATGCAGGAGCTATTGTTTCAGGAAATAAAGGAACAGCAAAAGCAAAGATGGAGGCTTTAGAAGATGCAAATGTAGTAGTTGTAAGCAATCCAACAAAAATTGGAAAAGCAGTAAAGGACGTAATGTAATGGCTGAAAATTTAGATAGAAATGAACTTAATATTGCAATTAATAAAACTAGAGAATCTTTTGATACAGATAATCCAACAATTCCATTCATTGAAGGGGATGGTATTGGAATAGATATATGGCCTGCTTCACAATTAGTTTTTGATGCAGTTGTTGAAAAAGCATACAACGGCAACAGAAAAATAAATTGGATAGAAGTATTAGCTGGCCAAAAAGCTTTTGATAACGTCTCAGAATGGCTTCCCAAACAAACGTTGGAAACCATTGATGAACATGGAGTAGGCATCAAAGGTCCCTTAACAACTCCAGTTGGAGAAGGGATTAGATCTATCAATGTTGCGATAAGACAAGAATTAGACCTTTACGTATGCCTTAGGCCTATAAAGTATTTTAAAGGAATTGAAACTCCTACTAAAAGCCCACAAAATGTTGACATTGTTCTCTTTAGAGAAAATACAGAAGACGTATATTCTGGGAAAGAACTTGAAGAGGGTAGTGAAGACGTTTCTAAGTTAAATAAATTTCTTCACGATGAATTTGGATGGGAAATTAGAAAAGATAGC
>CEVU01176649.1_pt1 | contig 22951 bp, 22 predicted proteins | sample 427081 | NCBI WGS metagenome assembly CEVU01 (sample SAMEA2623868, study PRJEB7988) | marine metagenome | biome: marine biome (ENVO:00000447); feature: deep chlorophyll maximum layer (ENVO:xxxxxxxx); material: "saline water (ENVO:00002010), including plankton (ENVO:xxxxxxxx)" | depth 80 m | reverse complement strand
GATCCAGTCGCCAACTTGATAGTAGCTCAACTCTTGTATTTGGAACGAGAAGATCCGGACAGACCAATCAGCATGTATATTAACAGCCCTGGTGGAGTCATAAGTGCTGGATTGGCAATTTACGATACTATGCAGATGATAAAACCAGAGGTATCTACAGTATGTCTTGGGATGGCAGCAAGCATGGCAACAGTACTTCTTTGCGGTGGAGCAAAAGGCAAACGATACGCCCTACCAAGCTCTACGATCCACATGCATCAAGCACTTGGTGGCGCTCAAGGTCAAGCCACTGACATCGAAATAGCAGCAAAAGAAATTTTAAGATTGCAGGATAAACTGAGAACCATACTTTCCGATCAAACTGGTCAAACTTATGAAAAAATTGCTCAAGATAGTGACAGAGACTACTACTTAACATCCGACCAGGCTGTTGAATATGGCTTGATCGACGAAATTTTAGGTTCAGACTCAAAGCAATCCTAACCTCTGTAAGTAATACTATATGACTACTAACAGAAATCAACGATGTTCTTTCTGTGAGAAAACTCAGCAACGATCAAATCTGATTGTCGCTGGACAAGGAAGAGCGTCCGTTTGTTACGAATGCATCCGCGTTCTAAACCAACTTATTGATACTGATAAAGCTTTTCAAGAAGAACCAGAGCATTCCAATTTACCATTGATACCTCGAGACATTTCCTTAATGTTAGACGAATATGTCATCGGTCAACGTGCAGCAAAAAAAACAATAAGTGTAGCTGTATACAATCACTATAAACGGCTACTGGGAACGGAAAACGACAGTGAAGTTAGGATTGATAAGTCCAATATGCTTCTAATCGGGCCCACCGGGTCAGGGAAGACACTATTAGCAGAGACTTTAGCAAATATATTGAATGTACCATTTGCGATTTGTGACGCAACTTCTTTAACGGAATCTGGCTATGTTGGAGAAGATGTAGAGAATATATTGTTACGACTTATCAAATCGGCTAACTGGGATCTAGAAAAAGCAGAAAAAGGCATTATCTATATCGACGAGCTTGATAAAATCGCCCGTAAGGAAGGGACCAACAGATCAATAACCCGAGACGTGTCAGGCGAAGGAGTCCAACAAGAACTTCTTAAAATAATAGAAGGTACCGTCGCAAACGTACCTGCACAAGGCGGCCGCAAACACCCACAACAAGAATTTATACAACTAGACACCAAAAATATTTTATTTATTTGTGGCGGAGCTTTTGAAGGACTTAACGAAATCATTGAAAATAGAATATCGAAAGGATCTAATCTTGGTTTTCTCGCCACTCAAGAATCACATTCCGATGCTCCCGTAGATATAGGAACTGAAGACATTCTCAATTATGGGTTCATACCAGAACTAGTTGGCAGGCTCCCAATAATTGCAGTATTAGAAGCTTTAGACATAGATAGCTTAATTCAAATTCTTACAGAGCCTAAAAATGCGTTAACCAAACAGTACCAACACCTATTTGAACTCGATGACGTAGATCTAGAATTTACTGAGGAGGCTCTCAAAATCATCGCTCAAAAATGTTTGGAAAGTCAAACTGGTGCTAGATCATTAAGGCAATATGTTGAAGAGCTTTTACTAGATGTTATGTATGAACTACCATCCATCCCCGAAGTCGTTAAGTGCACAGTAGACGAAGATGCTGCCTTAATGGTAAGAGGACCTATCCTAATAGACTCCCACAGTAATACCGTAAAATTAGATAACAACGATTTAAAAAAATCAGCGTAATCCTTCTTCCACAGGTATTTCTATACACATAGGCAACGGTAACCTAGCCCCATCTCCATAATACGTAAGAGTACTTAAATCAATCTTATGCTCAGCTATACTAGATATGGTGTTTATAAGCAGTGTCGGTTCTTGCAAAAATTGTCTGCCCCGAATTTGATCAAACAACTTTTGTTTCGATATTACCCCTGTAGTATAAGTACTCCATAAATCACTGAGATCACATTCACTGAAGCTTATACATGGCCCTCTATCAACATCACTTGTTACCAAATGGATCATGGTTCCGGTCAACTGGCGGTTATTATCGATTAGATTTTTAATCACCTGTCTCCAAGTACCTTTAGGACCATCTGGCAAAGCTGGATGTAAGTTAATCATTTTATATTTCCCTGACAACTCTCCAGACACAATTAACATGTATCCGGCCAACACTATCAAATCCACGTCATACTTAGCTATAGCCTTCATAACCTCTGTATCATAAGCTAAACGATCAAAAACTTGAATTTGAGTCATAGGAGAATTAATTAAAAATCTCTTATGAGATAAAGTCTCTAATGGTAAATGATAGGAGTTAACTAATTCAAAAAACATATCGGTTTCGGCATTATCACCAACCTCTCTGTTAGAAAACACAAACGAGATGGAAGACTGCAAAGATTCATCCAAAATTCTGGAGTAAAAGTTAGTTAGCAGTGCTTGGGAACCTTTTCCCGTACCAGTGGAAAACCATCCTATCTTCAACATAGCTTAAGAAGGGTTACGAATATCACTGATCACAATCTCGGCCTTGTCCAAATATTCGTTACATTTACCAACCAGTTCCATGCATTGCTTGTACAACTCAATTGATTGATCCAGGGACAATTCTCCAGATTCTAATGACTTGAGACCATTATTTAGTTTCTCCACAAGAGATTCATATGATTGTTCTTCACGTTGGTTTTCCGATTCCACTAGTCAACCTCGATCATAAAATTTGTGCTGATTTATCACCATCATTAAACGTCAAAGTAATGATATCTTCTTCGTCCAATTCTTTGCTAGATCTTATAGGTGATCCATTAGATGCATTTTGAATGTAAGCAAACCCTCTAGCTAATATACTATTAAAATCGAGTACTCTAAGCTGATTAGCAAAAGTTTCAATGTTTTTTCTGTTGTTTCGAATATTTAAGTCATATTGATCGAACAAACGTTGATATATTTCATCAATCAATCGCCTATGTTCGTTCAATTGAGGTATAGCTCTAGATAAATTTTCAGAAATTGCTTGTAACCTATAAGTATTCAACGATAGCATATTACTAAGATTTTGAGTCACTCTATTTCGATAATTATCTAAATCTGACCTCAAATTATCAATATCAGGAACTACCAATTCCGCAGCTGCAGACGGAGTTGGAGCTCTAAAATCTGCCACAAGATCAGAGATCGTAACATCTGTTTCATGACCAACGCCGGAGACAACTGGAATTTTACTGCCGAAAATAGCTCTTGCTACGACTTCTTCATTAAACGACCATAGATCTTCCAGTGAGCCCCCTCCTCTTGCTAATATAATCACATCTGATCTACCTTCTAAATTCAGCATTTCAATGGCTTCACAAATCTCAGATGCCGAACTAGCCCCCTGCACGGACGAATGTGATAGTAGTAGCTCACACAGCGGAAAACGTCTAGTAACTACATTCTGTATGTCCTGCCAAACCGACCCAGAAGCTGAAGTCACGACTCCAACAACTTGAGGGAAATCAGGCAGGCTTCTTTTCCTACTTAAATCAAACAACCCTTCTTGATCGAGCATCACCTTTAATCGCTCAAATTCTACAGATAAAGATCCTTCGCCTAGAGGAACAACAAGTTCAGCCTGTAGGTTGCAGTTCCCCTGCGGACCATAAAATGTCATTTTGCCTGTTACGAGTACTTGTTCTCCTTCTCGTAGATGTTCGATACCCGGACGATTAGACCACATAACGGTTCGCACAACATTTCGGGCATCTTTAAGACTAAAATATCTGTGTCCTGAAGGTGGACTGCTCAAATTAGATACTTCTCCAGTAACTGTAAGATCAGCCAGGTTAATATCAGTCTCCAAAGACTGTTTTAAATAGTTCGTGAGCTGGGTTACACTCCAAGAGTGATTCATTAACTTACCCTTTCTGAATATTCACCTGTACGAGTATCAATTTTAATAACAGTACCAGGGGTAATAAACATGGGTACAGTAACCTTCAATCCTGTTTCAAGGGTTGCGGGTTTATTCCCACCTTGAGCGGTGTCGCCTTTAAAAGCAGGAGGAGTATCGGCAACTGTTAGTTCTACGTGAGTTGGTAATATTACGTTTATAGCCGAACCTTTGTAAAATATGACTTCTATTATCATACCTTCTTTCACATAATTTAATGCATTGCCTAATTGAGCTTCAACTAACTCATATTGTTCGAAAGATTCTTGATCTAAAAAGTAATGATATTCACCGTCTGTGTATAAATATTGCGCTTCTTTGTTTTCGATTTCAGCTAATTCCATTCCAGTATCGTCTCTCTGGAAAGATTTTTCTACAACAGATCCCGTAATCATATTCTTCATTTTAATCTTGGTCACAGGTGCTCTCTTTTGCATTTTGTTTCGTTCATAATCCAAAACTTCCCAAGGCTGAGACTCCAGTTCCACTACTAATCCTCGGCTCAAATCACTAAAATTGATAGCCATTACATATCCTCCAAAATCAATACCTAAGTATGCTCTAATATAGCATCAATAGCTAATTTATAACTTCTCCATCCGAATCCTGAAATAATACCAATTGCTGTATCAGCTATAACAGAATGTCTTCTCCATTCTTCTCTGGCATAAGGATTGCCAACGTGTACTTCAACCACGGGAACAGCTGCGTCTATTAATGCATCTTTCAAAGAATATCCATAGTGTGTCAATGCGCCCGCATTTATAGCAATTCCATTCAACGAACCATGATGCTCTTGTATGAGGTCTATCAATTCCCCCTCATGATTAGATTGGAAAAAAACCAATTCCAGATCAGCACATGTTATTGCATCACGAATTTTATATTCAACATCAGCCAGAGTGTCCGAACCATAAATATCGGGGTTACGTTTTCCTAAAAAGTTCAAATTCGGGCCATTGATTACTAATATTTTACTCATCATATTCCTTTCTAGATCTTGGGTGATAACTCATATAAGATTTCCGCGCTTCTTTTTTAGTCACATGGGCATATATTTCTGTGGTTGTCGGACTAGCATGACCCAAAAGTTCTTGTATTACTCTTAAATCAGCATCCCCTTCCAACATATGAGTTGCAAAACTATGGCGTAAAGTATGTGTATGAATTCCTTCGCGAAGCCCAGCTATCTTAGCATATTTCTTCACCACCAATTGTATACTTCTTTTTGATAGTCTATTCCCAAAGCGATTTAGCAGTAAAGCACCAGAATGAGCTTGGTGCTCATCACGCACATTCCGTAAATAGTCTTCTATGGCTAATTGGCTATTGTCCCCAAACAACACCATTCGCTCTTTAGACCCTTTTCCCAACACTTTAATTTCTTGCCTATGAAAATTTATATGCTTAATATCCAAATCATGAAGTTCACTTAACCGTATTCCGCACCCATACAGTAATTCTAAAATTGCCTTGTCTCTTTTACCTAGGAATGTACCGACGTTAGGTGCATTTAATAATCTAAACATTTCACTTTTTGACATGAACACAGGGATCGATTTACCCACTTTCATACTGAGCGTTCGAGCCTGCGGTATAGGATTCGAATCAAATTTACCTATATGAACCAAATATCCATAATATGCCCTTAACGCACTTAATTTCCGTACAATACTTGTCCTTTCATATCCCTGAGACTCTTTGGTATTTCTTCCACCAAACTTAGACTGATTCTTTGCACTCGATGCTAACCAAACAAGGTATTCCCTAGTCGTGTGCAAATTCATAGAATATTCTGAATATTTACTATGTGCCAAAAATTGCTGGAAAGTATTTAAATCTTCTGTGTACACTCTGATAGTATTTTCAGACACCATTTTTTGCGATTTCAAATAACTACTATATTTAGTTATGTGGTTACTATCATCCACTGACTTGCTTAGTCCGACACTACAAGTGCATTCTCTATGGTTGCAGAGCATACTGTGCAAGACCAAATTCCTGGTTTATCAACAACCATCAAACCACTGCATTCTTTGCATGCTTGCAGTACAGGTTCCTTGTTCACTAAGAAATCACAATTGGGATATCCAGAACATCCATAGAATGGCCTCCCTCTGTTCCGTGATTTCCTTTGAATCAAATCTTCTCCACATCTGGGGCAAGGGACTCCAGTCGTTTCTACGATACGCTTTGTGTTCCTACATTCTGGGAAGCCAGTACATGCTATGAATTTTCCGTATCTACCTGTTTTTATAACCATAGGACTTTCACATTTTTCGCATATTTCATCCGTTGGTTCTTCAATTTTACGATATGGCATATTTTCCGTGGCATTATCTAAAGATCTCATGAAAGGCTGATAAAACTGCTCTAGCACTTTTATCCATTCCTTCTCATTACTCGCTATATCATCAAGGTGATTTTCCATTTCTGCTGTGAAATCTAGCTCCAGTATTTTTGTGCCATCATTCACGTTATGAGTTTCCACATACTCCACAGAAGACTCATTAGTTTGAATTTTTTTTGTGCCAAAATAGTCAACTAATTCATCAGAAACAGTCATACCTAATACCGTGGGCTTCAATCTCGATTGGTCTCTTTCTATATAATTTCTGTCTAATATCGTCTTGATTGTAGGAGCGTATGTACTTGGCCTCCCTATTCCATTCTCTTCCATAGCTTTTACGAGCGATGCTTCAGTATACATAGGTGGCGCTTGCGTATAATGCTGGATGGGATTGATATCTTTAGAACCCAATATCATGTCTTCTTTCATATCAGGCAATAACTTTGAGTCTTTATCTTCTTCTTCCGAATCAATCGATTCCTCATAAAGTTTCTTAAATCCATCGAATATCAATTTTGAGCCGTTAGATCTTAATACATAACTGGTGTCACTAATTGCGTCTATATCAACTCTGGTCGATTCAGTTACACTATCTGCCATTTGGCTTGCTACCATCCTGGACCATATCAAACTATAAAGCTTCATTTGATCGGGATTTAAATAGGCAGATACAGACTGCGGAGTACGCCTAATAGAGGTCGGTCGTATCGCTTCATGAGCCTCTTGCGCGTTTTTACTACGAGATTTATATACTCGTGGACTGCTAGGTATGTAATCATTTCCATAGATGCTTTTAACATAGTCTCTAGCCTCATTAACGGCTATAGTACTCACCTGTACAGAATCCGTTCTCATATAAGTGATTAAACCAGTGGACTCCCCGCCAGCATTAATCCCTTCATACAATTGTTGAGCTAGGCTCATGGTCCTTTGGGTACTAAAGCGTAATTTACGACCTGCCTCTTGCTGAAGAGTGCTTGTAGTAAAGGGTGCAGACGGGCGTTTCTTGACTTGCCTCGCATTAATTGAAGAAATCTTAAAGTCTGCATGGCTCAAAGAGTCTTTAATCTTATACGCTGATGATTCGTCTGAAATTTCGATCCTCCCCTTGCTTCCTTTTTCGTTATAGAGAATAGATTTCATAGTGTGTGCGCTCTTGCTATTAGCAGGATCATACATATCAAGTTCAATAGACCAATATTCCACAGGTATAAAACTATCGATTTCTTTTTGCCTATCTGTAGTCATCCTCAAACACACAGACTGCACCCTTCCGGCTGACAATCCTCTTTGCACTTTTCTCCATAAGAGTGGGCTCAATTGAAACCCTACGAGCCTGTCCAGTATTCTTCTAGTCTGCTGAGCGTCGACCAATCCCATGTCTATACTTCTCGGATTTTCAAACGCTTCTTCCACAGCCTGTTTAGTTATTTCATGGAAAACCACACGTTTGAACTTGGATTCTGAATCAGATACACCTGAAGCCTGTTGAAGATGCCAGGATATGGCCTCTCCTTCTCTGTCTGGATCAGTAGCCAAGTATATTTCTGACGCTTGACCACAAGCTTTTTTCAATGCATTCATCAACTTAGTTTTATCTCTTGTTACAACATAAGATGGTTCAAAATCGTTTTCCACATCTACCCCTAGCTTGCCCTTGGGTAAATCTCTTACGTGTCCCTGTGACGCCACAACCACATATTTTCTTCCAAGAATTTGCCCGACAGTTCTTGCTTTAGCAGGCGATTCAACTATTACAAGTTTTTTGCCATCGGCTGCAGGTATTAAACTTTTACTTCTAGCGGTTTTCGTTTTCGCCTTAGGGGCCATATGAACCTCGATATTTCAATTCCATTTATTATTAAAACGCCTTTTCCAAAATATCCGATTTATTTTTTAATTGTCAACCCAACAGATACTTATTAATATCCGGAATATGACTTAACCTATCTGACCTCAGATGAAATCTGGATGGTAAAAGTATATTACCCATTTTGGCAAATTGGTATTCCTATCTCTTTAATTTTATGAGATAATTCCAAATCACGGCGTGTTGGCGTTACTGGACCAACAACAAAATCGCTGGACAAGAAACTGTATAGAAGGATTTTAATAAAATGCAGATGCGAGATTTCGTCGTTCGATTTGCTGGTGAAGGTGGCCAAGGAGTAGTAACCTCTGCTGAAGGGTTAGCACAAGCATCAACTCAAGTCGGATATCACGCTCTAACCTACGCAACATTCCCGTCCCAAATCTTAGGAGGTCCTACTTGGACACAGGCTCGTATATCCACCGAGACCGTGCTAAGCGCAGGTGACAACATCGATGTATTAGTCGCGTTCAACGAAGAGGCCTACGAAAACCACCGAAGTGAAGTCCGTGACGGAGGAGTTATTATTTTCAACTCCAATGACTTCGAAATTGAAAATAATCCTCAAAGCTTTGGTTTACCAATCGATGAACTAGCACGTACCACTGGGAACAACCGAGCAGCCAATATGATTGTGATCGGAGCTCTGGCCCATCTGGTGAACATGCCTCAACAATACCTTAAAGACTTTGTGACAGACAGATTTACTAGAGGCCGAGATAACGACGAAGAAATTATAAAGTCCAACCATCAAGCCCTAGACTTAGGTAGATCCCACGCAGCTGAAAGTGGGTTCAATCTCGGAGAATTAGCCGATCCAATTAAACCCGATTATCAGCAAGTAATGATGAAAGGTAACGAAGCGATATCTGTTGGAGCAATTGCTGCAGGACTTAACTTTTACGCAGGATATCCCATTTCACCTGCTACAACAGTCCTTCTCTACATGGAAAGAAATCTACATGGAGAAGGTAAATTTGTGTATCAGGTAGGCTCTGAAATAGAAGCTATAACCGCCCTCATCGGAGGAGGATATGCAGGCAAAAAAGCAATGACTGCTACAGCCGGCCCGGGATTCTCCTTGATGAGCGAAGGCATTGGCCTCGCTTGGATGTCCGAAGTACCTTTGGTGGTTGTGGATGTTCAAAGGGGAGGCCCTGCTACAGGATTACCAACCAAAACGGAACAATCAGACCTAATGTCATGCATGTATCCTGCCCATGGTGATGTCAAATTACCAGTTATAGCAGTGGGTACCGTAGAAGAATGTTTCTATGGCGCGGTTAAGGCATTAAACTGGGCCGAACGATATCAAGGTCCCGTGATACTTATGACAGAAATGGCATTGGCTGAACGTGTCCAAAACATTCCCAGACCAGATTTATCCAAAATCACTGTTGAAAATCGCCTAACTTATGACGGCAACAATGGATATAAAAGATATGAAGGTGATCAACTATCACCAATGCCCATACCAGGTAGACCAGGTGCATATGTTGCCAACGGAAGTGAACATGACGATGTTGGAGACACCACCCATTTGGCTTCACACCATATTAGCAACACTGAAAGAAGATTTAACAAAATCGAGCTCTTGAAAGAAAACGAATATGAATCACAAAACCCAGACTCTGAAATTTGTATCCTACCTTGGGGAGGTTCCAAAGGACCCGCCTTGGAAGCATTCAATGAATTGAACGCAGAGGGAATGGATATTGGGTTCTACTACACAATGCTATTAAATCCTCTTCCCCCAGAAATGCTGGAACAACTTCAAAACAAAAAGCTAGTAATTGTACCGGAATTAAATTTCCAAGGTCAGTTCTCATCGATTCTCAGATCATTGAACGTCAATGCAGTGTCAATAACTCAATACACAGGGTTACCTTTCAGGGTAAAGGACCTTGTATCCGAAATTAAAAATCTGACAGAAACTAAAACCAAATAAAGGGAGAATAACCAATCATGAGCAAACGAAATCCTGAGTACGATTTTAAATGGTGTCCTGGGTGTGGAGACTTCGGTGTCCGCAGAGCTATAGAATTCGCAATGATAGACCGCCTAGAAAATACCGACCTTCCTATAGAGAATAACGTCGTAGTAGCAGGAATAGGATGTTCTGGTAATTTAGTCCACTTGCTAGAAGGACAACAACCTTATGGTATTCATGGCATTCACGGTAGAAGTCTCCCTATTGCATTCGGAGTCAAAATGGCAAACCCCGAACTGAACGTGATTGTGGTTGCTGGTGATGGAGATTTCCTAAGTATTGGTGGTGAACATATCGGCCCACAAGCAGCTCGGAATCTCAACATTTGTGCTGTAGTGATGGATAACGGAGTATACGGTCTTACCAAAGGGCAGAGCTCACCCACTTCCAAATCAGGCGCAATCACTAGCTCTACCCCATTTGGAAAAATTGAAGCTCAAGCAGATCCTTTACAACTGTATCTTACCCATGGTGCCACTTTTGTAGCATCAGGATTTTCAGGGCAACCGCGAGAGCTTGCTCAACTTATAACAAGAGGGATGAATCATCCTGGATTCGCAATGGTACACGTTCAGTCTCCATGCACAACTTACAATGACTTTTTCATGGAAATGAAAGGTGATGCCAAAAATGGCATAGCTCCTTTAGTACAACCTATACCAGAAGAACACGACGCTTCCAACATAGACGCTGCATTTGAACTAATCCAAAAACCCGGAGTTCCTATAGGAGTTATCTACGAAGATTCGAATGTTGCAACTCTAGATCAGAAAGTTGTTGATATGAGAAGCAAAGCAAGAGTTAGGGATGCTGAGGCATTATTGGGAGACTTCGAATTTTAGTTCAGTAACTAAACTGGGTCTGTATACGGTTTTGGATCTCCCTGCTCATCTAGTTCTTGGTATTTGGATGGGCACTTCACTAGAATACTTTCTGCCATAAATACACCTGTATCCTGATAAGAACCCTCTAAAATTATTTCAGAATTAGGGTTGAAAAAAAGATCGGGTAGCACTCCCACATAGGATGCGTCCAAATGTGCTCCCAGTTCTACGCCTTTGTCTGCTAACTGAAATTGCGAAGTGGTACTTCCTGAAGTACGACTGAATGAATCTACAACCAACGCTCCTGAAACTCTAACAATCTGCCCTTGATGTAATTCCGATCGATTGGTAAATTCCTCCACAGTCAAAAAATACCTAGCACTGCCAGGAAATGCTTGTACGGCCATATAAGAAATTATTAATCCAATAACGAATATTAATAAAATCCATCTAACATATGATTTCTTAACTACCTCGTCAGACATAACTTATAACACCTCACAGTTCCTTATCTTCATTCTTGATATTTTCTAAAGTTATTTCAAGTGATCGTCTTTTCTTAGCTATAAATATCAAATACCCAAACAGCATTATCCAAGCTACGAAATAAGCGGCACTCAAATAACCCAAATTAGATGGTAGATTAGCTTGCAATAAAAACATGTACATATAAAGATCCTAAATGATAGATTTTTGTTGACGTCTCAATTTATGGTCAGATATTACTTGGTCAGCATACAGCGTAAAATGTCTCTCTTTCACTAGGGCCAGTAACACGACTCCAAACGTAATCAAAGAAAACACCAATACCCAAAGCATTGAGTCAGGAAGTTTGGTTTCATCTCCAATCACCGGTCCTGGATGAATCGAACGAAGCATCACAGAATAATAAACGATAGGTACATTAATTCCCCCAACAATGCCTAATACAGCTGCAAATTTAGACCCTCTATTGGTATCCGCAGTATATGACCTAACCATTACATAGGCCACGTATATAAACCATAATATTAAAGTTGTTGTGAGTCGTGGTTCCCAAGTCCACCACACTCCCCAAACCGGCTTAGCCCATATAGAGCCAGTAATCAGCGCCAAAGTAACGTACACTAACCCGACTTCTGCTAAAGCTTGACTAAGTCGATCAACCGCTTTGTTCTTATTTATCAAATAAGACACGCTTAAGCCGGCAACAGTGAAGAATACTACAAATGACAATAACGCTGTAGGTACGTGCAAATAAAATATTCTTTGTATGTGCCCCAAATTAATGTCCGTAGGAGCTACCAAGAATATTAGATAAATATTGACCAACATTAAAACGATCGGCATCGCTAACAAGATATTTCTAATTTTCTTCATTTTTTCCCTTTTAAAAAACTACTCATCTAATATTATGCCAAATAACCACGGGCAAATCACTAGGTATACCAAATTAAAACCCGCTAAAATCACAATCCAATGATTAGTAAAACTCAATTCATATCCTGAAACCAGCTCTCTTGTAAGCTCCACGGACGCAATCAATATCGGCAAAACTACCGGCAATATTAAAATATACATGATCACATCCTTAGATTTGGTCTGATTGGCCACGAACACAAAGAGGGTACTTACAATGGAAAAACCTAACGAAAACAATCCCATAACCGCTAGCAAAGAGACCGAGAAAGGATTAAATCCTAATAACGCTATAAAAGGTATAACCAATACTAATTCCATAGTAAAAACAAATATTAAGCATGAAAAAGTCTTGCTTAAAAATATAATATCTCTATTCACTCCTAAAAGATCGATACCAATCAAGGCATCATTATCAAAATCATTCTGAAAAGCACGACCTACACCTATTATCCCAGATAATATGAAGCATACCCATAAAATACCTGGACCTGCAGTCGCCCATTGATCATTTGTTAGCCTAATTCCAAAATTTAAAACCACAACTATTAACATACCGAAAACTAATGACGCAGTTATAAATTCTTTGGTTCTCCATTCCAAAACAAGATCTTTTTTGAGGAGTAATAGTAATGTTGACATCAGATTCATACCCACACATTACCTAACTTTTAAATCTCAATGAACCTGACTGTAATCGAAATGCGTCACATTCCAAAGTGTCAACAAAACTCTGATTATGCGATGTCAATAAGACAGATATTCCTTTTTGGATTTGTCCTTTGATGATTTCAGATAGAGTTCTAGTGGAACTGTCATCAAGTCCTGAATCTGGTTCGTCCCATATCATCAATCTGGCTGGTTGCATTAAACTCCTGCAAAGGGAGACTTTTTTCTTAGTCCCATGCGACAATTCCCGTACCTTAGCATTTTGGAATTGTAATATATTAAAACGATCAAGAAGATCAACCCAGCCTTCGTCTTTTGAACCAAGCTTCATCAACTTAGCGAATAGTTTCAAATTCTCATTAAGGGTCAAATTATCATACAAAAAAGAACTGTGTGACACGTAACTGATAAACTTCCGGATGTTATCCGATCGTACTAATGTGTGCCCGTATTCATCCTTTATTCCCACATTCCCTTCATCTGGGGTCAATAAAGTTGCAGCAATTTTCAACAGAGTAGTTTTTCCACTCCCATTATCACCAGATATAACGACCAACTGCCCTTTCTCAATTTCTAAACTTGCGTTTACCAAAACGGCATTAGCCCCATAAGATTTACTGACACGATCAATAAGAAACATTTAAATTAATCTTCAAGTCCTGAACATTTTTATTGTTAAGGATGCTTGATACTTATTCCTCCATCAATAGCCCAAGTCTGTCCTGTAATGTAGGAAGCAGCCTCCGACGCTAAAAACACGCATAAATATCCCGGTTCTTTTAAATTACCTAATCGCCCTAAAGGTATTTCTGCCGCGGCCTCTTGCTGACGACCCGAGTAGACTTCTTCAGTCAATTGCTCTGGGTCTGGAAATCTGCCTGGGGCGACAGCATTTACTCTCACGTTATAGGGCGCCCACTCTTGCGCCAAACATTCCGTGAACCGCATCACTCCAGCTTTAGCAGCATCATAAGCTGCCGATTGCGCCCTTCCTCTAAAAGAGGCCCATCCTGATATATTAATAACATTCCCAGAATTTTTATTTAAGAAATGGGGACCTAAAGCTCGGCACCCTTGAAATGCCTCTGTTAAATTAATGTCTAATATAAAATGCCATTCCTGCTCGGTCATACCCTCTAAATCAGTACCTGGCAACTTGGCAACGGGCTTTCTAATAGCATCTCCAACACAATTAATTAGTGTATCTACAGATCCCCATTCATCCAACACTCGTTTAACTATTATGTCCATATCTTCAGCCTTCGTTGCGTCTCCTCCTAAAGCTAAAGTATTGACCCCCTTAGAAGATAATTCATCAGCAATAATCTGGGCATTAACATCTGTTAATCCTGTGACCGCAACATCAGATCCAGCTTCAGCGAATGCTCGTGCTATTCCTCGTCCTATTCCTCTTGATCCACCTATTATCAGTGTCTTTTGACCAGTAATGTCAAATTCTTTCAAAATGCTCATCTTTACCTCCTATTAACTTCCAATTTGAGTTTATAAGTACTTATTCTTGCAGTCAAACCCAAAACATCGAAATATCCATCGGGCATCAGTATTAATACAAATTCCATACTATAGTTAATTGTACTCGTAAATATTGGCAAATTCCTCCAAAGTTAGTAGAATCAGGTGTTGCAAAGAGAATTAAAATAACTGGGAGGTTTATTTTGAAAATCGCAAGATACGAAGCAAATGGAAAAATACAATATGGAGTCATTGAAGGGGAAGATGCAAAAACACTAACATCTAGCCCATTTGAAAACTTCTCGGTTAGTAACGAATCACACAAATTATCTGATATAAAGTTACTTGCTCCATGTGAACCAGGCAAAATTCTGGCTATCGGGCTTAATTACTCTAGTCATCTTCACGATCGACCAGCACCTGAGGAGCCAATGGTATTTATCAAAACACAAACGTCATTAATAGGACCTGGAGACACAATAATAAGGCCTAAACAGGAAGACTTACTAGCTGGCACAGAGAATTCTGGAAAATTTGACGCCGAAGCAGAACTAGTAGTAGTTATCAAAGATACCTGTAAAAATGTTTCCAAAGAAGATGCATTAAATCACGTCTTGGGATACACATGCGGTAACGACGTTAGTGCTAGAGATTGGCAACGAAATGACAGAAACTGGTGGAGAGCTAAATCATCCGACACTTTCTCTCCCTGTGGACCATGGATAGAAACAGAACTGGACCCAAGTAATGTTAGAGTAACCGGGAAAGTGAATGGTAAAGAAGTCCAAAGTGAAAGCACATCATATTTAATCTTCGATGTTCCAACCATAATCTCATACATCACAAGATTTATGACATTAGAACCAGGAGATTTAATATACACTGGAACCCCTGGTGAACCTCAGCAAATGTTTGACGGTGACACCTGCGAAATCGAAATTGAAGGCATTGGAACTCTGTCCAATCCTATTAAATTAGCTTCGTAATTATATTAGTCTGCCTGGTTTGAAAATTAAACCAGGCAGACTAACCATAAAAAGGCTCCCATTCCTTTCCTGTGTCTGTAAGTAACCGTTTATAACCATTCTGCCATTGAATTAAATTCATGTCATGCCCAACCTGGATACCGTTATTGCTATCGATTACAAATTTCCCAAAAACAGTTTTTATATCTACATCATTAACCGCCTTTCTTAGCAATTGATCATCAAGTGATTTACACATTTCCACACAATACTCGACAATCAAACCCATCCCATATGTTTGCATAAAAACATAATCTAATGAGGCACCGTCGTGCATAGAATCTTTTATTTCTTGTAGTGTAGGCCCATAAATACTAGTTTCTCTCAAACAGGGCTCCCACTGTGAAGGGCCTACAATCATATGGCCAAAATCTCCCGCATCATTACCAAATTGGTCCAAACCTGCCGCAGGCAAGCAAATCAGCTGAGGTTTTATCATCATCTCTCGTGAAAGATTTAAAACAAATTCAATATCTTGTTTATATGACCCTACAAACACAATAACGTCTGGCATAAAGGATCCGATATGCTGGAAGACCGACGTTGGAGCTGCTGCACTTATTTCTATATCTTTAGTGACTATGTTATCCGATCCGTATTTACATGCAAAACTATCCACCGCACTTTGGGCCACACTCTTTGAAAATTCCCCTGTTGTATTTATCACACGACAAACTCGTAACTTTGAATCAAATTTCACTTTAGTGACTTCTGCCAATCTTAAGAAGTACTTATCGCAAGGTGTTAAGGAGCTTACTAATAATTCATATCCATAATCGTGTAATTCTTTAGATGCTCCTCCATGATTCCACATCATTTTTCCTCTTTGATCGCAAAAGCTTGCAGCTGACTTAACTAAATTCGTCGAATACGGACCAAATATAATATCAATCTTATCGTCATCAATAAGTGTTTTTAAATTATTCTGTAAATTATTCGAAAAGCTTTGATCGTCGTAAATTGTTAAACTAACAGGCATACCTGTATGACCTTCACATTGCAATCCTCCCTTACGATTAACTCGATTAATCCATTGCAGCAAACCTAGATAGGCGCTGTTACCTTGAAGGCTATAATTGCCTGTAAGCGAAAGACTAATTCCGACTTTGACGTAATCTGCACTACTCAAATTCACACTTTCTAATAACAAGGCTCAACGATCGGCATTTTTAAAAACTCCGAACGAACTAGTATATCCGTGGATATAAGTGGTTCCTGATACTTGACCGATTTCTCCATTGCAGAAAAAACCAGAGAGCGGTATGCCTGGCAAATTATTTTGAAAAACGTTGGAGTCATAATTCTCCACCCCGTATAAATACTTCCCTCGGCCTAAGCACGAAAACAGTAAAGCGCCTGCATTCTCAGAAGAGTCATTCGATGCGAATTCTGATAAAAGTGAATCCAAATCTTCAGCAGATGTCTTGGAATCTCGTAAGTGAAATTGTACTAATTGCCCTTCTTTTAGGATTTCTCCTACTGTCAAGAATCCTGAAGCATTGTCTAATCCCATGATATTTCGAATCAAAAAATCACCATGCTTGGGTATGTCAATAAAGCCATCCATTACTACTCCCACAAATAAAGAATGCTGCATTAGTTTCTGGTTATCTTCATCCAAACTGTCATATAAACTTTTAAGCACTACGATGGGATTCTGACCATTCAAAGACTTCAACACATTCTGTTCACTTTCCGTAATTCGCATGACATCTCCGATTGGCTTGCATCCTTGGGCAACTATAGTTGCGATTGATATGTTGCCAGAAAATGCTATTCCAATTGCACCACTTGGGATAGTTTTGTCTCCCAAAAACAAGCTATTCATCCCTGGTCGAGAAGCCCCGCTTGCCAAACCTCCAATTTTGACAGACGCCGGGTAGGCAAAATCCATACCTTGGATCAGGTTGTCTGTTGAAAAACTAAACGGATCTGAAAGTATAACGAAATGAGGTAACGGATCTACAGGAGTCTTTAATAATTGACGCCACAAATCCGGGCCACTATCAAGATCTGGCAAGTCAGAGGACAATATATTAAATGTATTTATTTCCACGTCTGGCAAATATGCTGCACTAATCGATAATGCCACATCTTGTTCAATTTCAATGCCGCCTCCTATCACTCCTCCAGCTGAGCACCCAAATATATGAGCATTTTGAAATTTAGCCGACAATAATGACAACATTCTAGAATAGTCATTCTGAAAATCTGGGGAACTAAACACAAATAAAACATCAACATCATTTGCCGATATACCATTAGTTATCTCATCGATACAACTAGTTAGAGCCGTATCCAAAATACTAGAATTAGATATAGCAGAAATCCATTTCATTTTACATATCTCCACAATTAATTATTTGTACGAACCTGATTTCAAGTCCGTTTAAATCTATCCTATTTATCAAAGATACCACCTATCACAAATACTTCTAACCCGATATTGACATTCGTATTCAAATCATATTAAATTAGTCATAATTAGGGATACTTACGAGCAACTCGTTCCGTGTTGCTACAAAGTATTCAACTTAAACCAAATAAATACTCTCTACAGATGCAAAAGGAGGAAAAAATGGCAGACAACCAAGAATTGGCATTAATGTCACACTTATTCCGCCGAGCGGGATTCGGAGCAAGCCGAGAGACACTAGATGCAGCAATAGCAAAAGGATATGACCAAACAGTACAAGAACTGTTAAACCCTAGTACTGTACCAGGGATCGAAGAAGATCTACTGATGAGGTACCAACCGTCATACTATCAGTCAGCGGCAATAGAGACCAATGTCCAGAAATGGATGTACTACATGATAAACAGCCCAAGACAACTTCAAGAAAAGATGGTACTGATGTGGCACATGATATTCTGTGCTGGGCATAGTAAGATCGATAGTGGTGCTGAAATGTGGTACATGATCGATATGTTTAGAAGAAACGGAATGGGAAACTTCAAACAAATCTTAATGGATTTATCCAGCAATCCTGGCATGGTCTACTACCTAGACAATAGCGAAAGTCATAAGACCAATATCAACGAAAATTATGGCAGAGAACTACTAGAGCTATTTTCCCTAGGAGTTGGTAAAGATGAGGAAATGAACTACTCTGAAGATGATGTTAAAGCATGTGCTAGAGCCTTTACAGGGTGGAACATCGCTCCAGCATACCCTCCGTTCCCTTATGGACGAAGCCCTTGGACTTTCATGTACGATCCAGGGGATCACGATGAGACTGAAAAAACTTTCCTAGGGAAAACTGGTAATTTTGGTGGCGAAGATATCATAGACATTATCTGCGCAGAACCAGCGACTGCGAGATTCTTAGCTAGACATCTGTATAACTTCTTTGTTGCAGATGACGTGCAAGTACCGGCTTGGAGGCTGACTCCCCCAAGAGACTCAAAGGCTATCGAGCAAATGGAAAAAGCCTATTTCGACTCCGGATACGAAATTAAGCCTATGCTAGAAATCTTATTTAATTCCGAATGGTTCAAAGCTGAGGATGTACGATATGCGAAGGTCAAGAATCCAGCGGAAATGGTTGTAAGCGTTTTGAGACTCACAAAAGACCATTCAGAAGTTAAGCCAGGTCTATTCGAAGTCTCAGCTGTTCCAAAATATATGGGAATGGATTTAATGAATCCACCAACTGTTGAAGGGTGGCACACTGGCCATGAATGGATTGATAGTGGAACACTAGTTGAGCGCATCAATTTCGCGGCAGATTACTTGGGGCAAACAGATTTGCCTGGAGTTCAAGACTTAATAAGTAAATTAGACGGTAGTTATAACCCTGACCAATTCGTTGACGAATGTATCACTTTGGTTGGCGCGTTAAACATAACAGAAGAAACCCGATCACAGCTGATAGCTCATGCTGAAAAATCTGGCGAGGTCGATACGTCAGGAAACGAATTCCAAATAAGAACTGGTGAGATGTTCCAAATGATAGCGGCAACATCAGAGTACCAGTTCGGTTAACCAAATAATTCTTTAAGGAGATAACAAATGACTTCTACAACAAAAGATCCAGTATTAGCAGTATTATCACTTTCCGGAGGAAACGATGGTCTAAGTACTGTAATCCCCTATTCCAATGGATTGTATAGAGACTACAGACCAACATTGTCTGTTCCTGATGAACAAGTAATAAAACTAACTGATGACATAGGGCTCCATCCAACGATGGCACCTCTCAAGAAATATTGGGATGAAGGTAAAATGGCAATATTCCTGGGCGTTGGTTATCCTAACCCCAGTTATTCCCACTTTAGATCCATGGACATCTGGCATACATGTGAGCCAGACAAAATTGGGACGGAGGGATGGCTAGGGCGAGCAATCAAAGAACTTGACCCTAACGGCGAAAACGTACTTACTGGCGTCAACTTTGGAAGAGGGCTTCCAAGGGCATTAGCTATGGACGGTGTTCCTGTAGCCTCAGTCGGGGATTTGGAAACATACGGACTGCTCACAGGAATCGACGGAGACGCGCAACGAAATGATGCGTTGGACGTATTTGGAAGAATGTATGGACCAACCATAGGATCGAGCTACGCTCTTGATTATATCCGACGAACCGGAACAGATGCGCTCAAAGGAGCAGACATATTGGCAAAAGCTCCCGAAATGTATTCCTCAGACTTGGAATACTCCGCGTCTGCAGTGGGTCAATACATGAAAAATATTGCGCAAACACATCTAGCAGAATTTGGAACACGGGTTCTGTACACTACATCACCATACAATGGGTTCGATACACATGCGAACCAAGCACAAGCACACTCAGCGCTATGGACTGATGTATCTGCTAATGTAGATACATTTATTACAGACATTAGACAAGCAGATAAGAGCGACAATGTCACATTATTCATGTTCTCTGAGTTTGGACGACGAGTTACTGACAACGGATCTGGAACTGACCACGGCGCAGGTAGTGTTGCCTTCGCAATAGGAGATCATGTGAAAGGCGGAGTTTATGGTGAATATCCTTCACTAGAACAAGGAGACCTTTTAGAGGGAGGAAACCTAAGCCACAGCACAGACTTCAGAAGCCTTTACACAGGTATATTAGAAGACTGGTTGGGATTAGATGCAAAGCCTTTAGTAGGCTACGAAATGGAGAAAGTAAGTTTCTTCAAATAAATAGTAACTTATATCTTAGAGTGGATAAGTCCACTCTAAGATAACAATAATTTTAAGAGAGAAAGGTAAGAGAAATGAGTGTACATCTTTTTGGAATAAGTGACCGTACCTACTCCTACTCTCATTCAGTAGGAAGAAATGAGTTTGCTGGAACAGGATTCAGAAATCCTGTAGATTTCGTGTGTAGTTCCGATGATACGTTATACGTACTCAATCGATCATACGAGAGTCGTAATGACGGGATTCATATCACAGTCGCTACATTAGACGAGCAATACATCACTGAATTCGGGACCTACGGAGAAGGAGAAGGGCAATGGGTCTGGCCCGCAGGTATCGCAATAGACTCCGACGATCAACTCTATATAACCGACGAATATCTAAACAGAATAACCATTTACGACACTGATGGCGATTACATCGGTACTTGGGGAAACTCAGGGTCTGGTGACGGAGAACTTTCAGGTCCTACAGGCATAACGATATCAGGAGACTCCGCATATGTAGTTGACAGTAAAAACCATAGGGTTCAGATTTTTGGACTAGACGGTTCTTATAAAGGTCAATTTGGAGGGTTCGGTACTGATACAGGGCAATTTAATATGCCTTGGGGTATAGCAGCTTCAGCTGACGGCATTATTTATGTGACCGACTGGAGAAACGACCGAGTCCAAGGATTCGATACTGAAGGAACCTGGCAACTCTCATTTGGATCCAGTGGAGACAGTTATGGTAAATTCAACAGACCTACAGGCATCGGGGTAGATGCTCAAGGCGATATATACGTATGTGACTGGATGAACAACCGAGTACAGTCTTTCGCTCCTGATGGTAGATATATCGCACAGTTTTTAGGAGACCACAAACTTTCAGGCTGGGGCAAAGACAAACTCATGTCCAACCAAGATATGATACGTCAGAGAGCACTTGCGTACTCTATTGATCCAGACTACGAAACTAGGCTGGCTCATCCAGATGCAGTAAAAGTAAATGCTGATGGCAAGATAATGATTTCAGACTCTACTAGAGGAAGAATTCAAGTCTATCAAAAACATTCTGACCCCATAGCAGCATTTGCAGCAGAAGTTTAATAATACAATTAAATTAGCGCTAAGTTTTAGAGGTTCTCTTGAGTAAGAGAACCTCTTTTGCTACTCTGGACCTTCTGGCATACCTGAATCGATCCACCTGACAATCTCTTCGATCTGGTCTTTCTTAACAAATGGGCCTCGTAATGGCATCCTACCGAATGTACCACACCCTCTTGCAAGAGATTTGACCAAATGAGTTTCTCTACCAGGCACCCCAGGCTCAATAGATCTGAACCCACTCAAAACCGACTCTTGTAAATCTTTAGCCGTTTCCCAATAATATTCATGAATTCCTGGATAAGCATCTCTACCCCATTTGGTGGTCCAACGCTCCATGATATCTTCTAATATCTGCTTAACTCTAGGCCAGTAAACGGGTTCTTCATTCTGATCTGTAGCCATTTCTAAACTCCTTAATTGATACTTAATTTGGATGGTTATACATTTGGTCTGTATTTAATAATTCAACTACATGTGGCAATACCGGCTTAACAACCTCTAAACATTGATCGATTGCTTTGGGACTCCCAGGCAACGTAATTATCAATGTACATTTCCTAATGCCAACAATGGATCTACTCAACATTGCCATTGGAGTGAATGATAAAGAATGACTACGGATAGCTTCGCTCATTCCTGGAACTTCTCTATCAATTATTCTCAAACAAGCATCAGGTGTAACGTCTGACCTAGCAACCCCTGTGCCGCCGGTCGTGACAATAATATCTACACTTCCGCCATCACTCCATTCACACAATATATCGGATATCTTATCTATATCATCTTCGACTATTCCATATTTCACTTGCTCATATTCAGAATCATCCAAGACTTCAATTATCTTTGGACCAGACAAATCATCTCGACCGCCTTTTGACCCAGAAGTACTCACGGTTAAAACTGCAACTCTAATCATCTACATACTCACTCATGTTTAGATATGTCATTATAGCATTCCCCTATGCAAATAAATTTGACAACAATAGTCAAAATGATATATTCGAGCTATGCAATTTGGAAACTCGGAAATCTACGTAGTAAGTGACGGTAGCTTCAAAATGGACGGCGGAGCAATCTTCGGTGTAGTTCCTAAAGCCATATGGTCAAACAAAATTACGCCTGACCCACAAAACTGTATTAACATAGCACTCAA
>CEVU01054087.1_pt1 | contig 22964 bp, 21 predicted proteins | sample 427081 | NCBI WGS metagenome assembly CEVU01 (sample SAMEA2623868, study PRJEB7988) | marine metagenome | biome: marine biome (ENVO:00000447); feature: deep chlorophyll maximum layer (ENVO:xxxxxxxx); material: "saline water (ENVO:00002010), including plankton (ENVO:xxxxxxxx)" | depth 80 m | reverse complement strand
TTCTATGGTGCCAACTTTGATTTCCAAATTAAATGATGAACATTTAAGAAGAGTAGACCAAAACCCTAACTTACAATACATCCTTGATATAAGAGAAAGATATGAGATTCAAAAAAACAAAAAAGAAATTTCTTTAAACTTCACTAATAGGAAAATTGAGAAACAAGAAAGGCAATCTTGGGCCCTTGATATAGAAAACAAGAGACGTGCCTTACTGAACTTAGAGATTTTTAGTTCTTATAAAGCTATGGAAGATTACAATGATACTAAAAATGATGAAAAAGAATTTGATATAGATGTAGATAATGACTACCTACTAAATGAAGGTGCACAAATTCTCTCAGACTATACTATATTCAATCAAAACATTTATTTATCTAAGGCTGCATAAAAAATGAAAATCGTATCTTTCAATATAAATAGTATAAGAGCTCGCCCCCACCAACTGATCCATCTTAGAGATACAATTAATCCTGATGTAATTGGAATTCAAGAAACCAAAGTAAATGATCCAGAGTTTCCAATCGAGGAAATCAAAGAAATTGGATATCATCCTGAGTTTTGGGGACAAAAAGGCCACTATGGAGTGGCAATTCTAAGCAAAAAAAAGCCTGAACATGTTCAAAAAGGTTTTGCTGGAGATACGCGTGATGATCAAAAAAGATTTATACAAGCTACTTTTAAATGGAAAAGAAAAAAAATTACCATCATGAATGGGTATTTTCCTCAAGGGGAGAATAGATCACATGAAACCAAATTTCCAAAAAAAATAAAATTCTATAATGATCTTAAAAAGCACATAAAAAATCTTCAGAAAAAAGAAGAAAATCTTATAGTTATGGGAGATTTTAATGTAGCTCCAACAGATCTAGATATTGGAATTGGTGAGCAAAATGCAAAAAGATGGCTTCGTGATGGCAAAACTGCATTTCTACCAGAGGAAATTGAAATGTGGAATATGATAAAAAACTTAGGTTTTATCGATTCATGGAGAATGCAAAACCCTAAAGAGGATGCAATATACTCTTGGTTCGATTACCGTTCAAGGATGTTTAATGATACCCCTAAAAGAGGCTTAAGAATCGATCACATACTAATATCGGCAAATCTAGAGGGAGAAATGGTAGACACAGGGATAGACTATGAAGCAAGGTCAATGGAAAAGCCTTCAGACCATTGTCCGATTTGGCTTGAATTAAAATAAGAATTTTTTTAGTTCTTATCTTTTTGATTGAAAAAATTTTTTTAACAATTTGGAAGATTCACTTTTCATATGGCCCCCACTATAAATCACCCTATGGTTTAAATCATTCCTGTCTAAAAATTGGTCGATTGATACTATAGCTCCAGTTTTTGGTTCAGTAGCTCCAAAATACAGGCAATTTAGTCTGGCATCTATTATTGCTTTGGTGCACATATGGCATGGTTCAAGTGTTACATATATTTCACAGTTTTGAAGCCTATAATTATTCAGAATCTTGCTTGCATTATTAATAGCTATAATCTCTGCGTGAGCTGATACAGAATTTTTAGATACTACTTTATTAAATCCCCTGCCGATTACTTCACCATCCTTTACTATAACCGCTCCAACTGGAACCTCATCCTCATGATATGCGGACTTAGCCATTTTCAATGCTAACTTCATATAATTATTTATATACATTTTTCTGAAAAAAGTTATACAAACTTAGCCCATTCTGCCAAAGGTCTCCTTTCTGACTGAAGGCGATTTATTGGATGATTTTTATCCTGATAGCCCAAACACATTCCACAAAATAAAATATCATCTGGATCTGCCTTCACAAATGCTGAAACACTATCATGCTTCATAGACCAAGCTTCTTGTGCACAAGTATCAATGCCCTCTTCTTTAGCTAGTAGCATGAATGTCTGCAAGAACATCCCTAAGTCAGACCACTGAGGTGGCCCCATTTGACGATCAACAAAACAAAAAAATGCACTCTGAGCTCCAAAAAATTGAAAATTTTTCATTACTTGTGCAATCCGAGCATCTTTATCTTCTCTTGGAATACCTAACAATTCATACATTTGCTCGCCCAGTTCAAACCTAGAAGATCTATAAGGCTCCTTAAGTTTTGGGGGATAAATTTCATATGCAGGATTTTCTGGTTTATCCCATGCTTCTTGAAATAAGAGAAAATTTTTCATTGTTGATCCGTTTAATACATATATCTTCCATGGTTGAAGGTTTCCTCCAGACGCTGATCTAGAGGACTTTTGTAAGAGGGTTTTAATAGTAGAGCTTTCAACAGGTTTATTTATAAAAGCTCTAATTGACTTCCTCGATTCGACTGCCTCTGAAACATTCATGATATCTCCTATAAATTCTATAATTTAAACTAGCTTTGATTGAATTAACACACCAATTCTAAAATTCAAGTATCTCAATCTCCTTATTTAAACAATCCAATCTCAGGAACTTGGATTCATAGGATTGATTAAAAATAATGTTGCGAATCTTAATTTTATCTGCTATCTGGCACAACTTATTTGAATCATCAAAAATATTAAAATCAACCAATAAGCCATCAAGGCTTTTGGCGGCTGGGTATGAGTATGCTGGCTCATCAATATCCAACGCCCCAGCAAATAAAGGGAAACCATGAATTGCCATAAAATATAAACTAGATACTGCAGGTTTTGAAAAATGCAGATCCCAATATTCGTGATCAGGATGTAAATAAAGGGCTGAATTACCATCAATTGCTTTAATGTATTTATTTGTATTTTTGCCAATAAGATTTGCAATACCGTAGTCTAATTTCATGTTATGACTTTTTGCATAAATAAATTTTTCTGAAGCTCCATCACGATGTAATTCAAGCTTGTGACTAATAAGATCCCAATATGAAATCATGGTAAGAAAAACCAATAAAAGTTTCACAGATGTACTTTCAAGAGAAAATCCTAATGTGCCATAAAAATTTTTCTTAACCAAATATCTAAAATCATCATTAAGAAAAATAAAGAAAATTATCCAAATAGATGGGAGTGCTAAATACCATCTATCAGAATACCCCAAGGCTTTGAGAGAGCCTATAAAAAGTGAAAGTATTGTGAAAATTATTACCAAGATTAAAGGATGATCTATTTTGAATAAATTTTTTCTATCAGTTAAAAAAATTAGGGAAATAAATATGAGTATCAATCCAATGATTAAACCAAGTGAACCTTCTATCAAAGCATGGTCATAAACAATTATTGAGTCATATGCATCTTTAATAATTCTTATTGGGCCTAACCAATCAAAGCTACTTGCATTTCTTAAAGAAGAGCCATAGTAGAATATCAAAATTGATGATGAAATGAGACTTGAAAGCAGAATAAAGACTTTTTCAGACTTTCTTTTTCGATAAAAAATTAAAGGCGCTACAATTCCCAAAGCGATTAGTCCATGAAATACTCTAGCCAAAACTAACAATGGCAAAATAAAAGAAATCAAAATAATTGAATAGGTCTGAGTATTTCGATTTATCCAAAGTGAAATAACCAAAGGAATAAAACTAACCATTAAAAATGAAGCTGTAAAAACTGAACGGGAGTGTTGAATTGAAAAGAAATAAGCAAAAGTAAAGACAAAGCAAAAAATTAATAATTTCCAATTCCTTGATAAAGTTGATGATGAAAGTTTTATCAATTTAATTAGCCCAAAAATTATTACAGCTGGACAAAATATTTGTGAAAAACTAAAAAAAATTTCAAAGATATTATTATCATCATGGAGAAATGGTGAAAAGAATAAAACTGATAAGAAATTATATGGGTGATATGTTAGCCCATGTATGCCATGGGAAATTGATTGAAATCCCACCCAACTATTTATAATAGCTGCATCTCGAAAATCGTCACCATAACCTACTCCAAATATTGATTGAAGTGATGACCATGGAGTTCTTCCCTCGTCAAAAAGAGATATGAAAGATAATAAAGATGCAATAAAAATTCCAAAAATTAAATTTCTATAATTAAAATTTATTTCATTAAATCGAAAAAAAATTAATATAAAAAATATGTCAAATATAAAAAATAAAGTAAAAAAATTTAAAGAAATTGAAAAGTTAAGAATCCCTAGGCATAGGATTAAAAAAAAGGGAATAAAAAAAGATGCTGCGAAACTTAACTCAGTATCTTGAGTTTTTTGAAGTAAAAAATTATTAATAAATTCAACTGATCTTATATAGCAATAGGCAAAGCATAAGATTTGAATTGAAAGCTGAAGCCCAACATGATTCTGAAGATTAAAAAATAATAAAACTAATAATGATCCAAGGAGAATGCCGATAGAAACCCAGAATTCATCTGAGGGTTTGAGGAAATCTAAAACCATCATTTTTCAGATAAGTTAATTCTATATCTTTCTGCATCCCAATTAATGAGTTCATTTATTTGTTTTTTTGTTAAAGCATTTACCTTGTATGCATCATTTTGTCTCACTAATACATCAAAAAAACAATATAGTTGTTCCTCTTGCGCAGTTGTAAAAAAAGAGTTGGCAAACACCCCATGCCCTTGAATAAAAACTAAGTTTGGTGGATTATTATTCTTCAAAAAATTATTTAGCGATTGCCAACTACTAAACAAAAATGGCTTAGGGCCTAAGAAAACAACGTGATCAGGATAAAGAGCCCAGTTTTTTGAAAGATTATTAAAAAGTTTTGTTTGAATTGCAAGATTATGAATTTCTTCACTCATAATTGGCTGATAGGAAGAAATTTTTGAAATTGGCAATGAAAAAGATTTAAATTTTTTAGGTCTTACTTGAAAGATTGTATTTATTTTTTTTAGAAGATCCTCTACCTCTTGCATTGATTCTGCTCCAATTACTATCCCATGATTTTGCAAAAATAATATATTTATCTTCACATCAAGCTTTAATACTTCCTTAATTGCCAATGCTAAATCAATTCCTGGTTTAGTATATTTAATAAATTTCCAATTAAATGACTTGTTTAGCACCTTTGAGTACCTTTTTAAAAAATGAGTTTGAACCAAAGAAGCTAATACTTCTACAGCATGAAGGTGCACTACATATTTTTGAGGCATTAAAGCATGGATAAAAATTTCAATTGAAGGTTTTGCTTTTGAATTATTTTTTATAATTGGTTTTGATTCAAAATCATTTTTTTTTATATTTTCCAAAAGTTTATTTAAAAATATTGGAACGAAAATATCTAAATCTTTTGCATCAGAGAGCTGGGTTCCAGAAGCTTTAATCCATAGCGTATCTTCATCTTTCCATGAAACATTTCCCCCTGCACCCTGAACAAAAAGCCTATCAAGACCATACTTAAAGCAAAATGATTCAACAAGCTCTCTATCTTGGCTTTTCATTATTCAGAACTTTTTGAAATATATCTCGCAGGGAAAAAAAGTCTTTAAATACTACATCGGGAGTATATTCTCCTGAGCCCTCTTTCAAATCATCATGTATTTTTTGAAATGTTATGGCGCCTATTGATTCTCTAGATCCTTTTATATCACTTATAGGATTATCACCTATCATCCAAAAACAGGTTCCTTCTGGCTTCATTTTTTCTAATGAAAGTTTGAACATGCTTTCATTGGGTTTATCAGCGCCTGTCTCTTCACTTGTTACTATATGATCAAAATAGCTATCCAAGCCAAAGTAAATTATTTTTCTAAATTGGATTTGAGCAGTTAGATCGGTAACTATAGCTGTTGGTATTCCAGCTATTCTGATGTCATCAAGCAATTCTTTCACCCCATTAAATAAATTAGCATTTGCTAGAAAACTTCTCCAATAAGTTTGCTCTAAATCTAATGAAAGTAAAACTTGAGAACCTAAGCCCATATGCTCAAGCATTCTCTGAATATATAACAATCTACTGTGAGATGAGGCTGTCGAACCAAGCATGCTTTTTACAGATGATCTAGCATTATCGTATGCCTCATCAAACTCACTGGTTGAAATGGAAAGCATTTGCTTGGTTTTTTTTCTAACAGCGATTATTGCAGCTTCATTGGCCTCATTGTATGAATACAAAGTATTATCTGTATCAAATAGAATTGCATTGGGAAGTTTTGTAAGCAATTCGGGATTATTAATCTTTATCATAAAATTCTTTTTTGAAGGGCTTGGTTTATATGACACATTATTAATAATTGCATGATTCCTAAAACTCCGTTACTCCAAATAGGTTTTACATCTAAAAAATCTAGTGTATTTTGACAAAGCATTTTTGCAGCTATATCGATATCTTCTGATGATGGCTCTCCCTCTATAGTCATTTGAACTTCAAGGATTGAATCAACCTCATTAGTTTCAATATTTAATCCAGTAATTCCAACAAGCACTCTATTTATAAGTCTTTCGTTAATTCCAGCTTTACTTGATACAAAAAGTTTCATAGGAATGCTTTCTTCTAAATTTTTTTCATTTAAAAATTTTCTATTTATTGGCTGTAAAGACAGTATAAGCTCAGCATGCTCAGATTGTGGTCTGATATATTTTTTGGAATCTTTATTTCTTTTTTCTATTGAGGTTAAAACTTCTTCAATTGAATGCCCTCTTTGTAAACTATCTCTATGAATTTTAAAATGCTTTCGTAAATCCTCATCCATATCTAAAAAAATTTTTAAACTGCAACTATCTCTTAAGATGGGGAGATATAAGGCGTGAAGACCAGATGCAATTATAAAGTCATTACTTTTGATCTTTATAGGCCTACTCATTTTGCCTGAAGCATGATTATAAACTGAAGAAAAAATACTTTTTCCATTTAGTAAATCTAAAATATCATTTGTGTAAGCTTCTAAATCATTTGCCATGGGATTTAAATGGGTCATTTTCTTCCAAATTGGATTTTTTCTATCAAAAAGATGATAGTCATCGCCAGAAATCTTTAAGGAAGAATGAGACCCAAATAAATCAATCAAAGAATCTGCAACAGTATCTTTGCCGCTTCCTGAATCTCCAGCAATACCAATTACAAATGGCCTGCGACTTAATCTAAAAAAATCACTTTGGTTAATTGCTTCTCTAAGGATTCTCAAAACAATAATAAATCCTATGCTAAGCATAATTGTGTACAAGAGATAATATAAAAAATTTATATTGATCAGTGAAAGATTCAGAAATTTACTTTCAATAAATAAAGAATCAAAACTTAAGCTCGTAACAAATAAATATGTGATACCAAAGATTAGATTTAAATAAATTGCAACTCTTCCGCTCATTGCTTGATATAAAGTTAAAAAAGGAACGCTCCATATAAACCAGCCAAGCGAAGCAGGAGTCATCATAACTACAAGTAATAAAATTACGCCTAAAATAGCTTGAAATAATTCAAAATTTAATCTTCTTACTCTCCAAACTGTATAGAGAGATAAAACATAGACCAAAGGAATTATATAAATCTTTAAATCATCGGATAAATCATATGAAAGCTTATAGATCTTGGCAAACTCAGGATTTCCAATAACCATGCTTACTGCTTCATTAGAAAGAATAAATGGAGCAAATAGTATGATTGCTGAAAGCAAAAGGCCTGCTAAAAATTCATTCAAATAAACTCTTAAACTCTTATTATTTAAGAGATAAATGAAGATAATAGGTAATGCTATTAGCATGCTTAATTTTGCTGAAATTGATAAACTGAAGATGATTCCTGCTGCAAAAAATTTTAATCTTTTTATTAATAAAATTGAAAATGCTAAAAATAAAGCCGGAACTAAATCATTAAGCCCTAGAACATAAGTTCCAATAATCACTATAGGTGAAAACCAATAAGTGAAAAGCAATAGAGTTTCTCTACCTTTAAGAAATCTGTTCAGACAATATAAGAGCAGAAAATCTAAACATAAAAGAGTAGATCCATATGCATAAAAAGTATCTATATTAAAAAGATAAAAAACAATCGAAAATGGAAGAAATATTAACCACATAGCATACCCATAAGGAAAAGCTAGGTAGCTACCCCCATTATCAATCCATGTTTTCCAAGGATCTATTGCAAAATTATTTACTGATAAATTAATAAAAGGCGCATACCATTCTGTTATTGGATAAGGCGCGATGGTGCAAATAAGAAAAATTTTAAAAAACAATCCAAATAAGAATAAAGGGTTTTTAAAAAAAACTTTCACGTTATTAGCTTTCCCAAAGTTGAGGATTTTTTGTGCATACTGCATTAACAAAATTGCCAAGCTCTCTAAGCTTTAACTGCATCTCAGGTATTGAGGAATTAGGATCTTTGCCCTGTAACTCAGGAGATACAAAACATAATTTAAAGCCCTGACTAACTAATAATTCAGCCTGACTGTAATTTAACGAAAAATTGTCAAAACAATCCACCCAAATCCAATTCACTTTATTTTTAAACAATAATGCATCTTGAACGGATTCAAACTCTGAAACTCTGACAGCACATCGCTTTTCACCATCTTGAGCTAACCTAACAAGCGTTGGGAAAGACAAATCCAGAAAAAAAAAGTTTTCAATATTATTTTTTTCCATTAAAACAATAATATCTTCCTCTAAACCATCTTCTTTTACATTAAGAATTAATGTTCCATGATTGAATTCTTTCAGCCAGTCCTCTAAATTATCTCCTTCCTTCATAGCATCATGATTAATTATAATTTTTCCATTATTAGACCTAAGATCTATTTCAATACCATAATGATTATTAGCCGACTGTAGGTCTATTAAAGTATTGCGTCGATGAAGAATGATTTCCATGTCTTATTTTTTTAATTTTAAGATATATTTTATTGTTCTTTTAATAAAATTGTATCTTGACTGAAATCCAGCATTCCAAGAAGAACTTCCAAGATATCTATTATGAAATATAACAGGAAAGCGTAAAATTGTTAGATCATTTTTTCTTGCACGATGAAATGCATATAAATCCAGTGAGAAATCATTTGGAGGGTTTTTCCATGAGTCAAAAAACTCTCTGGTAAACATTGTAGGCTGTGCATTAATATCAGTCATGATTTTTCTAAATACTACTGATGCAAATACACTCATTCCAAATGTAAAGATGTTATCTTTTAGGGGCCTATTCTTTCTTTTTCCTTTAACAAAAATATTCTTATTATTGTTTGCAATAAATAACTCAAAGCCTTCTAGAAGGTCGTTTGGATCTGTTTGAAGATCAGCGTGAGTCCAAGCTAAGATATCTCCATTAGCTTTTTTTAGTCCACTTAAGATTCCATACCCATATCCTTGGTTTTGAGAGACGGAAACTAGATGAAAATTTGGTATTCTATCAAGCAATTGTTTCAAAACTGTGTTTGTATTATCTGAGGATCCGTTATCTACAAAAATAATTTCAACATGGGGTAATTCTTTTAATTGATTGCATTTTTTAATTAAGCTAGGAAGATTTAAAGCTTCGTTAAAACATGGAATGACAATTGAAAGTTTCATTTAAGGACTAATTTAATTATCAATTGGAGCGTTAGGGATAATTTTTTTATAACGATATTTGAGCTCATCAAGTTTGTTTGGCAAAATGCTTGGATCAATATCTAGGGAATATGGATGAGCACCCCATTTATGGAAGCATGACTGCCAATATTCAAAAATCATTAAGTCTTCAGGAGTGCCCCAACACAAGAAATGTTCAATTTCAAAAATGTAGCAATTTAACCCATTGCTTATTGCATCATTTATGCATTCATCAATATAGTACTCATTATTTATTTTTCCATCTCTTGCTTTCATGGCATTAACTGAATCAGAAAAATAATTCTGTTTTTTGAAAGTAAAAGTTCCAGTAATTATTGGATCAGTTTTGACATTTCCAATCGGCGATTTAACTGATACTGAAGAAATTTTTCCATGATCTTTTGAATTTATCCACCCATACATTTCAGGATTAACAGCAGCATTTTTATGGCCTCTAATAGCCCATACAATAATATCTACATTAGGATTAGCTATTAAGTCTAAAAATTTTTTTTGATTGTAGATCATTCCATTGTCACAAGCGCCAATAGTTAAAGGAATATCTTTATTTTGTATTTTATTAATTCCATGCATTGCTGAGGATGCTTGCCCATCTGTAAGGCCATCTAATTTAATAATAGTGCCATTTGGCCTGATAGATAGGAGTTGCTGTTCTATCTCATCAAGCATATCAAGGTCTTTACGTAATAAAAAAATATTTTCTGAAGAAGAAGGCAAGTCTTTAATTGCCTGAAGTGCCATAGGAGAGCCAGACACTGGAATTAGCGGCTTGGGTAGCTTGTAACCTTTGTTCGAAAATCTTTTACCCAAACCTGCCATGGGAATAATCAATATACTTTTAATGTTTTCATTATATTGATTAGAAGAAATTAACGATAAAAAAGTGTTAGACCATTGCTGATATTCCTCTAAATCTTCAGGTGTACCCCATTGCATAAAATGTTGTAAAGGGTATACGCCAATCTTTTTTTGATCCTCAAGAAGAATTTTATATGCCAAACTGACATAATACTCACCAGCAATATTAAGATTTCTTTTAATTGTTTCCTCAAAACAATCAATCATTAATTTACCAGATTTGAAAAAATAAGTTCCACTAGATGCATACTCATCCATTGAATTTTTTGTGAAAGGTTTTTTTTCTTGAATATCTGAAACCAATCCACTATCTTCTTTTAAATAAGCATATTTGGTATCGCCGAGAGAATGAGGGTGGAAACCTTTATAGGCTGGTATTGCACCATGCATATCAGATTCTCTAACAAATTTATTAAAATGATCCCAATCCCAGTAACATGTAAAATCGCAATAATTTACAATAGACGGCTCAGAGAGATCAATGAATTTTTTAGCCTGTAACACAGCATAAACTGGACCTTTTTTATGAGCTTTAATGCCTACTATTTTTCCATTTGGACAACAGTTGTTTAAAATTTCCTTCATTTTATATTGAGGTTTATATAAATGATCTTTATTGCAAATAAATATAAAATTCGTATTTCCGGGAAACATTTCTACAATATGCTCAATTATTGGTTTTCCATCTACCTCTATAAGTGGCTTAGGTGTGTCGTAACCTGCAGAGCGAAATCTCTCTCCAAAGCCAGACATCGGAATAATAATTTGCATTTTAATTATTGAAAAAAAGCATGAATATGTATTAATACCACTGTATCAAAAAATCAAAATCTAGAATTGGGTACATAAACATGAATATTATGAATAAATTTTAATATTAGAAACCAATTTAGATATCATATAATAACAATTAATTACTTTAATAACCTTCTCTAAATAATATTAATGATTGAGTCCATATACATCTTAATGCCTGCTTATAACGAAAGCGAAGTTATAGATAATACATTAAATAGCCTAAAACCATATTTTAAAAATATTGTTGTAGTAAATGATGGTTCAACAGATGATCTGGAAAAAAAACTACTTGCACATGATGTAACTATTATTAATCATAAAATTAATTTGGGTGTAGGGGCTGCTGCTCAAACTGGGTTTGAGTATATTCTAAATAATACTAATGCACTGGGAGTGATAACATTTGATGCTGATGGGCAGCACTCTCCAGAAGATGCATCCAAATTTGCTAAAGAGATATTAGAGTGTGAAGAAGAAATAATTTTTGGAACTAGGTTCTTGGGCCATCAACAAAATATCCCTTTTATTAAAAGGCTTGTATTAATTATAGTTAACAAAATCACTAACCACTTTACAGGAATATTATTAACTGATGCTCATAATGGCATGAAAGCATTTAAAATAGGAGCGATGAAAAAGATAGAATTAGAATTATCTGGATATGCTTATGAATCAGAGCTAATAATGCAAATAGCAAATAAAAAAATTACATACAAAGAAATGCCCACTGATATCAAATATACTAAATACTCTATCAAAAAAGGTCAAAAGCTAGGTAGCGGATTATTAATCCTGGAAGATCTGTTAAGATTATGGAAATAAATAATTTGCATCTACATTCACAAAAAACATGACTCCAATCCAGTATTTTTTTACATTTCTTTTCACTTTCTTGTTTTTTTATGGCTTCGTTAGGCCTTTTGATAGTATTTTTGCAAGGTTATTTCTAATCATTGGTTCATTTCTAGGATTTATAAGTGTGCTGGGCAAAGAATACACTAATTTACTTGCGGCTAATCTTGGTATAAAGCATGGATCGGATTTATATTTGTACTTAGGGCTAATGACTATCTTTCTTTTTATTTTTTATACACTCAACGCTTTCTCAACTCACCAAAAAACTATCGCGAAATTAACTCGTGAAATTGCAATCTTGGAATCTAAAATTGACAATCGCTAGTTTTTAACTTGGCAAGGCCCTTAAGCCTATATAAGTAAGCAAAGACAAGAATATATCTGCAAGTATTTTGGATACCATTAAGTTAAAAATTTCTAGCTTGTATATTAAAAATAAAAGAAAAGATGCAAAAAATGGATTTAAAATACAAATCAAAAAAAATGTTATGTAAAAATATTTTTTTTCCTCAAATAAATTTTTTTTCAGCCAGATGGAAACCATTATTGTAAGAAAAGACTTAATTAAAAAGTTGGTTACTACAATATTATCTACAATGGACTCTAAAAAAACGACTAATGTTAATTCAAAAACATAGAGAGGAAGGATTACAAGATAGTATCGTATTATTGAGTTCACATTTGATCTTTTTGCTGGATGATTCATTTCTTAAAAAAAGGCCAAATAACACCAAAGATCAAAATAGGCATCAATGGTAGAAGATAGCGAAGATGGCTTATGGCTAATAATGGGATGATAATTACAGACAAAGCTGATAAAAGATTAAGTCTATTGGTTCGAATGCTAAAATTAACCAAACCATAAATGCCTAAAGAGTGAAATGCAACCAGAATTAATGAGCAAACTAAATAAAAATACCCTACTGAGTTACCAGCGATAAATAGCTGATTAAAACCAAGATTAGAAATGCTTTCTCTAAACCCCAACAAAAGGATTGGATTAAGATAAGGGTATTGAGATGAAAAATATGGAGTTTCTTTTGGAACTGCTTGCATTACCCCATCATCAGAAAAAAAAGAAAAGCTCATGAATGACTCAGCAAAATCTTTATAAACAAAAAAATTCATAATCACAAAAACAATTAATAAAAGAGAATTTTTATCAATAATTTTTTCTTTTCTAAAAATTTCTACAAAGTAAAAGAATCCAAAAAAGAAAAATGCTGGAATCAATGCGCCCCTTAAGTTTATTAAAATCATTGTTAATAAGATGAAATAAAAATCTATTTTTCTATCATAGATAACATAAGTTGATATCAATAAAATTCCCAAAAGTCCGAAAATATCTGAATATAGCCTAGGAAAATACACAGCTAGGTATGGATGAAAAGCAAGAAATAGTATAAATAGAATCTGCCCATTACGGGAAAGAAAGGGTGAAAGCAGAAAATAGAAACACGCTATAATAATTGAGTTAAGCACACTGGCTATCGCAATAGCTAATAATGAAGACATAGAACCCATATAATTTAGGCCTAAAATGCAAATAAATTTACGATAAAGTAAGTTTGTAACATTAGATTGCTCGTTTGGGGTGCAATGCATGTAATCTGCCATATCATAGTAGTTAAATAATTCTTCGCTAAGCAAGAAATGCATTACATAATATGTAATTGCAGCCGCAAAAAACTTAAGAATTAATAGAGCAGATATATCTTTATAAATCATTGAGTGAATATTCATTAAAAAATTGCTTAAAATATTAAAGTTGATAATTTTAATAGCAGAATAACTTATTTAATAAAGAAATTATAATAATAAGCTAGGTACTTTATGACTGAATTAAATATTAGTGAAATTAAAAAAATTGACCTTACGTCTGAGCCTGTAATTCTGGGCTCTGGATTGACTGCATATTCAGTAGCTAAAGTCTTTGAAGATGCAGGAATAAATTTTTCTATAATAGATGCTGGACTTTTAGAGAATAAATTAGCAAAGAAAGCTGAGTTGTTACAGTTTTCTAAAAAATTTTCTTCTCCTAAGCTGTCTTCTGTAATTGAATCATATGCCTTCACTGGGTTTTATAGAAATCTTAATATTCAAGAAAAAAACTTTTCTGCATTAGGCTCTCTTGCTGCAGGCGGGCTGTCAAATATTTGGGGCGCAGGGCTTCATCATTACTCAGAAAATGAAAATGCATTTATAAAACCAAGCAATCATTCAAAATTTACCAAAAAAGCATGCATTAGCGTGAATGCTTTCACTCAAGAAAATGATTCTCTTAAATTTCAATCTATCAAACGCTTTAATGAAATCTATCCTGAAATAGAATTAAATTCAGCATGCAAAAATTTATTTATTAATCAAAAATTTTCTAGCAGTTTAATTAAATTTGAGCTTCCAATTAATGCAATAAAACGTGTCGATAAAAAAAATCAAGATTCAAAATTAATACAAGATTCATGGTTGGGAAATTTTAAGCAACTAACAACATTTAACTCTAAAACTCCAATATATAAGATGAGTGAATTAGCCAATTGTTCATTAATATCAAATACCCTAATTAAGAAAATAATAAAAAAGAAAGAAGTTTATTTAATTGATTGTGAAAATATTATTAGTGGTGAAAAAATTCAAATTAGAACTAAGGAAATCTTCTGCTGCATGGGTGTTCTTGCAACTACAAAAATAGTTTTAGAAATGGGTGAAAAAATCAATATCCATCATGATCTTCTTAATACTCCCGCTGCAGGATTCATTTCTTTTTGTTATGCAAGAAACTACAAAACAGGCAATCTTGGGCTTAATAATTTATCCTTTAAAATTGATATCAGGAATGAAAATATTAGCGGCAGCTTCTTTCCTATGACAAAAAATCTTTATTTTAAAATAACACAAAAATGGCTAGTGCCTAAATTTATAAAACAAATTTTATATAAGCTACTTTTTTCAAGAATTTTAGTATCTAATATTTTTTTTCCAAGCAGTTATGGAAATCATAAGATTTTATTGACGGATAAAAATAAACTAAAGATTTTAGGTAAAAATAAATCAAAAAAAATTAAAAGTGAATTTAAATATATATTGAATTTGCTGAAAAAAAACCTAAGTGAGCAAAAAATATTTATCTTGCCTATTTTTAAAAAAATATTAAGGCCAGGAGAGGATATTCATTATGGAGGATCTTTATCTCATAATGATTTTCCAGAAAACAAACTATGCTGCAATGAACAAGGAGAGTTACAAAATTATCAAAATTTTTACATATGTGATTCATCCTCCATGAGTTACCTTAGCGGAAAGCCACATTCTTTTAATGCCATGGTAAATGCTACTGTAATAGCCATGATCTATATTGAAAAAAACCATCCTAAGACTTAGGTTAATAAAATTTCTGTCTAAATTTATTTATAGGTTTTTCAATATATTCATAACTAATATTCGCTAAAAAAATAATTATTCCTAAGCCAGATAAAACTATCATTGATGATACAAATTGACCCTCAATAATAACTTCAGTCATGCCTCTGCTGTCAAGAAGTGTAGGGAATTTGAAAATAAATCTTAAAGATTGAATCATAATCCACCAAACTAGAATATGAATCATATAAATACCATAGCTTATAGTACCCATTCTAATAAGAAATTTATTTCTCAGGGCTTTTTTTAAAGCAGTATCATCAGGTGAAGTGAGCAATAAAAAGATTGTTATTGCAAAAAGTATTGGTAAAAAAATATTAATATCAATAATATTTTCTCCTTTAGATAAGCAAACTCCAAAAATAGCCAAGCAAAAGAATAAATAAGAGAGGCCTGATGATGATTTAAATTTCACATTAGAATAAATATAATTAACAATTACCCCAAGAAAAAAAGAATATAAACACCTAAGGAACCCATTGCTTGCTGACATATCAGATGTAAACAATAAATAGAATGATCCCGCTACAATTAAAAATATAGATATTAAAAATAATTTTCTCTTGGAATACAAAAATAAAGATAAAAGTGCAAAAATAATGTAAGTATAAAATTCAGAAGATATTGACCAGCTTGGCCCATTCCAAGTTAAGCCATCTAGAAATATATTATGAAGAAGAAATAAATTATATATAAATGAAGAAAGATTATTTATGGTAAAAGCTTGAACATTGGAAGTAATTCCGAACTTTATTTCAAGTATATATTTACAGAATTCTAATGCTAAAAATAAAATAAGCATTACAAAGTGCAGTGGATAAAGTCTTAAAAACCTCTTTGCTTGAAATCTAAAACAGTCATTAAGAGTTTTAATTTGATTTTGATAACTATATGCAATAACAAATCCTGAAAGAACAAAAAAGAAATCAACCATCAACCATGAATTTCTAATAAAAATATTATTAGTTAAAAAGGATCCACTTTGAAAGTGAAATAATGCAACGGAGATTGCAGCTAGGCCTCTAAGGGACTCAAGATAATAAATCTTACTGTTAGAAGACAAGATGGTTAAAGGTTTGTATCTGATTTTTTAGCCCAGACATATAAATTGGAAGCTAGGCCAATATAATTCGCAATAATTTTGATGAACATAGCAATGTAAGACATAATCTTATCCGTAAGATTTTTGCTTGATCTAACTTTGACAGCAGCCGATGTTTTTATACTTAAAATTTCTATATTATTATTCATTAGAACCATCTTTAGAGATTTTGGATTAAAGCCAAAAACATGAAAAGGTTTCCACGTTGGTTGAAGATTATATATACCCTTTCTAAATAGTAACTTGTTAATTAGGTTTCCAACTATAGTCAAAAGATTTGGCTCTCGTGGACAGTCAATATACAAAATCCCATCTTTTTTAAGTAACTGAGAAACCTCTTTAACAAATAATCCAGGTTCATGAACATGCTCTATTACTGCGCTTAGACATATTCCATCAAAACTTCTCCCTTCTTCTATAAGTTGCTGCAAAGTTTTATTTGTTAGATCAATACTTTTTTCTTTTGCGAACCTAATGCTTGCCTCAGAAACCTCTAAACCAGTGACATTAATTTGAGGAAAGTTGTTACAAGCCCCTACAAACTCCCCTCTTCCCGAACCAACATCCAGAATGTCTAGTGAAGTGGGATGATCTAATCTTTGAAGAAATTCTTTTACAATAGGTGTAAGGTCTATGACCCTTTTGTCCCAGTCTCCTTTTTGAGAAAAATATTCATCTGGGTGTCCATAGATTGATTCAAGGTTACTTGGAACTGGAAAAGGATTTGGAAAAAGAACTGAACAATTTCTGCATTGATAGATTTTTGACTCGATACCAAGGCCCCATCTTTGAAATTTACCGCCCCTCATGCCCATGAACTTAAACTGATTTCCCTTACATACTTTGCACTCTTTGATTGCTTCTAGTTGGAAAGAAAATTCAGAATCTATAAATGTTGGATCAGTAAACTCATTTGTCTTACTCATAAATTAATTCAAGTTAGGGTATTTGATTTAAATATTATACTTAAAAAGCTCATCTATTCTTTTTATTAAAAACTATTATTGTAATTTAATTAATATCGGCTCAATAGATTTTCTTTTATTTTGAAAACTTTTTTTATAAGAACAATAAAAATTTAATAGACAAACCAACATTTTAAATGCTGTCCAGTCTCTTGTTAGATATAAATTTCCACAACTGATTGATTTTTGTGAAACATTTAAAAGAGGTTTGCCATCAATAAAATGTTGGACTACATTCAAATAAAGGGTGTGTGCATGCTCTAAGACTTTTAGATGTAATTCAAAAAAAGATTCATCTCCATTCAATGAGGTCTGCTCGCTGACGATTATATTTCCAGAGTCAATACCGCAATCAAGCCACATAACTGTATTTCCAATAAATGAAAAATTTGCATGATAAATGCACCAATTAGTGCAATTCGGCCCACCTTTTACATATGGCGAAATCCCAGTATGTAGGTTAATAATTTTAGCATAAGCACGAATAGTTTTAATGAGATGTTCAGCTAATAAATTTGTGCCAGAAACAATAACCAACTCTGGTTTTAATTTTTCAATCTCTAGAATGACCGCTGGATCATTAATGTCTGTTACCTCGAGGATAGGATCTACAGGGAATTTAGGAAAATGTAATTTAAAATATTTTTGAACTTTTAACCAATTATTTAGAAAAAATAAAATCGCTCCAAATGAACATATCAGTAGAGAAAGATTTTTTAAAGAAAAAAAATTTTTCTTATTTGAACTATGCTTTGAGGGACTACGCACAATTACAGAAATATTTTTATTTTTAACATATATTTTATTTACGAGCGCTATTTGATTAGGTTGAGAGTTAGTAAGAATAAGTATTTTCATAATGGGCGACTGTCAAGATTTTCCAGTCCCCCCAAGGCCCTGAAAATCATCTCATGCTGAGTATTTGCATGATACTTAATGCGATTATGTAAATTATTTTCACAGCTTGAAAACGAATTATTTACCAATAAAGTATGTAAGATTTTATATTTTTTTAATATTAAAATTTGTGACTCTTTATAACTTCCATTTGGAAAAGCATATATATTCGGATAATATCCCAATAAATTATTGAACCAATCTCTGCATTCAATCAAATCATTTTCAAAAAAGTCATCAGATTCATAGTTCATGGAAGCATGAGTATATGAATGGATACCAATTTCATGAATTTTTGAGCATTCAACAAGATCATCTTTGGTCATCATTTCAACAGTATCCATTTCTTTGAATTTTTCTATTTGGGGAACAATTTTCTTCATCATCAATTGTCTTGATTCCTCTGATCGATTTTTTAAATGCTTGGATATCAAAAAACCTAGACTAAATCGATCAGAAAAATCTTTTATTTTTAAATCAGGAATTTTTAGATTAGAAAGAAGATCGTTTGGTGCCTGAGCAATAAAATCTTGAATTAAAACATTAAAAGGCGGCAATCCTGTTTCAATGCAACTAGGAATAATATTTTGATTTACTTTGACTTTGTGTTTTAACAGCACCGGCATTGAATACTTTATAAAGTCCTTATAGCCATCATCAAAAGAAATAATAAGCCTTGGTTTAGATGAGGGCATATTGATGGAAGAATTATCCGATAAATCTTTAAAAGAAATAATGTTAAATTTCTCTTTACAAAAAATAATCAAATCTTCAAATAAATCGGGTGCCATTGGTTTAAATGTACTGTTTTGATTTTCTGAAACCCTGTGAAGATTGATTATTGTAAGTAATTCAGATGAATGAATTTTTTTCAGCCTGATTCGAATTCTTAATGAATTAGAGAGAATAAAGTAACCTAATTTTCTAATATTATTTTTTAACATTTCAATTAATTTTAAGCTGACATAATATTTTAATAGATTTTGTAAAATTTTTTTCTTATAAAAGTTTTAGTGCGATCTCTAAAATTAATAAGCTTTACCCGAAGCAATGCAGTAAAGTAGAATAAATGATTTCAAAAATCTAGCAAGCCTTATAGTTTATTCGGTTTTTAACTGCCTAAAATAGACTTTTAAGGTTTACTAATCATTTTTAAGAATTAATCTAAAAGTGATGCTAACTATCCTCTCCAACAGATTTACGTTAAATAATTCTCGAAAACGAACTCCATAACCGGAAGAATTAAGAGTTAGAAACCCCATTGAATATATAAATTTTCTAAAGCCGTCATTAGAAACTTCAGCAAGCCGGCCATTCACTGATAGTGTATCTAACCCATAAACCTGTCTCACAATTAGATTAAAAGAATCATGACTGATTGAAATTAGACAATTTTCCTTGGGCTCGGATATCTTTTTTATTGAATAGAAGTTTAGTAAGTAGGCCTCATTAATGTCATGAAGATATATCTTTGAATCGCCAAAGATGAAATTAAAACTGAGTTTTTTAATACACTTCATTAAAAAAAGATTATTTGAAAATTTAATTCTGTCTAAAAATTCTTGCTTCTCATTTTCAGAAATAACGGAGGTGATAGAGGTAACTGGAGAATATAAAGATTTAGAATTTAATTGTTGATAGAAAGGTTCCCAGAATTCTATTGCTGATTGATTTAATTTATTAGAATGATCAGAGCTGCTTATTAATTTAGAGATTAAGCAGTCATTTTGTTTGGGGCTCAGGAAAGAATATTTTATATTCTCATTTTTTAAAAAATCACTAACTTTCTTTGGTGAATTAACATCGCTATTTAAATTAAAATTTTCTTCATGTGCAAAATATATAAAGCTAGCGAAAGGTATTAGAAGGCTGGCATTAAATAGTTTATTTAATTTTGATAACTGTATTAATTTATACTTTGCAGCTTTTTGTTTCCATTCTGAGCTAGCACGCCAGGCTGCATATGAGAATTGATGAAGAAGAATTACTGGTTTATTTTTTTCTATATTATTGTTGATTTTTTTTCCATCAAAAAAAGATAATTCACAATCATTAGTATTTATAAAATAATTCTCAGGAGTGCTAAGCAAAAATGTCGAGTCGATGGTACCAATTGAAAAAATTTTAATGTGAATATTAAGATCCAATTCTATCCATTTATTATTTTTAGCTTCGATTACATGAAGATTTAAAATTCTTAAAAATGTAATTACTCTTTTATCATTTGTCTCCTGGAAAATAATCTTAATATTTAAATCTATTAATTTGTTTGAATATTTTTTAAAGAACGGAATTGAAAAATGATCTGGGTGCTCATGAGAGATGAAAATATGAGTAACTGAATTTAATATACGGCAAATTTCATCATGATCATTTTCATAAAACAAAGCCCAACCATCATTAAATGCATCTCCAAAAAACCATGGATCTGTAAGAAGCGAAACTGTTTCTGATTTAATTAAAACTGATGCATGATTGACTAAGGATATATTGTCACTGCTAATTTTTTTGGTCAGCATTGCAATTTACTCCGGCTTTATAGCAGGTATATCTAAAACACTTATATATAGGAAGTTAAAGAGAGATAAAAAGTAATTTGTCACAGGTGTTTTATGCATCTATTGAGTCAACAACAAAAACTGTCCCTCCCATACCATAGTCCATTACACGTCTAGCAGAAATACCGCTGGTTCCTAAGAACTCATTAAATGCCCTAGCTACACCCTTAGACTTACTGCCTCTGTAGGAGAAATAGTCATCAAGGATGATATAAGCTCCAACCTGCATAACGGGTGATACGTATTCAAATGCACATTTAGCACTGCTGTAGGTATCGCTATCCATAAATACAATTCTAACTTTATCAATTCCATGAGCTAATGCTCCATCACGCAGTGACTGCTCAAAAAAACCTTTTTTTAGTTCAAAGTGATAGTTTCCAGCGGCAGCTGCAGCTCTTTTATATACAGCATCAAAACTTGTTTCAAAATTTTCATCACTATAAAACGGATGCTCATCGCCTTCATCCAATAATCCAAAGCCCTCGAAAGAATCGAAACCAATAAATTTACATTGCTTGATACCTGGATATATCTTTTCCATGCTACTGGTACATCTCATAGAATGAGTGAAAGAACTGCCTGTGAAAACTCCAAACTCTAAATAATCCCCTTCTAAATGCTCAACTGCAGTTAGATAATGCGCTTTCTTTAAAGCTAAATATTTTTCGATGTTATGAATTACTGCAGGGTTTATTCCTGCGATAAATTTAGAAGCTATAACCTGAAGAAATTCCAGCCTTCCTAAAATTCCAAACTTAGATGTCATAGTTTTATCGCCTGCTTAATATTTAAAAAATAATTATCATTAAAAAATTATTTCAAACTAAAAAATATTGTATCAAGCAATAAGCATAAGCGATAATCGAGCTCAAATGTTATCTCTTGTTTTCTTATTAATTACGTTTCCTTTCCAACAGCAAAAAAATAATTAAAGAATTAATTGAACTTAAGATAGTTAGTGTTATCAGATCTGATAAGGATTTAAGAGTTAAATATTTAGTGGTAAACGACACAAATCTTGAAAAATACTTATGATTAGTAATAGTTACTAGACTCTAGAACAATGTTTACTAAGTTATTGATTACTCCCACTCAATAGTGGCTGGAGGTTTGCTCGAAATATCATAAACCACCCTACTTACTCCCTCTAACTCATTCACAATACGATTTGAGACATTCGCCAAGAAATCATATGGAAGCCTTGCCCAAGTAGCGGTCATAAAATCTACTGTCTCAACCGCTCTAATTGCTATCACATCCGCATATCTCCTCTCATCGCCCACAACTCCAACTGATTTAATTGGGAGAAATGCACAAAATGCTTGGCTGACTTTATCGTATAAGCCAGCCTTAATTAATTCCTCAATGAAAATTGCATCAGCGTTTTGAAGAATTAAAACTTTTTCTTGGGAAATCTCTCCAAGAATTCTTACTCCTAGTCCTGGACCTGGGAATGGATGGCGATTTAACATCTCCAATGGCAGGCCAAGCTCAGATCCCATTGTCCTAACTTCGTCTTTAAATAAATCCCGCAAAGGCTCCACTAATTCCATCTTCATATCATCAGGAAGGCCTCCAACATTGTGATGAGATTTAATAACTCTAGCCTCTTTAGATTCTGACTCAGAGGATTCAATTACGTCAGGATAAATGGTGCCCTGAGCCAAAAAATTAATCTCATCTTTTAGTTTGGCTGCCTCATTGTCAAAAATATCAATAAAAGTTCTACCAATGATTTTTCTTTTCTGCTCTGGATCTGAGATACCTTTTAGATGTCTATAAAAAACTTTCCTTGCATCAACGACTAATAAATTTAAATTCATCTTCTCTTTAAATAAATTTTCTACATCTTCAGCTTCATTTTTTCGTAGCAACCCATTATCAACAAAAACACAAATTAAATTTTTTCCGATCGCTTTATCCAAAAGCATCGCTGTAACAGATGAATCTACTCCGCCTGACAACCCAAGCAATACCTTTTGATCTTCTACTTTTTCTTTAATCTCATTTATTCGTTCCTCAATAAGATTTTCCATTTTCCATCGAGC
>CEVU01068565.1_pt1 | contig 23730 bp, 20 predicted proteins | sample 427081 | NCBI WGS metagenome assembly CEVU01 (sample SAMEA2623868, study PRJEB7988) | marine metagenome | biome: marine biome (ENVO:00000447); feature: deep chlorophyll maximum layer (ENVO:xxxxxxxx); material: "saline water (ENVO:00002010), including plankton (ENVO:xxxxxxxx)" | depth 80 m | reverse complement strand
GCGATTTCATCCATGGTTTTGGTGTTTTTGAGTGGGTTTTATATGATCAGGTTAATCATAGTACCATTCTTTGGTTCTCCCAATAGAGATTATAGCCATGCTCATAAACTTCCATTTGTGATGCTTGCACCTATGGGGGTTTTAGCAGTAGTGGTGGTGTTGTTTGGATGGATTGCTCTCTATATGCCAGGCGCGCCTGCTAGTTTTGGAACTTTCCTGTTTTATTCTCATCCTAAGAATTTTCATTTAGAGCCCGATATCGCGATCATAACTTTAGTCATTACGTTGTTATCGTTTGGATTCGGATATTTGATTTACGTGAAAAGGTTTTCTATTTTTCAAAATATGAGAATCAAGGCAAGACTGATTATTGAAATTGTAGAAAACAAATACTATATAGATGAACTGTATCAAATATTAGTAGATAAGCTTGTTTTGCCCGCAGCTGGATTGGTAGCCTTATTCGATCGGATTCTAGTTAATGATGTTGGAATTAATGGTCCTGGATACGTTACTAGAACTGTCGGGTCAATAATCAGACACCACATAACCGGCAGAATTTATGTATATTTGGCACTTATGACTACTGGAATGATAGTGTTAGGAATCATTTGGTTGGGGATAGTGATTCTCTAATGAACGAATTATATAACATAATGGCTTTCGTTCTTATAGCCCTGCCTTTGATGGCAGCTTTAGTATTCATGGTGCTACCTAATCTAACTTCTAAGAGTTATTGGCTCTTATCATCGATAATTTCTGTGATAACTTTTGGCATTTCTGTATTTCTTTTCATGTCATATGACACGTTGACAGGAGGCACGCAATTTTCATTTACCGTTCCATGGTTAGATCAAGGTATTAATATATCCTTTGGCTTAGGGCTAACTGGGATAAGTGCATCCATGGTTTTATTGAATGGAATAGTCCTCCTGGGAGCTTGCCTAATATCAGGTGATATTGAAAAAAGAGGACGGGACTTTTATGTGTTACTACTGACGCTTGGGGGAGGAGTATTTGGTGTATTCTTATCTTCCGATTTATTTTTCTTTTTCCTCTTCTATGAATTAGCAGTTTTACCTATGTATTTACTGATTGCGGTTTGGGGAAGCTCTACGGATTTTGGATCTTTTACCAGAAGCAAAGAATATGGTGCTATGAAACTCATGATGGTATTAGTTGCTGCTAGTGTTTTAATTTGGGTGGGGATCATAGCAATTTTCGTTGAGACATATTTGCACGGTACTCCGACTTTTGCATTTGAAGAATTGAGGAGATTGTCTGAAAATGGTCTATTCAGTGTAGAGTTCCAGAACTGGGTATTCTTATGCTTCATGATTGGTTTTGGTGTATTGTCAGGTTTATGGCCTTTTCATACCTGGTCTCCAGATGGCCATGTTGCAGCGCCAACAGGTGTCAGCATGCTGCATGCAGGCGTATTGATGAAGCTAGGTGCGTTTGGAATTATTCAAATTGGTATAGTGATATTGCCATTAGGTGCTCAAACCTGGATGCCATTATTGATGGTTCTTGGAATAGTTAATGTCATTTATGGAGCAGTATCTGCAATGTCTCAAACAGACTTGAAATATATCATCGGATATTCTAGCGTAAGTCATATGGGGTATGTATTAATTGGCGCTGCGACTCTTAATTCAATTGGTATTTCCGGCGCAGTTCTCCAGATGTTCTCTCATGGTATTATGACGGCCCTCATGTTCGTATTGGTAGGAGCTATTTATCATAGGGCCCATACCAGAGACATCTATGTCTTAAACGGTCTTATCAAGACTATGCCTCATATCTGCGTATTGTTTATAATAGCCGGATTTGCTTCACTCGGATTACCTGGATTAAGTGGATTCATAGCTGAATTTCTAATCTTCCTGGGTGTGATTAAAATTTCGTTCTGGATTGCAGCACTAGCCGTATTAGGAGCAGCTCTGACAGCTGTGTACATATTGAGATTAATAGCTCGAACGATTGTTGGGCCTGTGGATAGCAGCTTATCTGATCTTCCTGATGCAAATATCTATGAAAAAATAGTTTCCGTAGCGCTAGCTTCAGTGCTAGTCGCAGTGGGTGTATGGCCGGCCCTATTATTAGATTCTATTAATGTAGGCGTGGCCACTATAATGAGTGCATTATGATACCTGAATCAAGTAACTTATTACTGTTAATGCCAGAATTTGTTTTGGCTGGACTAGCTCTGGTTGTGTTTGCATCTGATTTGATTATCCCAGAAGGAAAGAAAGAATGGGTTGGAAGACTTGCCGTAATGGGATTGATAGGTCTTCTATGCGTAACAATATTCTCTGTTATGGGAGTTAACGAGTATGTGTACAATGATTTCTTATTAGTTGACCACTATTCTTTTGTGTTTAAGATCATTTTTATTACTGTTGGGATATTAACCATATTAATATCAGAGGAATTTGTTAAAGAAAACCTGACCTCTCAAGGCGAATATTATGGGTTACTGTTGTTAGCAATTCTAGGCATGAACATGCTGATTCAAAGTCAGGAATTTCTGACTGCATATATTTCATTGGAATTATTAAGTTTTTGTCTATATGTATTGGTAGGTTACTCAAAATTCAACCCGAAATCTAACGAAGCAGCTATTAAATATATAATCTTTGGTACATTTTCTTCCGCCATATTCTTATACGGTTTAAGTATGGTTTATTCCATTGTTGGTAGTACGCAATATAGTGATATATCTGGAACCTTAGCTGCTTCTAACGCAATGGATCCAGTAGCAATTTTGGGTATAGCTCTAATCATGATAGGCATTGGATTCAAAATTGGTATAGTACCGTTTCACGCCTGGATTCCAGATGTATACGAAGGAGCTCCTACACCTGTTACAGCTTACTTGGCTATTGGAGCCAAAATAGCAGCCTTCGCGTTTTTGGCTAGGGTTGTTATTGGAGTTATGCTTCCAGCAGAAGAGCTGTGGGAGAATTGGCAAATGATTCTTGCTATTTCAGCCGTAGCGACTATGTTAGTAGGCAATGGGATTGCTATTGTGCAAACAAAAGTAAAAAGAATGCTCGCTTATTCTTCTATCGGTCATAGCGGAGTTTTATTATCAGCTGTTGTAGTCATGGGCTCGACTAATGGTATTGTCATAGAGAGTTTAGGATATTATTTAATAGGGTATGCCGTTACCAGCTTCGCCGTTTTTAGTGCAATAACTGCGGTGACCTATAGGAATGGTGTTGAATTGATCAAAGATTTCGCAGGGCTCTCTGATCAAAAACCACTGTTGGCGGCTTCAATAGCAATCGGACTGTTTTCATTGGCTGGGTTGCCTTTGTTCGTAGGATTCACTATTAAGTTTTACCTGTTTTCGTCAATAGCCATTGGAGGGTATCTATGGTTGGCAGGTATAGCTGTTTTCGCTAGTTTGATATCACTTTATTATTACTTGATAATGATTAAAAGTATGTATGTGGATACTGCTTCAAGTGAAGTAATACATAATAATATTATCGTCAAATGGCCGATGAAAACCGTGATTTTAGTATCAATTATAGCTACCATTGTTTTAGGAATTTACCCAGAACCCTTAGTAAATCAGATTAATGAGATCAGCAATCTGTTCACCCCATAAATTTAGAGGATGGAAAAATGATTGTATCCATAATAGGCAGCAGTACTGCTTTACCACATCATATTGTTATGGCGAGAGAACTAGGCATTGAACTAGCGAAAAATATCAATGTGGATTATGTAGTTTGCGGAGGTATGGGTGGTATTATGGAAGCGATCTGTGAGGGAGTCCAGATTGGAATAAGAGAAGGGTTTGCATGCCAAACTATTGGTATATTACCAGGCAATGATAAGTCCGCCGGAAACCAATACATTGATATCTCAATCGTTACAGGTATGGGATTTGCTAGGAATATAGTCGTAGCACTTACTGGAGATGTAGTGATTGCTGTAGGAGGGGCGTATGGAACTTTGTCAGAATTAGGGCATGCATTGTCCGAAGGGCGCCCGACTATTTCTTTGGATTCTTGGGATTTAACAACTACAGGCGAAGGCGAAGTTGTTTCTGAAAAATCCATGTTTACACGAGTTAGTAGCGTTGCAGATACTATCACTGCATTAAATGATGTAGTCAATAAATTGAATCATAAGGATGACATATGACTGCCGTCAAATCTATAACAGCTTTAGAGATACTGGATTCCAGAGGGAATCCCACAGTGGGATGTACTGTTATATTAAACGATGGTTCTGAAGGAACTGCGTACGTGCCTTCTGGCGCTAGCACTGGTCAACACGAAGCTTATGAATTAAGGGATGATGACCGTACTAGATACTTAGGGAAAGGAGTAAAAACTGCAGTGTCTAACGTTAACGAAATAATAAATACATCGTTGACGCAGAGTCAATATGATAGCTTTTGGGAGTTTGATAAAGCTCTTATTGGATTGGATCATACAGCAAATAAGAGCTCTATTGGGTCAAATGCGATTTTGTCAGTATCACTAGCAGCTGCCAAGGCCTTTGCTAAATCTAATGGTAATATGCCTCTTTGGAATTATCTGGCACAAGATAATAACAAGCCTCCAGAATTACCAGTGCCGATGCTCAATATATTGAATGGCGGGAGACATGCATCAAATTCTACAGATATTCAAGAATTTATGATAATACCTGCAGGGTTTGATTCATTTAATGAATCGTTGAGGGCAGGAGTTGAAATTTATCATACTCTCAAATCGATTCTAGGGTCTTTGGGACATAATTTGAACGTGGGAGATGAAGGAGGATTTGCTCCAGAATTGAATTCGAATGAAGAAGCTCTTGATCTAATCATGCAAGCTATAGAGCGTTCAGGATACGAGGCTGGGACACAAATAATGCTCGCCTTGGACGTAGCTGCATCAGAATTATATAACGAAGATACAGATTCCTATTTATTGGAAAGAGAAGGAATTACTGTAAATTCACATGATCTAATTAGCATATATCAAGGTTGGCTAAATAAATTTCCGATTATTAGCATAGAAGACGGATTAAATGAAGATGATTGGGATGGATGGATAGAATTGAACCATAGATTAGGAAGTCACATCCAGTTGGTCGGTGATGATTTATTAGTTACAAATATCGAGAGAGTTCACACCGCAAATGATTTAGGAGCATGCAACTCAATTTTATTGAAACCTAATCAGATAGGATCGATGTCGGAGACTTTACGAGCATTGAGATTAGCGAAAGCAAACGATTGGACTACAGTAATGAGCCATAGATCAGGCGAGACGGAAGATAACACTATTGCAGATTTGGCGGTTGGTTGGGCTGCAGGCCAGATAAAAACAGGAGCGCCAGCTAGATCTGATAGGGTAGCAAAATATAACCGACTACTTCAAATAGAGAATCAATTGGGGAATAATGCAGTTTTTACTGGCAAAAAGGTGTTTTCGAATTTTGTCTAATAGAGTAAAACTATGGTGAGAGCAAATTGGTATTCTGATCATCCTGCTGCATGTACATGTACAGAATGTGGGGAGAAAAAGAAGATACAAAATCTTGATCGTAAAATTGGACGTAATGAGAAATGTCCCTGCGGAAGTGATAAGAAATATAAGAGATGTCACGGTAAGTAGATTTTGGTAAAATTTTGGTGATTAGATAATGAATAGAATTGGAGGCAGCGATAGTGACTACTAAGATAGGGATTAACGGGTTTGGCAGAATCGGTAGATTAGTAACTAGGGCATGGTTGGAAGATTATAAAGATCTAGATGTGGAAATTTGTGCCGTTAATGGTTTAAGTGATGTCGCTACTTATGCTCACCTTTTCAAACACGATACCACCTATGGTAATTACTCCGGGGATGTCCAAACTGCCGGTAATGATTTGATCATTGATGGTCACAGTGTGAGAGTCTTTAGTGAACGTGAACCAGCAAACATACCCTGGTCTGAATTAGGAATAGACATCGTTATTGAGTCCACCGGCAAATTTACTGATTCTTCAAAAGCTGTCGCTCATATAGAAAGTGGAGCACAAAAAGTGTTGGTATCAGCCCCTGCGAAAGGTGCGGATGCGACAATAGTATTGGGCATTAATGAAAATATTTATGATAGTAAATCTCACCAGATAGTGTCTAACGCTTCTTGCACTACGAATTGTTTTGCACCAATGGTTAAAGTGTTGCAGGATGCTTTTGGAATCGAGCACGGACTAATGTCAACAATACATTCATTTACTAATGATCAGTCGGTATTAGATAGAGGACATAAGGATTTACGTAGAGCACGGACAGCATCCATGAATATTATACCTACTACTACTGGCGCTGCGAGATCGGTGGGTGTTGTGATCCCCGAATTGGAAGGAAAGCTACATGGGATAGCCTACAGGGTTCCCACAAATACATGCTCAGCTACTGATTTTACTGCTAACTTGTCAGTCTCAGTCACTGTGGAAGAGGTAAATGAGGCTTTCAAAAAAGCTTCAGAAACAAACTTAAAAGGTATATTGGAATATAGTGAGGAACCATTGGTGAGTTCAGACTTTAGAGGGAATTCTCACAGTTGCATATTTGATTCTTTGTCTACCATTGTGATGCAAGATAATATGGTGAAAATACTAGGATGGTATGACAATGAATGGGGTTACTCTTGTAGAACTATTGAGTTGTGCTCATTGATGGGTAAATCTTTGGACTGATAAGTGACTCATACGATTGGCTTGTTGAGACACGCCTGTACGCAACTAATGCAAAAAAAATATGGTGTTCCTCTAGTCCTTGTAGGACTTTTGATCGTTGCCGCGAGCCTTAGGATTAATGGGTTTGATTGGGATAATGGATTAGGATTCCACCCTGATGAAAGATCTATTTACATGAGGTCCTATTGTATGTTCTTAGATCTTATGGGAGGATCCCTTCCTCAGTACTGTGGGATACCGCCTATAGGACCTGAATTAAGCATTGGGCAATATTTTGACCCAGACATAAGTCCGCTTAATCCCCACTGGTTCCCTTTAGGAACGATTCTGATTTATATATTAGTGCTGAGCCAATTTTTTATACCTGTTGTAGATGTAATGGATCTAAGGTATGTAGGTAGAACTCTTACGATTGCTGCAGAGCTATTCAGCATCTTAATATATTATAGACTGTCTTACAAAATGTTTGGGTTTAAAGCAGCATTAATCAGTGCAACTCTCATAGCGTTTTCTGTATCACATATTCAACATTCTCTTTTTTATCGGCCGGAACCGTTCATGGTGCTTTTTAGTGGTATTGTCCTTCTTGCTTGTTGGAACAGATGGGTAGCATCAGCATGGAAAACTTCAGTATTGATTGGATTAGCATTAGGATTATCTGTAGCATTCAAAGTTAGTGGTGTCTTGTTAGTCATACCGGTGGTTGTACTTTTTGTAGGTATGTGGGGACGTGATAACAATTTCTTATTAAACCAAAAATTATTAAAGTATATTCTAGAAGGTATAGGAATAGGCTTAATTGCGACAATTACATTCATAACAGTTTCTCCGTTCACTATATTAGATTTCGAGCAATTTTATTCAGACATTACAATCCAATCAATGATGGCTGGCTCTGCAGGAATGTTTCCATTCACGACACAATATTTTGGTACTCCTTCTATTTTATATAACACCAGACAACTCTTTTATTGGGGACTTGGGATCCCCCTAGGAATTTCGAGCCTCATTTTAATTGGCAGAGGTATATGGAACTTGTATGTGGGTAGGAATATCAGTTTTCAGTATATATTTCTATTAAGTTGGGTGCTTCCGTTTTTCTTTTTCATAGATTCTTATGAGGTAAGATTCTTGCGATATTTATATCCAATCATCCCGATATTGTTTGTTCTTAATGGCAAGTTTATTTCAGAAATACCAAGTGTATTCAGGCATTATTTTCACAGCCGAATGAATAAAACTTTAGATACGGGTGGTAGGTTAGGATTCTTGATAGTTGGGATTATCTTGATTTCTCATTCGGTTTATGGCGTAGGGTTCGCTCAAATATATAATTCGGATCATACTGCGATTCAAGCAAGTAAATGGATTCAAGAATCTATCCCTATAAATACTAATTTAATAATTGAAAGTCATTGGGATGAACAAATCCCTGCACTTCACAATTACAACACTTGGTTATTTCCAGCTTACGAAGAAGATACGATTGATAAAACATATACACTAGCGACCTATCTTGAATCCTCAGAATACATAATGTTTTATAGTAATAGACCATATGTTGGCATTACAGCTGACCAGAGTCGTTATCCGTATGCTTCTGCTTATTATCGCGCTTTATTTGAACAAGATTTAGGATATGAATTAGAGAAAGTATTTCAAGAATACCCCTCAGTAGCAGGGTTTCATGTGAAAGATACAAGTCACATCAAAACAGGACTAAATGTCCCTGACAAGTTACGTTCATATTATGACGCTAAAGCCGGGATCAGTGTAGGCTATGCTGATGAGAATGTGGTTAATTATGATCATCCGTTGGTACTGATATTTAAAAACAAAGAACATAAATCAGTAGACGAAATCATAAATACTATATTGACGTATGAATCTACTAGCCTCTATCCATATGAGACACTTCTTCTTGAATCCGAAAACAAAGTGGTTGTAAATTCTAATATTGATAATTCGGAGTTCTCTGATTTTAACGGAATACTTAGATGGATAGTTATTTTGGGATTGATGTCTGTCCTAGGGACTCCTGTAATATTGATTGCATGTAAATTCTTGCCGGATCGAGGATACGGTTTAGTGAAGATCTTCGGCTTGTTTTTCATTGGGTATTTACTTTGGATATTAGTCTCTATTGGGCTCTTATCCAATACTGCTCTGGGTTGTTGGGTCGTGATTATATTATTCGCCTTATTTAATATCACATTAATGTGTAAATATTTTTCTGAAATTAAAGGCTATTTAGTTGAAAACTGGAAATATGTATGCAGTGTTGAAATAGTATTCATGTTAAGTTTTTTGGGTTTTCTGATATTGAGGATGAGTAACCCTGATTTGTGGCATCCTTATCGAGGTGGTGAAAAACCTATGGAATTAGCATATTTTAATGCGGTTCTTAGATCTGTTTCATTCCCTCCTTATGATCCATGGCTGTCTGGGTCGGTAATGAACTATTATTATTGGGGATATGTTCCATTGTCTATTTTGACAAAACTTACTAATTTACCCACTACGATCGCTTTCAACTTGAGTGTAGTAACTCTGTTTTCTGTTACATGCACTCTTCTTTTTTCTTTGGGAGCTAATTTGTATTTAGGCTTGACTAAAATACAAATTGGAAATTCAAATACCAGGCTTATAAAGATTGCGGGATGTGGATTGCTTGCTGTTATAGCTGTAACCATTTTTGGTAATACCGACGGTGCTGTACAAATTTGGGAAATGATTGCTAATAGGGTCCCAATTGATACTTGGTTTTATGTTTTCGATTACTGGAGAAGTAGCAGAATAATTCCAATGTTGCCACAAATTCCGAATACTGCAGCTGTATTCTGGATAACTGAAGGATCGGGATCGAGCCAACAATTTTCACCTCATATTACAGAATTCCCTTTCTTTACATTTTTGTTCGCAGATTTACATGCGCATATGATATCTATTCCATTTTCACTAATGACACTTATATTTGGAGTGAACGTCTATTTGTCTCGATGCAGTGGAAAACGAGTTTTCCTAGCGTTACTCCTGTTTGCACTTGCTTGTGGTAGTTTGTTTGCTATTAATGCATGGGATTATCCTACTTATTGTGGGTTAGGATTCATGCTCTTGATTGGGAGACTCCTTATTCGAAAAGTTACTAAGTCTACATTGAGAGAAACAGGGGTGCTAGTAGCTATGTATATGTTAATTGGCTATGTTGCCTTTTGGTTGTTTCATTTGGAATTTAACTCCGCTGAAGCATCTTTAGTTACCTCGTTGTGGTCCACTCCTGTGATGGATTACATGCAGATTAAATTATTTCCAGTTTTGGCAATAAGTAGTTTGTTAAGTGTATGCGTTATAAAAGATTGGGGAGTTGTGCGTCAGCTTGGTCAGTTAAAGATTAATTATTATCTGCTAATTATATTTTCGGTGTGTACAGTAGTAGCTATATACTTAAGTTTAATTGGATGGAGTTTAGCAGGAATATTGATAATGGCATTAGCGGGTTTGTGCTACTGTGCGAGATCATTGACGTCTGATGCTAAGGTTGATATCAACCAAGAGTGGTTGATGCTTCCAATTATTTTAATGGCTTATTCTTTATTGATGGACTTGGGAGTTGAATTTATCAGATATGATGATGACATCGGTAGAATGAATACTCTATTCAAGTTCTATTTACAGTCTTGGATAATATCCGGGGTAGCTTCTGTTGGGATAATACTCATATTGGTAAAAGTAACCGTTAGATTAAACACTTTTATTATTAGACCACTCCTAATATCTCTACTGGCTATACCCGTATTATTATTTATGATTTATCCAGTATTTTCTATATATCCGAGAGTACATGATAGATTTGTAAATACAGAAATGACGCTTGATGGATTCAAATATGCTGAAACAGCAATGCATGTTGAACGAGATCAAGTATTTGGTCTGAATTCAGACAAGGAAATGATTGATTGGTTAAACCGTTCTATTTCCGGTGTTCCTATTGTGCTTGAGGGTCACGGAGATCAGTATAGATGGAATGGCCGCGTATCTTCATATACTGGATTCCCTACGGTATTAGGATGGCCCTGGCATCAAACTCAGCAAAAACCTTATCTGCATGCCGAAATATTAAATAGGGCTAGGGATGTAGATAAGATCTATCAAAGTGATAGCTTGGAGACACAAGTTAAGTTGATAAAGAAATACAAGATCGATTTGATCGTATGGGGAGAACTTGAGTCTATTTATTACAACAAAGAATCGTTACGTTATTTAGAAAAACTGGAAGACTCCGGCTTTATAAGCAATATTTATTCTCTAGAAAGGAATAGGATTTACCAAGTTAAAGATTACTAACTCGCCTCATGTTTTGGATAGGAACCGAAAATCGTAAGTTTGGACACCAGAGGTTCTATTTTAGCAAAACAAGTTTTTAGTACTTGATCTTCTCTGTGTCCTAAGCAGTCTATCAAAAAATGATAACGGCCTAGAATTTCCTTGGTAGGTCTTGACTCTATTTTAGTCAAATTGATCGATTCTGCCGCAAATACGCCTAGCACTTCGTATAAACTTCCTGGTTTATCTTCTTTGAATGATATGCAAATGGAAGTTTTATCGTTCCCTGTAAATTTGTGATCTGAATGAGATAGTATTATAAATCTCGTTTCGTTGTTGTCTTGGTCTTGTATTTTGGAATCTCTGATGACACCGTTATAAATATCTGCAGTTCGTTGTGGACCAATTGCTGCGCTATTTCGGGTGTCATTTAGCATTGTGGTAACTGCTGTAGCATTGCTTAACGAGGCTATTTGCTCTGCTTCAGGGAAATGTGTTTGTAAGTAGTTCTTGCATTGCCCTAATGATTGCGGGTGTGAGTATACATATTCTATTTCTTTAATAGAAGTAGATGGTTTTGTGATTAAGTAATGGTTTATGGGTAAAATAACTTCGCCTTCAATAGATAGTGTAGGATTGTTTATGAGTAAATCTTGGGAGTAAGTTACAGGACCTTCTAGGCTATTTTCGATTGGGATTATCCCAATCGATTGTTTGTTTTCAATGACTGCCTGTCCTACTCTGAGAATAGTAGGTTCGGAAATTCTGTTTAAGGAAGAGTCGTATAAGATTGCTGCCTCTTCCGTAAATGTTCCTTCAGGTCCTAAATACACAAAATTTTTACTCATCACACCCCTGTGAATATGTTATAAATCATAAGCTCGTTGTTAGGAGACCCTGCGACTATTACTTGGTCCCCACTTTGTAATACTAAGTTGTTAGAAGGCCTAAGATGAGCACCATTTCTTACTACCAGGCAAACTAGACAATTATCGGGCATTTCCAGTCCAGATAAGGGAGTGTTATCCGTGATTATTTTACTATCTGCCGGGATCGTTATTGATAGAAGATTAGAGTTGCTCTGCTCAATCGGCAATATATGTTTAATACCAGTATCTGATATAGAGTTCTCCAATTCTCTCAACATAAAATAATCTTTGTCTATGACAGTATCAATTCCGCTAACATTGAATAAAATTTTAAGACTTAAGTCATTTACAATTGCTACAGTCTTTTGGACATTATATATTTCACGAGCCGCTTGGCATACTAAAAGGTTAGCTCCGTCTACATCTGTCAGAGCAAAAACGACGTCGGCTGGTCTTTGGATTCCTGCTTTTTCTAATTGGTCTCTTTGAGTTGCATCTCCGTGTATGATCATACTCCCAAATTTGTCCCATAAATATTCGGTTTTCCGGTAATCTTTTTCTAGAATACATAGTTCGTGTCCCGAGCTAATTAGAGATTCAGCTAGCAAGTGACTGACTGTGTTATATCCCACGATGATAGCAAACATAGTTATTATTAAAACATCCTAGTTTGATTAGTATCTACCGGAATCGGAAACATAGAAGCTAGAGTGTTGGCTAGTAGATTCTCGACATTGATCACGTTGAAGGTTGATGAGTTATACAAGTCAAAACTCATACTATTATCACTAAGACATATGGCTTTAGGCACGTTGTGCACTAGTTGGAGATTCTTACTTACTATCAGATTTTTAAGGTAATTGTTGGAAACAGCAACACAAACATCAAAATGATCCAGTTCTGGGACATGATAAATATTTTGCTCAGGAAGTGCCAAATCCAGAATACCTGTTACATTTGGGAAGTGCCCTAGGTAATCTAAAATTGACTGATCTTCAGTAACTAATACAATATTATTATCTCTATTGAGTACGCTTCTCAGGGTACTCTCTACTACATGGTCATTGCCATATAAATATATGTTCATGAGGATATTTTACCATCCAAAGGTTTATTGCTACTCCATATCAAAGTGTTGCACTTGGAATGAGTCATTATGTAGCTGGCAGTTTTACCAAATGCATGATTCAGTTCATTTGTCTTATTAGGAATTAACATTATAGTATCTGCGCCTATACTGTTAGATCCTGCAACCAGCGTAGGTCCTATGGCTCTACCTTGTAATATCAATGTTTGTATTTTTACTTTTTCTTCGTTTGCTATAGCTTCAATGATACTTAGAACTTTTTCCGCAATATTAACTCTAGGAATTTCAGCGTTTAGAGGTTCGGAATAAGGGATCACATTAACATATGTGGCTACGATCACGGATTTTGTACGTTTAGCTGTTTTGCAAATCCATCTGAAGGCATTTTGATTCTGCTCGTTTTCATCAACGGCCACTAAAATTTTTTCTGATATCATTTCATGCCCTTATTCAGGATCAATTAATGATCCTTCACTCAGTTTCTCTACTTGCTCTGTCCTGCCTGTCACTACGAGAAGGTCACCTATCTTAATTTCTTCGTCTTTAGAAGGGTTTAATATATAGTTTCTTCCTCTTCTCATAGCAAGGACTGAGACCCCGTTTCTAAGATGTTTACCCCCAAACCCAGCCTCTTCTATGGTCATATTATACATTTCTTTAGGCGGGCGAATTTTACTAATTCCTGCATTGGGAGCAATTTCCATATAGTCCAATATATTGTCATTAAAATCGACATGAGCTACACGTCTAGCACTTTCCATTTCAGGATATACAATTTTATCGGCCCCGATTTTATCAAGTGTGTCTCCATGTATGTTACTACCAGCTCTGGCTATTATATGAGGCACATTCATGCTTTTTAACGTGACTGTTATCAATATGCTAGCCTGCATATTATCAGATCCTAATGCTACAGCAGCAACATCAAATTCAGGGACTCCCAATTCTCTAAGTGTAGCTTCATTAGTTGCATCGGCTCTTACTGCATAGGTGACATCCCCTAGCATATCTTGAATACGTTCATCGTTTGTATCTATAGCTAATACGTCGTGACCGGCTTGATAAAATTCTCTAGCCATGGTAGATCCGAATCTACCCAACCCTATAACGCATACTTGTTTTTTCATAACATCCCCAATCTTATGGTTTGGCTACCAATTCAACGTTGAATATTGTACAACACTTACAATTAACCAAGTGTTACCCGTTCTCTAACATATCTGTAGGAAGTACTTTCCGTTACCAAAGAAAATGCTAAATATAATGGTACAAGCCTGCCTAATATCATGGTCAAGGAAAATAACGTGGTGGTCAGCGTATTCAGTTCAGGCACAATCCCTGTGGAAGACCCGGTAGTAGCGTAAGCAGAGAATACGTCAAACATTACATTTATAAATGATAATTCGGGGTGAAGAAATGTTAATGTAGGCGCTATTATTAACACTATGACCAGAGATAAAATAGTTACCGTTAGAGCTCTCATTACTTGAAAATGTGCTATTTCACGCCCAAACATTTCTGCTTGTGAACGTCCTCGTAATGAAGAAATCACGGCTGCAGCAAGCACTGCTATGGTAGTTGTTTTTATTCCCCCTGCAACGGAGCCAGGGGATCCTCCGATTAGCATTAATATTGAATATAGGATTTTTGTGAAATCAGTGGATTCTTTAAAATTCACTGTGGTGAACCCTGCTGTTCTTCCACTGATAGTATGAAAAACCGAAGAAAATATTTGATCAATTATAGGTAATGCACCAATCGTGCCATCGTTTCGGTATTCGAGTCCCATAAATACTATTGCTCCCAATCCCCAAAGAGCGAGATTGGCCATGATTATCATTTTGGTATTTAAAGTTAGCCTGTTAAAGTGGCGGTGCCTAAAAATATCGACCAAGGATGCCCAGCCAAAGCTACCTAAAATTATTAAAATCGCCACAATTATCATCAAGCCATAGCTTTTGGTCAGAATTGAGGCTCCCTCGGCATTGATTGTAAACCCTGCATTATTGAATGCGGAAACGGATAGGAATATAGACTCCCACAATTGTTGCGAAGTGTTTTCTGACTGGATGCTTGTAGTAAATACCCATATAAGCAGAAACCCAACTATATAAAATATCATTACCACCGTTATTATATTAAGGGCTAATCGTTTAAGACCTTGCATTCTATCGAATCCCATGTCTCTCATCAGTAATCTTTGAGGCAGGGTAGATTTTTGACCGATGATGATTAATATAAAGGTTGCGGCAGTCATAAATCCTAGTCCGCCAATAGTCATCATCGCGAATATTACTACTTGTCCGAACATTGACCAGTATTCAGCGGTGGAGACCGCAGTATGGCCAGTTACTGTTGCAGCTGATGTCGCTGTGAGTATGGCTATACGGAATGGGGTGAAGTTATTATCTGAGCAGTTTGTTATTCCAGCATTACAGTTGTTAGAGATAGGAAGTAGTAATAATACGGTGCCAATTACGATGAATCCTAGGAACCCTATTAGAATATATATATGCGAACCTTCCCATATAGAAGTACGTCGCATATCACTAGCGCTCACCATCGTGGGGCCACTTTCTGTGATTCTAGGCTGAGTAACTATTTGTTCTTCATGTGAATTGAGAGGTGAATTATTCAAAAACTGATATCCAAAATGTTGATTTGCCTAGGTTTTTACCATATACAATTATACCAGTAGGCTATGAGCGTGTAACGATTACAGGGTGGACTAGTTTTCTTAATCTCTATAATATATATTCCGGAAACTTGGATATTTAAGGTGTATTGATGTCAAGCAGTCACAATCAAGTGTCATTAAGGTATGACCCAATCATTATAGATAGCAAATGGCAATCCAGATGGGCAAAAGAACGTATATATGAAGTTAACAACGCTTCTGATAAGCCTAACTGGTATGAAATGACCATGTATCCGTACCCTTCCGGTGACTTACATATTGGGCACTGGTATGCTTTTTCGCCAGCTGACTGTCATGCTCGCTTCCGTAGAATGCAGGGCTACAATGTATTACACCCTATAGGTTTTGATGCTTTTGGATTGCCTGCTGAAAATGCTGCTATAAACAGAGGGATTCATCCCGAAACCTGGACTATGCAAAATATTTCTACCATGAGGGACCAATTAAAATCTTTGGGTGCGGTTTATGACTGGAATCGAGAAGTAATTTGCTGTGACCCTGAATATTATGAATGGAATCAATGGCTTTTCTTGAAGTTTTTTGAACGAGGATTAGCTTATAAACAAAAGGCTCCTGTAGTTTGGTGTCCGTCATGCAACACTGTCCTTGCGAACGAACAGGTTGTAAATGGAAATTGTGAACGGTGCGATACAGTTATTACTCGCAAAGATCTAGAACAATGGTTTTTAAGAATTACAGACTATGCGGATGAGTTATTGAATTTTGATGGATTGATTGAATGGCCTGAAAAAATTTTAACTATGCAACGGAATTGGATTGGAAAAAGCGACGGAGTAGAGATTAAATTTGATTTATCTAATCCAGAAAATACGAACTTAGTAAACACCGAAATAACCACGTTCACAACTAGGATTGACACAATTTTTGGTGTTACTTTCATGGCAATAGCTCCCGAACACGAATTAATAGAATCTTTAACGACTGATAATAATCGGAGTGCAGTAACAAGCTATTTGGATCAAGCTCGCCAAGTATCCGAAATCGATCGTTTGTCTACAGAAAAAGTAAAAACAGGTCAGTTTTTAGGTTCTTATGCTGTTAATAGGCTTAATGGCGCACATGTTCCGATTTATGTGGCTGATTATGTTTTGCCTAATTATGGAACAGGTGCAGTGATGGGGGTGCCGGCTCACGATGAAAGAGACTTTGTGTTTGCATCGAACTATGATCTAGATATTGTACAGGTTGTATCCTCAGGAGGTACCAACTTAACAGAATTAAAAGAAGCTTTCGTTGAAGATGGTGTATTGATTAATTCAGGCGAATATTCTGGGCTTAAGAATAGAGAAGCTATAAAAGTCTTGGGTGCTGAAATGGAATCTAAAGGATGGGGTAAAGTTACCACAAGCTATAGAATTAGGGATTGGCTGATATCTAGACAGAGGTATTGGGGAACACCGATTCCCATGATCACATGTAAAATTTGCGGTATTCAACCAGTGGATATTAAATCTTTGCCAGTAGAATTACCTGCTGATGCAGACTTCACTCCATCTGGAGAATCGCCATTGGCGACAAGTGAAAGTTTTGTGAACACCATTTGTCCGAATTGTGGAGGTGAAGCTGAAAGAGAGACTGATACCATGGATACGTTCTTTGATTCATCCTGGTATATGTACAGATATCTTAATCCCAAGTATAAAGAAGGTCCTTTTGAAGATCAGTTGGTCAAGTCTTGGATGCCTGTCGATCAGTATACTGGTGGTGCCGAACATGCAGTTATGCATTTACTCTATTCAAGATTTTTCACTAAAGCTCTAAGAGATATGGGATTAGTTAATTTTGATGAACCTTTTTTGAGACTATTCAATCAAGGAATTATTTTGGGGCAAGACCATGAAAAAATGAGCAAAAGCCGTGGTAATGTAATCAATCCAGATGATGTAGTCACCGTTATGGGGGCAGATGCTGTGCGGGTTTTCCTAATGTTTATAGGTCCTTGGGACCAAGGTGGACCATGGAGTAATGTGGGCATCAATGGAGTGGCAAGATGGCTCAATAGGATTTGGAATATAACATCTGAAACATTTGAACCGGTTGAACACAATGATTTGGATCATGATTTACAATCTTACACAGAACAGCTTTTACATAAGACTATTAAAAAAGTGCATGAAGACTTAGATAAATTCAAATTCAACACTGCTATTGCCGCATTGATGGAATTTTCTAATCATTTAAGCAAAGTTTGGAATTCCAAGAATATTAGCACAGATGTTTGGGCCAATTGCATCAAACAACTCTTGTTGATGCTAGCTCCCATCGCGCCCCATTTGGCAGAGGAGCTTTGGGAAATTAATGGATATGATTTTAGTATTCATAATCAACAATTCCCAGATTGGGACGAATCCTTGATAGAGGATGATTCTATTACCCTTATCGTGCAGATTAATGGCAAACTAAGAGATACAGTTCAAGTTTCTACCGGACTTACTGAAGAACAGGCTCAGGAAGTGGCTGTTTCAAGTAATAAAATCCAACCATACATACAAGAGGCATTTATAAAAAAAGTTATATACGTGCCAGACAGACTAATTAATATTGTTGTCTGAGTACTATATAACTTTGAAAACACCTTGTAATCAGATATAATATTGCATATTCCAAACGATTACGCTAGGGAAGGTGGTGAAATTCCACCACGGTTGCGCCACTGTGTCCACTGAGAATTGTTCGAGGTGTTAGTCAGAAACCTAGGGGATGTTTGATATTCTGCGCAATACAGAAGACAGACCTGAAATGTTTTACTTGCCAGATGGCAAGTTTTTTTTTGTCATGGCTAAAACCATAGGAGGGAGAGATGACCTTAGTTGAAGAACATGCTTTGTTACCAGATGATATCGATCGTGGAAGTATAGGCATGGTTACAGCTAAACTGTTAGAGAACGGGTGGGAAGATGACGAGCAATTGTTTGTCGCTTCCAGAATTGTAAGAGCAGAAGGTGATATTGAAATTTCTAAATTTATAAAGTTTAGTGATGGTGCCGTCTCGAAAGCAATTGATGCATTGTTAATGAAAAGAACAATAGTTACTGATGTCAGAATGGTACAAGTAGGTATTTCTGAAGCTTTGTTGAAATCTGTTGGTGTATCAACTATTTGTAGGATAAATTCTCCTGAAGTTGCTGATCGCGCCCAAAAAGATCAAACTACTAGATCCATAGCTAATATTAGGGAACTACATAATTATTTAGACGATTCTATTCTTTGTGTAGGGAACGCGCCCACAGCACTGTTGGAAATACTAGATTTAATTAGATCTGGATCTATACACCCAGCAATGGTGATAGGCATGCCTGTAGGGTTTATCGCTTGTGCTGAATCAAAATATGAATTGACTCAAACTGATGTTGAATATATAACCGTCACTGGAAACAGAGGAGGCAGTTCAGCAGCAGCAGCGACAATCAATGCTTTGGTTCTGTTGGCGTTGGACCGAATTAATAATAAGGGCTAAAAATGAAAGATAATAAAATAGGTATTGTAGTGCTTGCACATGGTAGTCAGAGAGGATTTTCTAAAGATGAATGTTCTTGTAGATTAATTCCTAATGGGAAACACGAAGACGTAGGAGACATACCTTGGTGTATGGAATGTCCGGATACTGCGAAAGGGGTATCTGAATTACGGGACATGATACAGGCAAAAATGGGCGATAACCACGTAACAGTGATAAGTTCGTTTTTGGAATTTTTGGAACCTGACCCCTTCCAAGCAGTAGAAACATTGATTACGGAAAATATCACGGATATAGTGATATTCCCTTTCTTACTAGGCAATGGGAAACATGCTACTCTGGAAATGGAAGAACTCAAAGACGATCTTAGCTCAAAACACCCTGGAATAACCTTGAATATAACTCGGGGTATTGGGGCTGATTACAGACTAGCTAATATTATTAAGGAAAGAGCAAGTGTAGTTGTTGATGAGATAGATGAAAATGCTAAGCATGGCGTGATAATCGTTAAAGCAGGAACAAAAACGGAATATGATGACTGTGAATGGCTGAAAGAGATTTCCGATCAAGTACAAGTTGAGTTAGGTGAATCATATGTAACAACCTATGCTCAATCTCATTATGGTGTTCCAGAGATAGATGAGCGTACTAATTATTTGATACAAAACCACGATATTAAAGAAATCACATTTGTGCCATATGTGTTCTTCCCTGGGCTTATATTGCAAAGGAACATAATGGGGAATATAAAAAAATATCAAGAGCATTTTAACAATGTTGAGTTTTCATTATGCCCTCCTTTAGGCATTACTAGTGAATTAAGAGATATTGCGATAGATAGGATTAATTACACCATCGAAAATCAGCCCCAAATGAACAAATAGATTTGGTATATACTGAATCAATGAATTATTTGTAAAGGATTTAGTTTGGTAGAAAATGATTCAAAATCGAATTTGAGAACCGGTTTCACTACTGGATCTTGTGCTTCAGCTGCTGCAAAAGCTGCCGTAGTTGCATTGTTTAATGAAAGCGCAGTTAGCGAGGTAGAAATTCTCCTTCCTGTTGGTAAACTTCAGAGTTTTCAAGTTCACCGATGCACATTTGTTAATAAAAACAAAGTTACATGTTCGATTATAAAGGATGCGGGAGACGATCCAGACGTTACCCATGGGGCTGAGATTTGCGCGACTGTATCTGCTCATCCATCAAATGAAAACGAAGTTGAAGTGATTTTAAAAAAAGGAGATGGTGTAGGCCTTGTTACAAAACCCGGTACAGGCATAGAAGTGGGTGGCCCTGCTGTTACTAGAGTTCCCAGAAGAATGATAACCTCATCTGTTTTGGAAGCAGTGCAGAGCAATGATAAAGAATTCAAAGGCATTATTGAAGTTGAACTGTCCGTTCCAGGCGGTGAAAAGATAGCTGAAAAAACTACTAATGCAAGATTAGGAGTACTTGGAGGCATATCTATATTAGGAAGTACTGGTATTGTCCATCCTTACTCTACCGCTTCTTGGAGAGCGAGTGTTCACGTTGCTATTGATGTGGCTGCCACTAACAAAATTGAACATTTAGTTCTAACAACTGGAACTCGAAGTGAAGAATACAGTAAGAAATTATTAGACTTAGATGACATGGCCTTCGTTCAAGTAGGCATATTTAGTGGGCATTCTATGAAGCGAGCTAATATGCGCGGGATAAAACGAGTGTCACATGTAGGCATGATCGGCAAGTTTGCTAAACTTGCAAAAGGGTACTTTGTTACCCATGTGGCTGGGAACCAGGTAGATGTCAAATTCTTGTCAGAATTGGCGAAAAATGCAGGAGCGTCACAAGAAGTTTTGACTAAATTGTTAACCACAACTAGTGGTAGAGAGTTTCAAGAAATCGCTTTAAGTAATGGGTTAGACAGTATATATCCTGTTCTTTGTGATTTAGTGTGTGCAAAGAGCGTAGAATTTATGGGAGACTCAGCTGGTAATTTAATCATAGATGCAATGTGTTTTGATTTTGAAGGCAATTTATTAGGATCCTCTTCGACTTCCGGTTCTTTACCGATTATGGCCAAACGGTGATCACATGAGTAAAGTAGACTCTAAATTACCATATTATGGTATGGAAGATGACTTGTTTGAAAAACGAGTTCCTTTAAATGGCCAAATTACAAAAAGAGAGATCAGAGCATTAACTATAAGCTTGTTACAACTTTCTCATAAGTCTGTGGTATGGGATATCGGATCCGCGACAGGTTCAGTGGCAATTGAAGCTTCAAGGATAGCTATAAACGGTGAAATAATAGCTGTAGAAAAAGATTCTAAAAATATTTCTATTTTGAAATCTAATGTAAGCACCCATAATGCTTATAATGTAAAAATTATCGAAGGTGCTGCACCAGATATCCTTTATGATCTATCATCACCTGATTCCATATTTATTGGTGGGACAGGAGGGCAAATGGACGAAATAATTCGGTATTCTTCTGATCGTTTAATGCAAGACGGTATCATAGTGATGAATTTTGCTTCGATTGAAAGATCTGTGAAGGCGTATAATCTATTAAAGCATCAAAATATGGAAGCTAGTTACATGGCAGTAAATATAAGTAAAGGGAGAGAATTGCCTGATGAATCATTGGTTTTATCTCCTATGAACCCTGTATTTATAGTGCAGGGAAAGAAACAATAATATATCGGTGAATGAAATGGCTAACCAAAATATAGGAAAATTTTATGCAGTTGGAGTCGGTCCGGGTGATCCGGATTTACTAACTCGCAAAGCTTACCAAGTTTTATCTGAAGTAGAGGTCATATGGGCTCCAATTGCTAGGACTAGCGAGCAGTCTTATTCATTGAGTATTGTTGGGCAGGCGTTAAATTTGGAAGATAAGGTCATTGTAGAGAGTTCGTTTCCGACTGATGATGAAGCTGGTGCGTTAGCGGTGTGGGAAAAATCTGCTGTAGATATTATAGAGTATTTGAAACGAGGTAAGGATGTAGCTTTTATAACAGAGGGAGATCCTATGATATATAGTACCGTCTCCTATGTGCTGGAAGTTATTACTACTCAATGCCCAATGGCAGAAGTTGAAATCATACCAGGGGTATCTTCAGTAATGGCAGCGGCCTCGAGCGCGGGCATACCATTAGTAAGACACGGTCAAAAGCTAGCTATACTCCCATACGTGTACGGAATCGATGATTTAAGAGAAGCTATTTCTAATTATGACACTATCGTATTGATGAAAGTTAACAAATTATTGTTGACGGCCCTTGCGAATTTAGAGCAATTAGGACTGTTGGGTAAAACAACTTACGTCCGAAGGGCATCGACAGATAACGAAAGAATAGTTCAAAATTTGAAAGATCTAACAGAACAAGATTTAGATTATTTCTCTTTATTAATTATAAGGAAAGGTGAATAATATGCCGGGAAAACAAGGGAAAGTGTACTTCATAGGAGGCGGCCCTGGAGATCCAGAATTGCTGACTATAAAGGCCAGGAACATCATCGAGATTGCGGATATAGTAATCTATGCAGATTCGCTCGTTCATCCATCCATAGTAGATTTTGCGAATCCCAAAGCAGAAATTTATGGTAGTAAAAAATTGAATTTAGAAGAAATCACTGAATTGGAATTAAAGGCCGCTAGCGAAGGAAAGATAGTTGCTAGAGTGCAAAGCGGGGACCCTTCGGTATACGGCGCAATTTTGGAACAAATGCGTATTTTAAAATCTAATGGTGTTGACTTCGAAATAATTCCAGGTGTTGCGTCAGCATTTGCTGCCTCGGCATTGCTACAAACAGAATTGACTGTGCCAGGAGTATCTCAATCAGTGATATTTACTAGATTAGAAGGCAGGGTCCCGATGCCACCAAAAGAACAACTTAAAGATTTAGCGTCTCATGGTTGTACCTTGCTGATATTTTTGAGCATAACTAGAATGACAAAATTGGTTAGCGAATTACGTGAAGCGGGATATTCCGATGACACTCCAATAGCAGTCGCGTACAAAGTAGGATGGGAAGAAGAACAGGTGATTCGAGGAGATCTCACAGATATAGCAAAAAAAGTTAGAGATGCAAAAATAACTCTGAGCGCCTTAGTAATGGTAGGCGCTGCTTTTGATCCCAACATACTAGATATGGATGATGTGGACACTTCAAATTTGTATTCTCCTGAATATACGCATTTGTATAGATCAGCGGTGGCGAACAGCAAATAATATATTGAGGTAAATTATATGCACGTTGCTGTATTGTCGCTATCAAAAACAGGATCCGTTAAAGCGGCTGAATTAGTCAACTGCGGTGGCGACATTAACTTTGAAGCTTATTGTTTACGAACGGACTCCTCTATAGATATAGACTATAAGCTTATCAAAACTCCTGTTTTTGATTGGGTAGAACATATATTTAATAGTTACTCTGCTATCGTTTTGATTATGCCAGTAGGGATAGCTGTCAGAATGGTTGCTCCTCTCCTAACTTCTAAACATAGTGATCCAGCAGTGATATCCGTTGATGATGTTGGTAACTTTGCAATCAGTTTGGTGTCGGGTCACCTTGGAGGAGCTG
>CEVU01127833.1_pt1 | contig 23966 bp, 27 predicted proteins | sample 427081 | NCBI WGS metagenome assembly CEVU01 (sample SAMEA2623868, study PRJEB7988) | marine metagenome | biome: marine biome (ENVO:00000447); feature: deep chlorophyll maximum layer (ENVO:xxxxxxxx); material: "saline water (ENVO:00002010), including plankton (ENVO:xxxxxxxx)" | depth 80 m | reverse complement strand
AAAATATTTAAGTGTTCTTTTGTTGGATATCCTTTGTTTTTTTCTAGAGAAAAATCAGGATAATGTTTACTTAAGGCTACCATTAGGTTGTCTCTATGGACTTTTGCAATAATAGATGCAGCCATTACCTCAGAAATTTTATTGTCGGCTTTAATTATTGCTTTGCAAGGATAATTTATTTTAGGGATATCTATGCCATCTACAATAACTTCTATGTTTGTTACTTTTAATCCTAAAATTGCTCTTTTCATGGCTAGAAGGCTAGCTTCTTTTATGTTTAAGGAATCTATTTCCTTGACAGATGCTTCTCCAATACAAATTTTGGTTGCATTTTTTTTTATGTCATTAGAAAGCATAATTCTTTTTTTTTCAGAAAGCTTTTTTGAATCTTTTAATTCGGAATTACTATAGCTTCCTAAAATAACTGCTGCAGCAATTACAGGACCAAACAAACAGCCTCTTCCGACCTCATCGGCTCCAACAAGATATTTTTTCATTTTGCGAGAATTTCTCTTATAGCGTTTGAAAACTTACTTGAATTTGTAACTAACAAACTATCTCTTATTAAACTTAGCTTATCTGAAATATTTTTTTGGTTTTTAAATGTAAGTTCAACTTTTTCACCAATCTCTTTTCCAGAGACTTGATTTTGTCTAAGCTCATAAACAATTTTCTCCTGAGAAAGAATATTAGGAAGAGAAATAAATTTTGTTTTTAGAAAAAAATTGGACAAGATGAAATTACTTAATTTATTGCTTTTATAAATTACTACCATTGGTTTAGCTAAAATTGCGGCCTCTAGTGTAGCTGTTCCGGATGCCACGATAGCTAAATCACAAATAGTTAAAACTTTTTGAGTAGAGTTGTAAATAACGTTGATTTTTTTTGATAACTCCTTCAATTCGCCTAGAAGATCAGATTCTTTATTTAAGGCGAGTATAATTTCTACATTGGAATTCTCCTTTTTATATTTATTTATGAAGTCTGCTAATGGCTTTGAATGATGATTGATTTCAGATTTTCTACTCCCTGGTAAGATTGCAATTATCTTTTTATCTAATGGGATGCCAAAGTTTTTTCTCAATCCTTCTTCATTTGAATCATTTGATAAATTTTTAGCAAGGGGATGGCCTACATAAGAAAAATTAACGCCATGTTTCTTTAATAATTGAGATTCAAAAGGAAATAGTGAGAATATCCTATGGTATAAAGAATTAAATTTGTGAACTCTCCCGTATCGCCATGCCCAAAACTGAGGACAAACATATTGGACTGTTTTGATGTTTGTATCTCTTCTTAAAGCTTTACAAATTCCACTATTAAAAGATGGACTGTCTATTCCAATAAATACGTCAGGATTCTCTTTTATTAGAAAATTTATAAAATTCTTTCTTAGCTTTAAAATTTTTCTTAAATTTAATAGAGGATCAATTAAACCCATATATGAAATTTCTTTGATTGGAAAAAAACTTTTCAATCCCTCGCTTTCCATCATTGAGCCTCCAACGCCAATAACTTCTACGCTGTCATTATTTTTTTTAAGATCGACAAGGAGTTCTTGTCCAAGAGCATCTCCAGATTTTTCGCCTGCACATACTGCAATTTTCAAAATTTTATAACCTTTAACGAACTATACTTCTTTCAGTATTTGAAATACTGTTAATAAAAAGATCCATTTCTTTGATATCTTTAAATTTTGAGATAATTTCCTTTTTTGCATCCTTTAATTTATTTTTTCTGAGATACAAGATTTTATAAGACTCTTTGAGGGCTTCACTTGCTTCTTTTGAAAGATCTTGTCTTTGAATGCCAACAGTATTTAAACCCCTTGGAATTGCAGGATTACCACTAACTCTCACAAAAGCTGGTACATCTTTAGTGATAATTGTTCCTAAGGCGCTAAAACTATAAGATCCAATATTGCAGAATTGATGAACTAATGTAAATCCACTAAGCCTTGCTCCTCTGCCAACTTTTACAACTCCAGCAACACCTGAGTTATTTGTCATAACTATATCGTCTTCTAAAATACAATCATGTGCAACATGAGTATATGCCATTAGCAAGTTATTGTTACCAATTATGGTTTTTCCATCTTCTTGAATGGTACCTCTATTTATCGTTGATCCTTCTCTGATTTCATTATGATTTCCAATTTCAAGATAAGTTTCTTCTCCTTGATACTTAAGATCTTGAGGATCTCCTCCTACACTTGCAAAAGGATATATAAGATTATTTTTACCAATGAATGTATTCTTGTGAATGAAGACATTACCCTCTATGACAGTGCCGGATTTTATTTTTACATTAGGCCCTATCACAGTGTAAGGACCAATAGAAACTCCTTCGTCTATTTCAGCAGACAAATCTATTTGAGCAGAAGAATGAATCATTTAGGACGATCAGCACAAAGAACAACTGCTGAACAAATAAATTTTTCTCCAACAGTTGCTTTACAATCAAATTTCCAAATACCTGCTTTTTCTGAAATTTTAGTTGATTCAAGTGTAAGCTTATCTCCTGGTATTACAGGATTTTTAAATCTTAATTTATCTGCACCTACAAAATAATACATTGAGCCTTCTTCAGGAGTTTTATTCATTGAAACAAAACCTAATACCCCGGAAGCCTGGGCTAGAGCCTCCAAAATTAGAACCCCTGGCATAACAGACTTATTTGGAAAATGACCGAGAAAAAAAGGTTCGTTATTTGTAATGTTTTTATAAGCTTTTATGTATTTATGTTCTTCTAGTTCTTCGACTCTATCTACAAGCAGGAAAGGATAACGGTGAGGTAATAGTGTTTTTATTTTTTCAATATCAATCATCGAATTCTTTTTTTTGAATTGTAATATGTTTCAGCCATTTTGAGTGTTCTAAAACAACAGAGCCTCCAGAGTAAATACCAGATTTCTTTATAGATCTGGTTATGTATGTCATTGGATTTATTCTTACATTATTTTCTATTTTAATATTATCAACAATTCCACAACCTCCCCCAATTAAACAGTTTTCTCCTATAACAGTACTTCCAGCTATTGCAGTTTTTGCTCCTATTATGGTATTTTTTCCGATATTGCAGTTATGAGCAATATGGACTTGATTATCTAGTTTAACCCCGCTGTTTATAATTGTAGTACCTAAAGATGCTCGATCTATAGTACAAGAAGCGCCTATTTCTACGTTATCTTTAAGCTCAACAGATCCAAGGTGTTCTATTTTTTCCCAAGAATCAGAAGTTTTTGCAAAACCTAAGCCATCGGAACCTATTACTGAATTTGCATGAATGATATTTTTTTTTCCAATCCTTACAGAATGGTAAAGACAAGTATTCGGATGCAGATAGGTCTCCTCTCCAATGAAAACGTCATCTCCAATAAAGGATCCATAGTTTATTTTTGTGCCTTTTTCAATTACAACGTTCTTACCAATAAAAACATTCTTTCCAATTTCTACGTCGTGTTTTGAATGAAAATCAGCCTGATTTTCATATGAAATTTTTTTCCTTAAATTTCTAGAGAATAACTGAGTGAGCTTTGCATAGGATTCATGAGGATTTTCCACCAGGATATAGTCTACTGGGCAATATTTTGTATATTCTTTGGAGATAAGAACAGCAGCGGCAGATGTTATCTCAAGATCTCTTTTAAATTTTTTGTTATAGATAAAAGATATACAATCATTATCAGCTTCTAATAAAGTACTAATTTTAGAAATAGTTTTCGACCCATCCCCGGCTAATTGTCCACCAAGAAAAGCTGATATTTCTGAAAGCTTAAAAGACTCTTTGGACAAACTTTATTATTACTTTTGTTCTTTATTTATAAGATCAACAACCTCAGGAGTAAGGTTTACTTTTTCATCGGACCTGTCAAAAGCTAAAAGAGCTTGAGAATTTAAAAGCATTTTAATTTTTTTTGCCTTTATTAATTCATTTACAACTTTTTGAACTGCTTCAGCCTGATCAGCCTGAAGTTTTTGAGTTACTTCTTGTTCTTTAGCTTGAATTTGTTGTGAAAGTAGTTGAATGCTTTGATATAAAGTTTGAATTTTTTTTAACATTTCTTCTTTCTCAGAATCAGAAAGGGTTGCCTCATCTTTTTTTAACTTTTCGGCTAGTTTAATTCTTTCAGAATCTTTGGATTGAGCTTCATCGGTTAATTCTTTATAGTCAGAAGATTCTCTCAAGTCATCTATTCTTTCTCTTGCGAGATCCGTACCCAAGAATATTGCTTGATAATCAATCACTGCAATTCCTTCTAATAGAAAAGCAGAATTCCCAAAAACTAAAATAGAGGAAAAAATTATTATATTTTTTATATATTTCATATTAACTCCTTTCTTAAAAAATATTGTAAATCAAAAAGAACAGAAGTTTACCTTTTTGAAAGAGAATTTTCCTATTTTTTTTTAAAATTGCGTTCCTATCTCAAATTGGAAAGTTTCTGTTCTATCGTCAGGAGAATCATTGAAAACAGTGGCAATAGCGAAAGACAATGGGCCAAGAGCAGTAATCCAAGTTATTCCAATCCCTAGCGAATAACGTAATTCAGATAAATCAAATTCAAAACAATTAATTTCATAAGATTTGCAGCCATCACTAAATACATTTCCATAATCAAGAAAAACTGACCCTCTTATTGATCTTGGATCTGGAACAAAATTAAGAGGGATAATTAAGTCAAGACCCCCAGAAAGGCTATATGGACCGCCTACAGGTCTTGGATAGCTAGGGCCATAACCTGTGTTATATGATGCTTTTGGCCCTAAATAATTTTGCTTGAATCCTCTCACAGACCTCATTCCTCCTGCATAAAAATGTTGGTACGGAGGAGCTGTTTCTGTATCTTCATAGGTAAATAGAGCTCCAATTCTGGACCTATATCCAAATATTAAACCTCTAGGTAAAGGTTTAAAAAGTTTTAAGTCATGTATGAAACGACCGTAATTTAAGTTACTCCCTGGCAAAGTAAAGCTTAATGAAATGGTATTACTCATTCCGCTAGTAGGAAACATACCTCTATCAAGAGTAACCTCAGCCCAGCTTGTTGCCGCAGTTACGGTATCAAAATCAAAGCCTTCAGAATTATAAAAGTCCTGAAGTTGTCTAGAACTGTATAAATTTTGCTTTAATTGGGTATTGTCTATTTCTAGAGATAGGCTCAGTTGTTCTATTTCGCTTATTGGTAGTTTAAAACTTACATTGCCTCCATAAGAGTCTGTATTGTATGCAGCAATATTAAAGTTACCATAATCTGTTTTTCTATAATAAGCACCATATCCAAGGCCAATTCCATCTATAGTGAAATAAGGATCAAAAAAATTGAAAGATATATCTTGTCGCCATTCGCTATAGTTAATTCCTACAGATACGGAATTTCCTGTGCCAAATGCATTTTTTTCAGAGTAATTTGCCCCTAAGCTTAATCCATAGGCTCCGTAACCCAGAGACCCTCCTATAGATCCTGAGTACTGTTCTTCGACTGTGAATAAAACATCAACTTCATCTTGAGATCCTGGAACTTGTTTTTTTTCATAATCTACGCTTTTGAAAAAACCTAATCTATTTAATCTTAGTTTTGAGGTTTCAAGAAGATTATTTGAAGCCCAACTTTTTTCCATTTGGCGCATTTCTCTTCTTAAGACAATATCATGGGTACGCTCATTACCTTCAAAATCTATTCTATTAACCATTGTTCTCTGTCCGGGATCTACAAATAATGTAAGGGATACTGTTTTATTATCTTCATTTATGTCTTTTGCAGTCGAAACTTCAGCATTTGTATAGCCTAAGTTTTCTAATAAATAAGTGATGTTATCTTCTGTAGACTTAAGGATGCCTTCTATGTAAATCTCATTTGTTGGAATACTAATTAAACTTCTTACAAATATTTCTTTTTCTTCTAAATCGCCTGCTAATTTTACTTCGTTGACTTTATAAACATCTCCCTCATTAACTTTTATTGTTAGGTATAAATCCTTTTTATCCTTTGAAATTGATACTATTGTCGAAACTACATCAAATTTTAAATAGCCATTATTTTTATATATCGACTCTAAAGTTTCTAAATCTCCCTTAAGATTTTCTCTGGAATAACCAGAACCTCTACTAAATACAGAAAGCCAGTTCTTTTCTTTTAATTTAAATTCATCAAGGATTTCTTCATCGGAAAATACTGAATTACCGACAATGTTTATTTTCACTAAAGAAGCGGACTGTCCTTCATCAATTATCACTGATAATTTAATTCTATTTTTTGGAAGATTTTCTGTCTTTACTTCCACAGAAGCAGAATATTTTCCTTGAGATGAATATTGTCTTTCAAGTTCAACGCTTAAGCTTTCAAATACTGATCTCTTGTATAGCGAGCCTTCAGAGATTCCAGATTTTTTAAGCCCATCTAGCAAAGCATCAGTTTTAATTTGTTTATTTCCTTCTATGTAAATTTCATCAATTGTGGGTCTTTCAACTAAATCAATAAGCAGTGCATTTCCATCACGCCCTAGTTTTATATCATCAAACTTTCCTGTTTCAAAAATTGAAAGTGTAACTTCTTTGAATTTTTCTGTATCGATTACATCCCCAAGACCTAAGGGCATCACTGCAAAGACGCTTCCCGCAGAAACTCTTTGTAATCCAGTTATTCTTATATCATCAATAACCCAGGAATCTTTTTCTTGAGTTAGAGCCAAAGAAGAAAGAAGAATTAAAAATATAAATAAATTGGACTTCATAATCCTAAAATCCTAAAAATATCATTAAAAAAAACGAAAATGAAAATAAAGAGAATGATGACTGTCCCTATTTTATAGAAAAATTCTAAAAGCCAATCCGGTAAATCCCTTCTGATTAATTTTTCAATAGTAAGAATTAAAGCTTGTCCTCCATCTAGAACAGGTAAAGGTAGAAGATTTACAATACCCAAGCTGATACTAATGAATGCGATTAAATATATAAAAGAATATAAGCCGCCATAAATAACAGACTCTCCAGCGTATTGACCAATCATGACTGGTCCTCCTAAATTCTTTGGAGAAATTGAACCAGAGATCATCTTTCCAATAAATAAGACTGAGCTTTGAATTACTTCATAAGTTTGCTCAAAAGAATTAGTAATAGATTCTGAAATACTGTATCTCTCAAACTTTCTTATATTTGAATTTAAAGTATATGATGATGTAATTCCAATCTGCCAATTTAAACTATCTTCAGATAAAACTGGTTTAATTCGTAAATCAATCTCTTTCTGATTTCTAAGGGCCATTATTTGAATTTCCTTACCGCCTGAATCATTAACTAGTTTTTTTATGTCTGACCAAAAAGAAATATTCTTATTGTTTATCTGAATTAATTTATCGCCAGCAACTAATCCGCCATTTTCAGCTGGGCTTGAATTAATCACTTCTCCAATTATTGGTTCGAGAGGAGGAATGATTCCCAATATTGATAAAAAATTTGATGGTTGCTCAGTATTTAACCAATCTTTAATATCGATTTTGTAGGTAAAGAAGTTTTCTCCTCTTTTTATTTCTAAAGAAATTGTACCTGTGTCTCCTAGTCTTTTGGAAAGAGCAACTTGAGCGTCTGAATAAGAAGAAATTTTATTGTTATCTATTTCTAAGATTTCATCATTTTTTTGCAAGCCAATTATTTGAGCATCAGAGTTAGGCAATACACCTCCTATAATTGGAGAAATTTTGTACACTCCATATAAATTTATAGAAAAAAATATTACCAAGGCCAAAATAAAGTTAAACAAAGGTCCGCCTAAAGTTATTAAAAGTTTTTGATAATATTTTTTTGAATTATAAGAGTCGCTTTCTCGAGACTTATCCAGTGACTCTTCTCCATGCATTTTGACATATCCTCCAAAGGGTAAGGCTCTTAGGTTAAAAATTGTATTATTTTTTGTTTGCCAGCTTTTAATAGATCTTCCAAATCCTATGGAAAAATCCAATACTCTTACTCCAAAAAGCCTAGCAAAGAAAAAATGACCAAGCTCATGAATAAAAACAATAATAGAGATAAGAGTTAAAAAGGAGAATATGTAAGTTAAAAAAGTCATTAAATTAGCTTTTGCGAAAGATGTTTAGATATTTTAATTGCTTCTTCATTAAAATCTTGAATTGTATCCAATGTTACAGAATTCAACTTTATATTGTTTTTATCAGCATAGTTTAAAACTTCAGAGATAAGTCTATAAATATCAAGAAATTTAATATTTTCCTTCAAAAAATGATTTACAGCTACTTCATTTGCAGCATTTAAAAAAATTGGCATTCCCTTGCCTGTCTCAATAGCAAAGTAAGCAAAATCTATTGATGGAAACTTTATTCGATCTATTTTTTTAAAAGTAAGTTCACTTAACCTACTCAAATCAATTTTTCTTAACCCATTTTTAAGAGTTTTGGGATACGAAAGCCCATATGAAATAGGTATTTTCATATCCGGCTCTGCCATGGAAGCTAAAATTGTTCCATCAACGAACTCTACAAAAGAATGAATTAAGCTTTCAGGATGGATAATTGCCTCGATTTTTTTATGATTTACTCCAAACAAAAACTTAGCCTCAATTATTTCAAGCGCCTTGTTCATAAGAGTTGATGAGTCAATTGTAATTTTTTTTCCCATTTTCCATACTGGATGATTTAAAGCCTGACTTTTAGAAATACCATTGAATTTTTTGCGATCTAAAGAATGAAATGGACCCCCCGAGCAAGTTAGTATAATTTTTGAAATACTATCTAATTCTCGTCCATTGATAATCTGGTGAATTGCACAATGTTCAGAGTCAATAGGAATTATTTCAGCCCCGCTTTTATGTGTTTCGTTTATTAAAAATTCGCCAGCCATTACCAAAGGCTCTTTGTTTGCTATCAACACTCTTTTGCCGCAAGAAATTGAATGATGAATAAGTTCTAGACCTTTTGACCCTGAAATTGCTGCAACAACTGTATCAACTGCATCACTAGCAATAAGCTTTAATAACTTATCCTTAGTTAAGGATTTTTTTGAGTAGTTTGGATTTTTTGGATTTTCTAAATATATTTTGCAGTTTTTGTATTTTTCAGCTTGCTTATTAATAACCTTTTCATTTGAAGAAGCAACCAAACACACAACCTTATAATCTTTTGTATTCTTAGTTATAAAATCAAAAGCGGCTTTACCGACTGATCCCGTAGATCCTAAAATTAAAATTTTCTTCATATAATCAAATAAGTAAGAAACAAAAATAATGGAATACAAAATAAATGACTATCAATGCGATCCAAAATTCCACCATGTCCTGGAAGTAAGTTTCCAAAATCCTTAATATTCATTATTCTTTTTGATTTACTGGCAATTAAATCTCCAAAAATACTTATCAATGAACAAATTGTGATGGCAAGAAAGGTCGTAAAATAACCTGATTTGTTAATTAATAAAAGATAACAAAAGTAATTATGGAAATATTCAACTCCAGGAATGATTTTTTCTGTAAATAAAAAAGAAAAGGCCAAAATAATTAAGCCAGGCAAAAATAAGCCAAAAATGGTTCCCTCCAGAGTTTTATTGGGACTTATGTTAGGAAAAATAAAATTTTTTCCAAAGACCTTTCCAAAAACTAAAGCGCAGATATCTGAAAGAACAGAAATAATCAAAGCAGAAAAGAAGATTGCTCTTGTGAAAGAGTCATTTATTACTTGAACTAAAACAATATTCGTTAAAATCGCAATTAATAAAACCCAAATAAAAATATTTAATTGCCTTCTATTTCTAAAAAGTTCATAAATTGAGAAAGCTAAGATAGCGTAAAGAATAATTTCAAAAAGAATATCTTCTGTATAAAAAACAAATCCAAGAGCAACAATACCGAGAATTAAACCAGTAAAAATTCTTTTCATATTTATCCGGACTGGGCCCCATATTTCCTTTTACGATTATAAAAATCTTCAATAGCTTTCTTAAAATCTACTTTTTCAAAATTGGGCCAATATTTATCTGAAAAATAAAGTTCAGAATAGGATGATTGCCATAAATAAAAATTACTCAACCTTTTTTCTCCGCCAGTGCGAATGATTAAATCTGGATCAGGATATTTTTTTGTTTCCAAGTAATTTTCCAAATTAGACTCATTGAGGTCTACGTTTTTATTTTTAGGATCAGAATAAAACTTATTTGCAGCATTCAGAATATCCCATTTTCCTCCATAACTTGCTGCAATTATTAAATTTAACTTTGGAGTGTATTTATTTGTATTTTTTTCAGATCTCTCTATCTGTCCAATAAGTTTCTTATTAAATCTTGATATATCTCCTATAAAACTTAATTTGACGTTTTCATCAATTAACTTAGGTGTTTGTTCTTCTAATGCCTCAAAAAATAATGATATCAAGTCTTTTACTTCAACTTCGTCTCTCAGCCAATTTTCTGTACTAAATGCAAATAGAGTTAGAAAATCAATTTTGTTTTCTAATGCATATTCAACTGCAAGTCTTGCTTTTTTAACTCCTTCCTTGTGCCCTTCTTTAGACGAGAGTCCTTTGCTTTTCGCCCATCTATTATTACCATCCATGATAATTGCAACATGGTTAAGGTTTTTCTTCATTTTTTAAATTTCTAAAAGATCCTTCTCTTTCTTTTCTAAAAGATCATCAATCTTTTCAATAAAGTTATCTGTAAGCTTCTGTATCAAGTCCTCTCCACGCCTAAGTTCATCTTGAGATATTTCTTTTTCGTTACAAAATTCTTTGAGTAAAGCATTTGCATCCCTTCTTTGATTTCTTATGGATACCTTAGAATTTTCAGCCTCAGATTTTGCAACTTTAATTAAGTCTCTTCTAGTTTCTTCTGTAAGCTCGGGAATAATTACACGTATAACATCTCCGGAAGTTGCGGGTTGAAGGCCAATATCAGAGGATTGAATAGCTTTTTCAATATTTTGAACTTGGTCTTTTTCCCACGGAACAATAGATAAAGTTCTAGCATCCTCAACTGCAATATTGCTCATTTGACTTATGGGTGTATTGGTTCCATAGTAATCGACTTCTACCGAATCAAGAAAGGCTGGATTTGCTCTGCCAGTTCTTATTCTTTGAAGTTTAGTCTCTAAAGAGCCTATCGTTTTACGCATCTGCTCTTGGGTTTCTTGTTCTGTTTCAGTTATCATCAACTTTCTATCGAAGACCCCATCTAATATCCGCTAATAGCTGATGAAAGTGCATTTTCTTTGTTAGAATCAAATCCTTTTTCGTAAGCGCCAGAAAACCATTCGCTACTATGTTTTAGCAGTACTCTATTATAAGTTGGCATATTTTAGCCCTCTAGTTGAGATTTAACTTCCTCTGCAAAATCTTTTTTTTCAACTTCTATTCCCTCACCAACTTCTAGTCTTACAAAATTCTCTATCTCAGACCCAGACTCTGATAAAAGAGTTTCAATCGTCTTAGAAGGATCTTTTACAAAAGGTTGTTTTAATAAACTTACATCAGAAAGTTGTTTTTTTAATTTACCTTCGACCATTTTTTCAATAATTTCTTTAGGCTTGTCTTCTCCCTCGACTTGAGACATAAAAATTTCACGCTCTTTGCTTATGTAGTCTTTATCAAGATCATCAGGAGATAAAACCAAGGGATTTGTAGCAGCAATATGCATTGCTATTTCTTTTGCAAGACTTTCGTCTCCATTTATCAGAGTGACACCAGCAGCTATTTTTTTATTGGAATGGATGTAAAAATCAGCTACTTTTCCGCTAATTTCTCTAACATTTCTAATAATTATATTTTCTCCAATTTTTTGAACCAATGACATTCTTTGCTCTTCCATTCCTTGAGAAACCGTATCTAGTAGATTTTCTACTGCTGAGTTTTCAACAGCAAAATCAATAGAGTTTTCACAAAAGCTTAAAAAGTTTTCATCTTTTGCAACAAAGTCTGTTTCGCAGTTTACTTCTGCAAAAATAATTCCTCTGTCAGATTTTCGTGCTGAAATTATGCCTTCAACTGCTGTTCTTGAAGATTTTTTTTCAGCTTTTAAAGCGCTATTCTTTCTTAAATTAGTAATAGCATCTTCTAAGTTACCATTAGCTTCTTCTAGAGCCTTTTTGCACTCCATCATTCCAAGACCAGTTTTTTCTCTTAGATTTTTTACATCTGCTGCTTTTATGGTCATCTAATCTTCCTTATTAGATTTATCACTTGTTTCTGATAATTCTTCTTTTGTATTCTTATTTGAATCTTGTTCAGCTGCTGAAGTTTTTTTTAAAACCACGGGTCCATCTTTTGAAGCTCTTGCGCCTCCTGACATTTCAGCTCCTTCTATACAAGCATTGGAAATTATTCTAGATATAAGAGAGATAGATCTTATCGCATCATCGTTTCCTGGAATGATATAGTCAATATTATCGGGATTTGAGTTCGTATCTACTATCCCTATGATTGGGATACCCATTTTTTTTGCTTCTGCAATAGCTATTTTTTCATTATCTACATCAACAACAAAAAGTGCTTCTGGCAGACCTCCCATGTTTTTAATACCTCCAATCGAGCGATCAAGCTTTTCCATTTCTCTTCTGATTCCTAAAACTTCTTTTTTTGTTAACTCTTCAAACTTCCCATCTTCTTCCTGAGTATTTAAGATTTCTAATCTTCTTATAGATGATCTTATAGTCTTATAATTAGTGAGCATTCCACCTAACCATCTGTAGTTAATAAAAGGCATATTACATCTTTCCGCCTCTTCCTTAATTACTCTTCGTGCTGCTCTTTTTGTACCTACGAACAAAATTCTGTTATTTGAAGCTGAGAGTTTTTTGCAAAAATCAATTGCAGGATCAAGACATTCTAAAGTCTTTTCTAAATTGATAATGTGTACTTTATTTCTGTCTCCAAAAATGAATGGCTCCATTTTTGGATTCCAAAATCTTGTTTGATGACCGAAGTGAACGCCGGCCTTTAACATTTGTTCAATGGATAATTCCATTTGTTTGCTCCTTTTTTTAAGCCCGAAGGCTGGGTTATTCCTCCTCGTGGCTAAGTATTAAACTGAAATTGAGCAATTTCAGCACCCTAATACTCTATCCTATCGAGTGTGTATTAATGCTAGTTACAAAACTGCAAGCGAATTAGAACATATATAGATATTAGAATAAAGAGTTTGAGCTAGAAATGTGCTGCTAAATCGCTTACTGAATAAATGCCTGGTTTTTTTTTCAGAATATGCAAAGCTACAATTATTCCTTCTCCAAATATGTCTCTGCTTAAAGCATTATGCGAAACTTTAAACTCCTCATTTTTAATCTTAAAAATAACTTCATGTTTTCCTACGGATGACTCATCTCTAATAGATTCTATCTCAATCTCAAAATCTAACTTTAAGTTTTTATTTATGTATTCTTTTAAATCTAGGGCAGTACCCGAGGGCGCATCCTTTTTATTTTTATGGTGTGTTTCGATAATTCTTATATTTAATTCTGTCGGGTTTAAGCGCCCTCCTATGGCCTTAGATGAAATATCGGAGATTATAGATTTTAATAATTGAGCTTTAAAAAATGATATTCCAGTACTTAGATTGGGAGCTTTTAGAACAGGGACTTTCATTGAAAGTTTTTCTAACTTTTTAAGTTGCTCTTCAGAGTGGCCTGTTGAAGCTAGAACTAAGGGAATTTTATTTTTTAGGCAAAATTCAAAGACGTTTTCAAAATTCTCTGGATAAGAAGCGTCGATTACCAAAAATTTTTTTTTCGTTCCAAGGCTAACTTCTGATAAAGAGGATACTAAGGGTTCTTGAATGTTTTCGATCACCTTTCCTAAAAAAGGATTTTCTTTTGAACAAACTCCAAAAGTAATACTATTATTTTGGGAAATTGATTTACCTAGTTTTCCAGTAGCTCCAACAAGAATTAATTTTGTTTCTTCTTCAGAGGATAGAATTGTTGTCATAAATTTTTAAAAAATTCTTTTGCAGAATTTATCCAAGAGCTCATTAATGGAGAATTGTCCTTATAAGACATATTTGCTTTGAAATCGTTCAATAAATCTTTTTGTTTTGAGTTTAAGTTTACTGGAACCTCAACAATAACTCTAACCAAGATATCTCCAACTCCGCCACCTCTCAAGGGTTTAACCCCCTTTCCGTTAAGTCTAAAAATCTTGTGACTTTGGGTTCCAGAGGGAATTTTAATTTTTGCTTTTCCAACCAATGTTGGCACTTCTATAGAACCTCCTAATGCTGCATCTACAAAATCTAAAGGAACTTCACAATAAAGATGTCTACCGTCTCTTTCAAAAATTTCATGTTTTATTACATTAATGGAAATATAGAGATCACCTCGGTTACCTCCTCGTCCAAGCTCTCCTTCTCCAGAAAGTCTAATTCTGTCTCCGTCGTCCACGCCTGCAGGAATTTTTACAGAGAGCTTCTTATTTTTATTTATGTAACCTAATCCATTACAGATTGAACAGTTGCTATCATGAACTTCGCCATCGCCTCTGCAATGGGGGCAGGTTTGCTGCATTGAAAAGAAACCTTGTTGTTGTCTAATTACTCCTGCGCCTCCGCAGAATGAGCACCTATTCCACAAACCATTGCATCTTTCTTTTGTAGGAATTTCAATATTAAGCGACTTACCAAAAACAGCTTCTTCAAGACTTATCTCTAGGTTATAACTTAGATCAGAACCTCTGGTTGATGCTCTTGATCCTGAACCTCCGCCGAAGATATCTGAAAAAATATCGCCAAAAATGTCGCTAAAAGCATCAGCAGCTCCTTGTGAGCTTGAGAATGAGGAGTTTACACCTTCGTGACCGAAATTATCATAAGCTTGGCGTTTTTGATCATCTGAAAGAATCTCATATGCTTCTGAAAGCTCTTTGAACTTTTCGGAAGCTTGTTTATCATCAGGATTTCTATCCGGATGATATTTCATAGCTAATTTTCGATACGCTTTTTTTAGCTCATCTTTAGATGCACTTTTATTTACGCCCAAAACATCATAATAATCTCTTTTACTCATGATGTTTGGTTAAGAGAATTAGCTTTTCTCTTCTTTCACTTCTTCAAAATCAGCATCAACAACTTCTTCGTTAGAGTTTGCGTTATTCGGATTTGAATTATCTTGATTAGCAGCTTGAGATTCTTGTTGTTGCTCAGCGTAGAGTCTTTGCGCTAAAGAAGAGGATGCATCTGCAAGAGATTTTGTCTTTTGTTCTATTTCTTCTTTATCTTCTCCTTTTAGGGCTTCTTCAAGTTCCGAAATAGCTTTTTCGATATTTTCTTTTTCAGAAGCTTCAACTTTTTCAGCAGATTCATCCAAAGTTTTTTTGCAACCATGAACAAGAGTATCAGCTGCATTTCTTGCTTGGACTAGTTCTTCAAATTTCTTATCCTCGTCTGCATTAGACTCTGCATCCTGAACCATTTTTTCGATTTCTTCTTCAGATAAACCGCTAGAAGCTTGTATTGTTATTGATTGTTCTTTATTTGTTGCTTTATCTTTAGCAGATACATTCAAGATTCCATTTGCATCGATATCAAAAGAAACTTCAATTTGTGGCATACCTCTTGGAGCTGCAGGAATTCCATCTAAATTAAATAAGCCTAATTGTTTGTTATCCTTAGCTTGTTTTCTTTCTCCTTGAACAACATTAACTGTAACCGCAGTTTGGTTATCTTCTGCGGTGGAAAAAATCTGAGATTTATTGGTTGGAATTGTAGTGTTTTTTTCAATTAATGGTGTCATAACCCCACCCATAGTTTCAATTCCTAAAGTCAATGGCGTAACATCTAATAACAAAATATCAGTCACGTCGCCAGATAAGACTGCACCTTGAATCGCAGCTCCAGCTGCTACAGCTTCGTCAGGATTAATATCTTTTCTAGGTTCTTTTCCGAAGAATTCCTTTACCTTATCTTGGACTAAAGGCATTCTAGTTTGCCCACCGACCAAGATCACATCACTAATTTCTGAGGTTGAAAGCTTAGCATCTTTTAATGCAGTCTCAACTGGGTTCAGAGTTTTTGAAACAAGATCGCCAACTAAAGACTCCAACTTAGCTCTTGTTAGCTTTAACAGAAGATGTTTCGGGCCAGAAGAGTCTGCTGTGATGTAGGGAAGATTTATTTCAGTTTGTTGATTAGAAGATAATTCTATTTTTGCTTTTTCAGCCGCCTCCTTTAGCCTTTGGATAGCAGATGAGTCTTGTGTTAAATCAAAATTTTGTTCTTTTTTAAATTCGTCAACAAGATAGTCAATTAAAACATTATCAAAATCTTCTCCTCCTAAAGAAGTATCTCCATTGGTAGAGAGAACTTCAAACTGTTTTTCCCCGTCAATTTCTGCTAGTTCAATTATAGAGATATCAAACGTACCACCGCCTAGATCATATACTGCAACTTTTTGATCTCCAGTTTTTTTATCCATACCAAATGCAAGAGCTGCTGCAGTTGGCTCATTTATAATTCTCTTAACTTCTAGACCTGCTATTTTTCCTGCATCTTTAGTTGCTTGTCTCTGTGAGTCGTTAAAATAGGCAGGAACGGTAATTACAGCTTCTTTTATTTCATGTCCTAAATAATCTTCTGCTGATTTTTTCATTTTTGTTAAAACTTGAGCTGAGATTTGTTGCGGTGCTAATTTTTCACCTTTTACTTCTACCCAAGCATCTCCATTTTGAGCTTTTATTATTTTGAAAGGAGCAGACTCAGCTTCTTTTTTGATTTCTCCATCAAACTTTCTACCAATTAATCGCTTGATGGCATATAAAGTATTTTCAGGATTTGTAACCGCTTGACGCTTAGCACTCTGACCTACAATTGTTTCATTATCGGTATAAGCAACCACTGAAGGGGTTGTTCTGTCCCCTTCTGAATTTTCTATAATCTTGGGTTGGCCACTTTCAAGTATTGATACACAAGAATTAGTAGTCCCTAAATCAATTCCAATTATTTTTGACATTTTAAACTCCTCATCACTTTCTAGTTAGTTAATGAGGGCTAAATTAAAAAAAACAAGTAAAAATTTAGATTTTATTAACAATAACCAAGGCAGGTCTTATGATTCTGTCATGAATTTTATAACCTTTTTGAATCACTTCTAAAATTTCATCAGGCTCTTTTTTTTTCTCTTTTTGAATAGATAATGCTTCATGAAAATTTGGATCGAATTTTTCTCCCAAAGGATTTATTTCTTCAACATTATTTTTTAAAAGTGCTTGAACTATTTCTTTTAAGACAAGCTCAATTAAGCTTGCGGGTATTCCATCTTTTGAGTGATCTAAAGCCCTTTGTAAATTGTCTATAGGGGTAAGAAGTTCTCTTGTGATTGTCTCTGCTGAAAAAAGCCTCGATTTTAGAATCTCTTTTTGAGAAGATTTTCTTATATTATCTACATCAGCCTGAGATCTGAGAACCTTTTCTTCCAGAGATTTAACTAATTCTGATAAAACCTTATTTTCTTCGCCTAAATCTTCAAGCAAATCCTTTTCGCCGCTTTCTGAGCCATGAGTCTTTTCAGATGCTTTCTTTTCTTTATCAGTATCTTTAGTCATTTAGAGGCTTTACATAAAGAACCAATTTGTGATCAACGATTTTATAACCATGCTTTTTAGCAATTTTTTCTTGCTCTTCTTCTATAAGGTCGTTTTTGAATTCAACTACAGTTCCGGAATCGATGCATACCATGTGATCATGATGATCTTCAGATACTAGTTCGTATACTGAGTAATTATCCTCAAAGTTTTGCTTCATCAAAATTCCAGCTGACTCAAATTGAGTTAGAACTCTGTAAACCGTAGCTAATCCTACTTCATCTCCAGCTTCTTTAATTTTATTATAAATATCCTCAGCACTTAGATGCTTATCAACAGATTTTTCAAAAATTTCTAAAATTCTAACTCTAGGCAAGGTTACTTTAAGTCCTGCTTTTCTTAAATTTTTATCTTCGCTCATTATTAAATATATGCTTAAATTCTGATGTGAAATTATTCCTACTACCAATTATTATATCTCTTTTTTTTATATATTCCTGTGCTAGTAATTTTTATCAGGTCCCTATTGCTCAAGGAAACATTATAAGTGTAAGTATGATTCAAAAACTTGAAACTGGACTAACCAAAACACAGGTTCAATATATTATGGGCACTCCTTCTATTAAAGACCCTTTTGAGCCTAATCAATGGGATTACATCGGATTTGAGATAATTGGCGATAGTTTGTTAAGAGAGGTGCATCATTCTCTCATTTTCGAAGACAATAAACTAAAAACCTGGAAAAGAAAATTAGATTCTTCGTCTAATGACGAAATTGAAAAAGAAGCTAAAAAACTGAGTAAAGAAAAATAAGAATAATTGAAATTGGGGCAACAAACTTAAGGGAAAAATAAAACCATTTGAAAAAGTTTTTTCTCAGCATAAGATTTTCTTCTATAAATTTTTCAGGCATTACCCATCCAATTAAGATAGCAATAAAGAAACCTCCAAGTGGGAGCATAATATTATTTGTAATGTAGTCTAAAAATTCCAAAAAATTAAGTCCGAAAATCTCAAACTCCGACCAAACATTAAAAGAAAAAATACTACCCAATCCTAACAACCAAATTAAAACACTTAGAAAAAATACAATTGAGGATCGTTTCAATTTACCTTTTTCTTCAATCCAAGCTGTAAAAGGCTCAAGAAGAGATATTGACGAACTTAATGCAGCAATTGAAATTAAAATAAAAAAAATCGATGAAAAAATGCTGCCTAAAGGCAGAGAGTAAAAAGCTACAGGCAGAGTTTCAAATATTAATCCTGGACCTGCAGTAATTTCAAGTGAAGGATTATTAAAAACGATAGGAAAAATAGCTATTCCAGCTGCTAAAGCAACAAAGGTATCCAATAAGATAATTGTCAGAACAGTCTTTCCAATCATTTGCTTTTCAGGCATATAGGCTCCATAAGCCATAATTGCACCCATTCCAATAGACAATGAGAAAAAAGCTTGTCCCATTGCACTTACAACAATTTGAGGAGTTATTACTGAAAAATCAGGATTGAATAAGAATAAGATTGTACTTTTAAAATCGCCTATAAAAGATGAATATATTGAAACCAAAATGATAAAGAAGAACAAAAATGGCATTAAAATATTTACCGACCTTCCGATACCTCTAACAACTCCTAATCCAACAATAATAGAAGTAAAAAAAAGAAAAATTGTATGCCAAAAAATTAAATTTAAAGGCGAAGAAGATAGATTATAAAAATACTCTGAAGAATATTGAGATGGATTTTCTAAGCCCTGAGGAAATATTTTAAAAATATAAGAAAATGCCATTCCTGCAAAGACGCTATAGTAAGAAAGAATAGTTACCCCTGCCAAAGCTCCAAGAATTCCTAAAAATTTCCAATTTATATTTAATTTAAATTCCTGAGATAAATGATTTAAAGAATTTATTGGGCTTTTTCTTACATATTTTCCAATGAGAACTTCAGAAACCATTACGGGAAATCCTATTGCTAATATACAAACCAAATAGATAATAACAAAAGCACTTCCGCCATTTGATCCAACCATATAAGGAAATTTCCATATATTCCCCAAGCCAACTGCTGAACCTGCAGCAGCAAGTATGAAGGTTGTATTTTTCTGCCAAATTTTATTAGTACTCATCTGAGAACATTTTATTAAACTTTTATCAAGTTATACTAATTTAATGGTTCAAAATAAAAAACTCTCTAAAAAACCTGTAATTGAAAATAGACAAGCTAAATTTAATTATGAATTGGGGGAAAATTTCGAAGCTGGAATTTCCTTATTGGGCTGGGAAGTAAAATCAATAAGAGCTTCAAGAGTTGACATAAAAGATGCTTACATAATAATGAAGAAAGGAGAAGCCTGGTTAATAGGTATGTCTATATCTCCATTGAAAGAAGTAACTCTTGAGGTTGATCCATTAAGAACTAGAAAATTATTGCTAACCAAATCTGAATTAGCAAAAATATTTAAAGGGACTCAGGAAAAAGGTTTAACTTGCCTTCTAATCAAAATTTTTTGGAAAGATAATTTAGTCAAATTAAAAATTAGTTTGGGTAAAGGGAAATCTAAATTCGATAAAAGAGAAAGTATTAAACAAAAAGAATGGAAAAAGGAAAAAGCTAAAAACTTAAAACTAAATAGCAACTTTTCCTAATTTATTTAAAATAGAGATCGTTTTGGGGGCGAAATGGATTAGACATCTATTTTTGAACTTAAAGTGCATGTCGAGAATGTGACTAGCTCGTTAAATGAAGTTACAAAAAAATTAGTTGGCAATAAAGCAAACTACGCTCTAGCCGCTTAATTAGGCTAGCTTTCATTACTTGATGCCTGTTAAGGTAATTGAAAGTCGATTAATAGGTTGCTCAGAAAAACATTTCTGTGGTTTTTCTGATAAGTATTTACAGAATACTTTTTATCTATCCTGCTCATCGGAGAGATAAAAAAGGAAACTAATAGATGAATCTAAGCATGTAGAACTGATAGGGATGAATTGATGGACGCGGGTTCGATACCCGCCGCCTCCACCAAAGCCTATATAATTCTTCTATGAAAGTATTTCTTATAAACCTCAGAAGAGCAAAAGATAGGTTAATTTCTTGCGAAAAAGAATTTAAAAAAATAGGCTTAGATTATTCAATTGTTAAAGCTGTAGATGGTGAAAAGGTTCCTCCAACTAAAAAAGAAATTTCAAAGTATTTTTACATTCTTAAACATGGAAAAAAAGTTAATCCAAGAGAAGTAGCTTGTTATTCTAGTCATTTGAAAGCTTTAAAAATGTTTTTAAATTCTTCCGAAGAATATGGATTGATATGTGAAGATGATATTGAGTTTAACGAAAATTTTTTAAAAATTTTAGAAGAATGTTTGAAAACAAACCAGAAATTCGACATTTTAAGACTTGCCGGTTCTGAAGACAAAAAAAAAGAAAAAGGTAATCCAATAAAGCTTTTAGAGTTGGAGAGAGGTTATTATCTATCTCTTAATTTGACTTATAAACCCATAGCTGCATGCTATTTGATAAATAGGAAAGCTGCGAAATCTATTTTAAAGAATATGAAAGTAATGCATTTGCCTTATGATTATGCATTAGACAGAGATTGGTTTTTAGGAGTGAGATCAATGACTATTTCTCCTTCTTTAGTAAATTTGAAAAAAGAATACCACATTGACAATTCCTTTATAAAAGCAACGAAAAATTACAAACTTAATACCTTCTTGAGGATATGGACAGTAATTCCATATAGATCTTATATTGAATCTAGGAGATTCATTTATAAAGTTTTGTTGTTGTTAAAAATTAAGCTCTTTGAAAATTAGTTATTAATGTTGACATTGAACTCATAAAACATCATCATCTGCCTCCTATGGCAAACATTCAATCAGCTAAAAAAAGATCTAGGCAAGCAAATTCTAGAAATTCTCTAAAGAGTTCTCAAAGAGCATCCATGAGAACTATGATTAAAAATGTTGAAGACGCAATAACTGAAAACGACGCTTCTAAAGCTAAAGATTTATTTATTTCAACTCAAAAAGTTCTTGATAAACTAGCTAACAAAAAAGTTCTTCCTAAAAATGCGGTTGCTCGTCAAAAGTCAAGATTAAGCAAATCTATAAAAAAATTAGGCTAAATATATTTTTGTTCCAAAAGGTTTTTTCTGAATTACCTTTTCTATAATACCTTTGTGATTACCGTTTAATATCCAAACCTCATTATTCTTATTAAGATAATCTCTTGCAGCTTTTATCTTTGTCGTCATACCTCCTCTTCCTAAAATGCCAGAATCTCCAAAAGATATACTCTTTAGGTCAAATTTATTTAGATTAATATTATTTATTAGTTCTGCATCTCTGTTTTGATCAGGATTTCTGTCATACAGGCCATTTTGATCTGTCAAAATAAATAGTTTTTTTGATCTTAATAAAGTTGCAACTTTTCCACTTAATCTATCATTATCTCCATTTAAAATTTCTTCTGTAGATATTGAATCATTTTCATTAATAATTGGAATCGCACCTAACTGCATAAGATTAGAAATACTATTTTTAGCATTTTCAGAGCGGCTTTTAACTCCAAAATCTGAGTGGCTTAGTAAAACTTGTGCGGCAATTAAATTAAATCTCTTAAACTCTTTTTGATAGTTGTTTATAAGTCCAATCTGGCCTGATGCAGATAAGGCTTGGAGAAAATCAACTGACTTAGGTTTGGAAGATAAATTCCATATTTTCATTCCTTGAGCAATTGCGCCTGATGAAACTAAAACAATATGAAATCCTTTTTTATAAAGTCTAAAAATTTGCTCAGAAATTGACTTGATAAATTTCAAATTAGGAAGGCCTGATGATAAAGTTGTTAAGCTTGATCCAACTTTTATGACTATTAGTTTTTTAGGATTAATTTTTCTCATTTGCCAGTCTATTTCCAATGTTTTGAATTATTTTTATTAAACCTGTTCCAGAAATCGATGATACATAAAAGACATTTTTTGTGCTAAAAAATTCTTTTGATTCTTTTTCTATCTGTTTTCTTTTGTTTTCAGAAATTTTATCGATTTTACTTATTACAACCCATTGTTCTTTTTGATTTAACTCATCGCTAAATTTTTTTAATTCTTTATTAATGTCATCAAAGTCTTTTCTAATCTTTTGAAAATCCCCTTCCTCGACATCAATAAGATGTAAAAGTATTTCAACTCTAGAAAGATGCTTCAAAAATTCTATTCCTAGTCCAATACCTTCTGAAGCTCCTGGAATTAACCCTGGAATATCAGCTACGACAAAACTTGAATAACTATTTATCTTAACTACGCCTAAGTTAGGGCTTAATGTTGTGAATGGATAATCAGCAATCTTAGGTTTAGCGGAAGATATTTTTGAAATTAAAGTTGATTTTCCTGCATTAGGCTTTCCTAGAAGCCCTACATCTGCCAAGACTTTTAACTCCAATCTTAATCTTACAATTTCTCCTAATTCTCCTTCTGTTATTTTTCTTGGGGCTCTATTGGTTGATGTCTTAAACCTAGCATTACCAAGACCTCCTTTCCCTCCCGTAACAACAGTGTATTCCTGATTGGATTTAGTGAGGTCACAAAGAAGTTCATCTGTTTCATCGTTAATTAATATAGTCCCTAATGGCACCTCAAGAATAGTATCCTCACCATCCTTTCCATGCATATTTTTGCCTTTACCTTGTCTGCCATTTTGGGCTTTGTATTTTCTTTTAAGTTTAAAATCTTGCAAGGTATGCAAAGATTCTTTTGCAATAAAATTAATATTGCCGCCTTTGCCGCCATCACCGCCATCGGGCCCTCCTTTTGGAATGAATTTCTCACGACGGAAACTTAGACAGCCATTGCCGCCATCTCCAGAAGATATTTCTATTACTGCTTCATCAATGAAGCGCATGACATTATGAGATAGATTCTATATTGACGAATTGCTTGAGGTTTTTTCCTTTTTTATTAAAGAAAACCTTTCCATCACATTTTGCAAAAAGAGTATGGTCTTTACCAATTCCAACATTCTGTCCAGGATGAAATTTTGTACCTCTCTGTCTGACGAGAATTTCTCCAGCAGAGACTGCTTGACCGCCATATCTTTTAACTCCAAGTCTCTTTGACTCAGAATCCCTTCCGTTTCTGGAGCTTCCGCCTGCTTTCTTATGAGCCATAATTTATAGATTCAATTTTTACTTTTGTTAAATTCTGCCTATGTCCTTGTTTTTTTCTGTAATCTTTTCTTCTTTTCATTTTTATAACAGTAATTTTTTTTGTTTTGAGATGATTTAGTACTTTGCCCTTGACGGTTGCTCCTTCTAAGAGAGGTTTACCCACGTTTAATATACCGTCTTTGATTACAGCTAAAACTTCGGAAAATTCAATGACCTCTCCTGCATCTAAAGATATCTTTTCAAGAAGAATTTCTTCTCCTTCTGAAACTTTATGTTGCTTTCCTCCGCTTTTTATTACTGC
>CEVU01034785.1_pt1 | contig 24762 bp, 23 predicted proteins | sample 427081 | NCBI WGS metagenome assembly CEVU01 (sample SAMEA2623868, study PRJEB7988) | marine metagenome | biome: marine biome (ENVO:00000447); feature: deep chlorophyll maximum layer (ENVO:xxxxxxxx); material: "saline water (ENVO:00002010), including plankton (ENVO:xxxxxxxx)" | depth 80 m | reverse complement strand
GTGAACTTGTAGAGGATCCTTTAACTCATCCAATAATTAAGCCGAGTATTGAAGCTATGGCAGAAACATATGAACTGGCTGTTAGAGAACCTGAATTAGCTTCTGTTCTCTCCCCTTATACCGGTGAATCTATCAATAGGTTTCTTCACATTGCACAGAGTAATGAAGATTTATTTATGCAAAATAAAATGCAAAGAAAGCTTGGTCAATTAACTGGGACATGTTTCCAAAGATGCGTAGGAATGGACGCTTTTAATGCACTGCATTCAATAACGTTTGAAATTGATGATGCCTGTAATACAAAATATCACGAAAAATTTGAAAATTTTCTTACAGAAATGCACAAATATAACCTTATAGTTGGTGGAGCAATGACAGATGTTAAAGGAGATAGATCAAAACTACCTCATGAACAAGATGACGAAGATTTATATTTACGTGTTGTCGAAAGAACCGAAAAGGGAGTTTACGTTAAAGGAGCTAAAGCCCATCAAACAGGGTGTATAAATTCTCATTGGATGATTGTCATGCCAACTCTTAGATTGTCAGATAAAGATAAAGACTATGCAATTGTTGGAGCGATTCCTGTTGATGCAGAAGGAATAACCTATATTTACGGTAGACAATCATGTGATACCAGAAGTATGGAGCCTGGAGAATATGATGTAGGAAACAAATATTTTGCTGGCCAGGAAGCAATGGTAATTTTTGATAATGTTTTTATTCCAAATGAGTATATTTTCATGAACGGTGAACACGATTTTGCATCTACGCTTGTAGAAAGATTTACAACTTACCATAGAAGATCTTATGTATGTAAAGCTGGAGTAGGTGATGTGCTTATAGGGGCAGCCGCAACAATTGCAGAATACAACGGTGTTGAAGAGGCATCGCATATTAAAGATAAAATTGTTGAAATGAATAAACTCAATGAAACAATATACGCAACTGGTATTGCTTCATCTCTACAAGGAAAGAAAACAAAATCAGGAAACTTTATTAATGATGATTTATTAGCAAATGTGTGTAAGCAACATGTTACAAAAGAAACTTATGAAATTGGGAGATTAGCACAAGATCTTGCCGGTGGGTTAGTCGGCTCAATGCCCTCAGGCATTGATTTCAATGAAGGCGCAATGTCATCTGACTTAAAAAAATATTTAAAGGGTAAAAAGGATATCAATGCTGAAGATAGAGTTAAAATTTTACGATTAATTGAAAATATGACACTTGGTAGAAATGCTGTTGCTTATCTTACTGAATCTCTTCATGGTGCTGGTTCACCACAAGCTCAGCGAGTTCAAATTACAAGAAAAGTGGATATCGAAGAAAAAAAAGATTTTGCTAAAAAATTATCGGGTGTCAAAGAAAGAGAGTAGATATGAAGAGTGTTGTATGTACAAAATTAGGAAATCCTGAATTACTAGAAATAAAAGATATGGATAAACCTGAGGTATCTAACAATCAAGTATTAATTAAAGTAGATGCAGCTGGTGTTAATTATCCTGATGCTTTGTTAGTCCAAGGAAAATATCAGGTTGTTATAGAGCCTCCTTTTATACCGGGTAATGAAGTTTGTGGCTATATTGAGGAAGTTGGAAAAGATGTAAATCTTGAAATTGGTACAAAAGTAATTGGATTGCCAGAAATGGGTGGTTTTTCAGAATATGTATCTGTAAATAAAAGCTTAGTCATACCCATATCTGAGAAAGTAACTTCCTTTGCGGGTGCTAGTCTTCCGATTAATTACGGAACAACTTACTACGCATTGAAAAGAAGAGCACAAGCTTCTAGAGGTGAATCACTTTTAATTTTGGGTGGTTCAGGTGGAATTGGGACTGCAGCAATACAATTGGGACACATTATGGGTCTCAAGACCATTGCGGCTGTTGGGTCTGATGAAAAAGAAGATTATGTAAAAGAATTAAAAGTTGACTCGATAATCAGATACGATAAAGAAAATTTGAAAGAAAAAGCAAAAGAACTTACCGATGGAAAAGGGGTTGATATAGTAATCGATCCAGTTGGTGGAGATGTGAGTGAGCAGGCATTACGGGCTACTGCATGGAATGGAAGGTTACTAGTAATTGGTTTTGCACAAGGTGAAATACCTAAGATCCCATTAAATATTACATTAGTAAAAGGTGTTTCAATTGTTGGTGTTTGGTGGGGCCGATGGACACAAACTTCTCCTCAAGAAACAGCAGAAGATTTTTCCGAACTTGTAGGATTCATTGAGAGTGGAGAATTAAATATTACACCTAAAAATATTTATGCTGTGGAAGAAGTGCCTGAGGCATTAAATAATTTTTTAACAAGAAAAAATATAGGGAAAACAATAATTAAATTTTAATTATTTTTTTGAGGATTCAAAATAAGGATTATCTCCAGAAGCATGATCAGTAGCATCAATAATATTTCCTATTTCAGGAATAGCATCTCTTAATGATGTTTCAATGCCCTGGGTTAATGTAACCTGTGCCATTCCACAACCTTGACAGCCACCGCCAAGCTTAAGGTAAACATCTTGGCCCTCTACTCCTACTAATTGCGCTACTCCGCCATGGGATGCTATAGCTGGATTAATCTGAGACTCTAGAACAGTTTGTACTTTTTCAGCTAGTTCACCAGTTAATTCAGGCATTTCATCAGGATTACCAAATATCTCAGGACTCGGTGTATTTGGGTTATCCATAGTCAACCCAGGTGCTGCAGGGTCATCAGAAAGTTCTAACTTAGCATTATTAAATTTATCTAAATCTTTAGATGCAATAATTACAGTAAGACTTCCAAACTCTAATCGCTTATCATCAGATCTAGCTTGTTCTAAATCCAAGAAACTAAGATCGTAAGTATATTGATTACCTTGTACACCATCGATTTGAAGAAATAAAGCATATTCATTATCCCCAGGCTCTTGTTCCTTTATTTCAAGGATTTTATCAATTGCTTGCTCTCCAATATCGAATTTAAATTTATCGGTCATATAATAATGATAGTGAATTTGTGGATTGTGTAAAATAAATGAAAAAAGTATTACTAGTCATTCCTGAAAAAAGTTATAAATCTAATGATTTTGTAGTAGCAGCTAAAAGATTGAAAATTCCATTTTCAATAATTACTGATAGTCAACAGGTATCTGAGAGTTTGACTGACAATATTATTATTTCCAATTTTGATGAAGATATTTCTCCTGAAGTACTTATGAAATTAAAAGATATTACACACGTTTTGCCTGTTGATCATTCTTCATTAGAGTTTGCTGCAAAATTAAAAGATTTACTGAGTGCTACTGGAAACACTTATTTATCAGTAATGAATGCTATGGATAAATATAAATCACGAATTATTTTTAACGAAGTAACTAAAGTAAAAATTGAGAACACTTATGTGAACGATTCTAAAGATTTAGTGACTTTTATGTCAAAATTTGACATAGGTGTTCTGAAACCTACTAGGGGGACAGCAAGCAATAAAGTTATCAAAGTTACGCATCAGAATATGGATCAACCGCTGATTAAAAACATAATAAAAGATTGTAAAAAAGATGAACTTATTATTGAAGAATTTATTGAAGGTGACGAATATGCATTTGAGGGCATGTTAATTGATTCAAAATTATCAGAATTTGTGGTATTTGAAAAACCTTTAGTCTTTGTAGAACCTTATTTTGAAGAGTCAATATATATAACTCCAAGCAATTTAAATAATAAAATAATAGAAGAAGCTCAAAACAAAATTGAGAAAGCATGTCAGAAACTGGGTTTAACAAATGGTCCAATCCATGCAGAATTTAAAGTATCAAATAATGAAATATTCTTAATTGAAATAAATCCCAGAATGATAGGAGGGCTTTGCTCAAGATGTTTAAGCTTTGGATTATTCAAACAATCACTAGAGGAACTTATACTATTATCCTTCAGTACTGGAAAGTTTAAGCAGATAGAATTACTGAGCAATTATGTTGGCGTACTAATGTTGCCTGTTCCGAAAAATGGTAAATTTAGATCTATAAATTATCATGAAATTATGAAGATTGAACACGTATCGTCAGTCGATATAACCGTATCAAAAAATTCACAGATAAATATGCCGCCAAATGGAGAAAAATATCTAGGGTTTGTATTTTCTCAAGGAGAAAATAAGACAGTGGTAATGCAAGCATTAAAAACAGCGCTTAAAATTGCCGAACCCGTTATTGATTCTTAAATTATGATAATCTTCATTTATCATGTCTAAAGTTTTAATTTCACTCAGTGGAGAATGTTCGGTACAAAGGGATCAATTAAAAGAAGACTACGATTTAATTTTTGGAGTAGATGGAGGTACTGAATTCTTATATAGATTATTTCTTGTTCCAACACATATAATTGGTGACTTTGATTCAATAAAAAGCTCTACAAAAGAGCGAGCTAAAAGAGACGGTGCCAGGGTATTAGCTTTTGATGAGGACAAAGATGAGACTGATCTCGAGATTGCTCTAAAAACAGCAAAAGAGTTCCAAGCAGATTCAATTACAATCATAGGCGGGGAAGGTAAAGATCTTGACCATCTTTTTTCTAATTTATTATGTATCTCATCATTTAATGACAAAGAAGTTACTAAATGGATAACGAAAACTGAGTGTATTATATTTAGTAACCAAAAGATCTATGATGCTGAAGAAAATAAAATATTTAGTATTCTGCCCTTAACAGATTTAGAAAACTTAACAATAAAAGGTTCTAAATGGGATATTGAAGATGAAACTATCCCCTATGGATCATCAAAAACTCTCAGGAATGTAGCAACAAGAAATACACTGGAAGTACATTGTAAAAGTGGTAAGTTTTGTTTAGTAATTAAAAATTAAGATCTGGGAATATCTTTCCATGGTTTGTCTTTATCTAGTTTCTGTTCGCCTGGTAATCCAAGAACACGTTCAGCAATTATGTTTCTCATAATTTCTGATGTACCGCCTTCAATTGAATTAGCTCTTGAGCGTAAAAATAAACTTTGTGTGTCAGTAAAGCCAAATGTGTCATTATCAAAATTTAACTCAGGTTGTGTTAAAGCATAACCCCTAGGAAACAATAACCCATCGTTTCCTAATAATTCCATGCCAAACTCATAAGACTCCTTATTAATTTCTGCTTCATAAAGTTTACTCGTAGAACCTTCTGGACCAGGAGTGCCTTTTTCTCTTAATTCAGATGCTCTTAAATTTGTCAACCTTACAGCTTCTTGTTGAATCCATAGTTCTATTAGCTTGTCTTTTTGAATTGGATCATCTAATTCTCTATCCTTCCATATTTGAACAAGGTGTCCAGGAGCTCCACTGCCTCTTTCTCTTACATTTCCACCAATAGCTACTCTCTCATTCATTAATGTTGCTAGGGAGACTCTCCACCCCTCACCTAGGCCACCTAAAATATTTTCTTTTGGTATTTTTGTATCTGTAAAATATACTTCATTGAATTCAGCTTCTCCAGTAATTTGTCTAAGTGGTCTTACCTCTACACCTTCAGATTCCATATCAACAATAAAAAAAGTGAGTCCCCTATGTTTTGGAGCATCAGGATCAGTTCGCGTAACTAATAATCCCCATTTTGCCAAGTGCCCAAGTGTAGTCCATACTTTTTGGCCGTTAACAATATATCCATCACCATCATCGATTGCTCTAGTAGACAAACTAGCTAAATCTGAACCAGATCCTGGTTCTGAAAATAGTTGACACCATATTTCATCAGCAGTAAACATTGGTCTTAAATATTTTTGTATTTGCTCAGGAGTACCGTATTCAACAATTGTTGGAGCTCCCATGCCTACACCAAGAATATTTGCAATTCGATTATTTTGAGAAATTCCTTCATCTCGTAATCGGTTTGTAACCATTAATTGATATTTTGGGTTAATTCCTAGCCCACCAGACCCTTCAGGGAATTGCACCCATGCTAAACCCAGGTCAAATTGTTTACCCCAAAATTCTGGCATTGACTCATTAGTTTTTCTAAAATTTACTAATTCATCTAATTTTTCTGAAACTATAACTTCAGGATCATTTATTGTTTTTGTTTCGGACATTATTTATTCTCCCTGTAGAGCTTGTTGTATTATTACAAATTCATCAGCATTGTTCATTGGATAAGTACCATCTTGTATAACTCTTATTGATTCAATATTTTCTGAAATATCATCAGCAGTTGCCTCTGTATTAACATATCCTTTGTGAGTGTTAATTCCTATTCTTGCATACCTACCTGCTCCAGCTGAGAATATTTCATGTGTAGTATCACATTCCTCAGAAGCTAAGTAAACAACTAAGGGAGTTACTTGTTCGACTTTGAATAATTTAGCAAACTCTTCTCCAAATATTTCTTCAGTCATTCTTGTAGTCGCATTAGGAGCTAATACATTTGCTTTGATATTATATTTTGCACCTTCAATTGACATTACATTAGTAAGTCCAACAATACCCATTTTTGCAGCACCATAATTGAGTTGCCCAAAGTTTCCAAACAAGCCAGATGGAGATGCTACATTAACAAATCGTCCATAACCTTTTTCCTTCATGTGTGCGAAAGCTGGTTGACACACATAGAAAGTACCCTTTAGGTGTACATCTAGAACGAGATTTAGATCGTCCTCAGTCATCTTTAAGAAACTTTTATCCCTTAAAATTCCTGCATTATTAACTACTGCGTCCAACCCTCCGAATGTTTCAAGTGCTGTATCAACTATATTTTGACCACCTTCTTTAGTAGCAACAGAATCATAATTAGCTACTGCATTTCCACCGGATTCTTTTATTTCATTTACAACATTATCTGCAGGTGTACTTCCTTCTCCTGTTCCATCTACTGATCCACCAAGGTCATTTACAACAACATTGGCACCACGGTTAGCAAATTCTAGTGCATAAGCTTTGCCTAACCCATTACCTGCACCTGTAACAATAACTGTTCTGTTTTCAAAATTTACCTGACTCATATTTACTCCTTATACATAGCGTCGATTTTATCTTTATATGTTTCGTTTATAACATTTCTTTTAAGTTTAAGTGTCGGAGTTAATTCTCCGCTGGTGTCAGTCCACTCTTCTTCTAAAATAGTAAATTTCTTTATCTGCTGAACGTTCGCAACTTTGCTATTAGCCTCATCAATTTGAGCTTGGATAGCTTTAACCACTTCAGGATTGTTATGAAAAGTATCAATATCATAATCTATTGAATTATCATTAGCCCACTTTTCACTTGTACCCTCTCTGTCCAGAACAATTAAGGCAGATAAGAATTTTTGTCCGTCACCAACCATACATATCTGACCAACTAGCGGATGGGGTTTTATAAGATCTTCTAATTCCACAGGTGCTATGTTTTTACCACCGGAGGTAATAATAATTTCTTTTTTACGCCCAATAATTTTTACATATCCATCCTCACCAATCTCAGCTAGATCTCCTGTATGTAACCAGCCATCGCTATCAAATGCTTCTTTGGTTGCTTCATCTTGTTTATAATAACCATTTGTAACATGGCCACCTTTCATACAGAGTTCACCATCTTCTAAAATTTTGATTTCAGTACCAGCTAATGGTATCCCAACCTTTCCAATGGGATTAAATACTTTTGGTATCTCCACTCCTGCTGATTTTAACTTATTAGTTAAAGACTCAACTGCATTAGAAGCAATTCCAACTGTTGCTGGTCCAGTGTCTTCAGTCATTCCATAGATTTCAGTTACATCAATATGTATTGCGTGAAACCAACGCTGAACATCTGGATTCATAGCTGCTGCTGCAGTTACAAAATATTCAGTATTCTGTATGCCTAAACCTTCTTTAAATTTAGAGAAAACTAGTTTGTTAAAAACCGCATCAAGAATTTTTACCTTTAATGGGACTTTTTCACCACTTTGCTCATATTTAACTCTTTCAAGTCCATTATCTATAGCCTTTAATGCAAGATCTGCTTTGTCAGATTCATTTATTTTATTTAGTAGTCCAGCTTGAAATTTTTCCCAGACTCTAGGGACCGCTAAGAATACGCTAGGTTGAATGGTAGGTAAGGCAAGTGACATGTCCTCCAATACTGGTACAGGAAATATTTGCCCAGTTTTGTATATTGCCTGGTAATGATCTCCTGCTCTAGCTGCAATATGTGCCATGGGTAAGTAGGAAACAATCCTTGGATGCATTGATGCAGGTACCAATTCACCAAATAAACTTTCATTTGTCCACAATACATTTCGATGGGTAATCATTACTCCCTTTGGATTGCCAGTTGTACCAGAAGTAAATATTAAGCAAGCAAGAGATTCAGGTGTAACCGTTTTGATTGCATCACGTAGCAATGTATCGTCTTCGGCATTTATTTTTTCTCCACGCTCTATTAGTTCATGGTAAGAAACAACATAATCTTTATGACTTACTTCATCGTAGCCATTGATTAGAATAATTTTTTCTAAGCTCGGACAATTACTTTTAGCTTTATCAATTTCATTAAATAGTTCTAGATCTCCAGCAATCGCAATTTTTGCCTCCATAAGATTTGCTACATACTCAATTTGACCAGCTTTTAATTGTTTATATAAAGTAGATGGAGTAGAGCCTGAATGCATAATTGCTAAATCTGAAATATTGTGTTCTTTCGTATTATTTGACATAATAAAAGCCATATCTCCTGGCTTAAGACCTAGGTCTATTAATCCTGATGCAAGATTATGTATATTTTTTCTGTACTCGCTCCAAGACATTGCATCCCAGCCAGTGTATTCAGCGTTAATCGGAGTATTAATAGCAGGATAATTTGGGTATTCATCAGCATTGCTATTAATGTAATCTATTAAAGTTTTGCCATCTATTTTTGCATCAATAGAAGCTGCTTGATTTTTCAGAAATTCATGTAATTCAGTAATATTAACTCCTTTTGTTAATTTAATTTTAATGTAATTTACAAAATTTAACTAATGGATTTAACTTTAATAAAGATATTACGCATCTTGGAATATTATTTTCTAAAATATTTTTAAGGAGATAAATTTTTTGAAATATAATAAAACGCTTATAGTTACATCTTTTGACGAGAAATACTTCGATTATGCATGTGTGCCAATTAAAACTCTTGGTATGAACTATTCAAGAAGTGAAAAATTAAAGGTTTGTTGTTTGGTGCCTGAAAATTTGCAAGAAAGAGAATCTGAATTTATTAAGATAATTAATCAAGAAAATCTCGATATAAATTTTATTACCTCTGAAAAGTACATTGAGTTTACAGAGTCAGGTTATGCATTTGAAAAAGAATACATAACCAAAAATATGCATCACAGATTGTTTTTAGGAAGTACATTTAGTAAATATGACAAAGTTATATATATAGATCCAGATACAATAATTTTGCGAGATGTAGCTCCTCTTTTAGATTATGAAATTTCTTCTCCTATATCTGCAGTAGTCGAATACACGGGTATGAGCTTTAGGACCTTCAATGAAAAAGATTATCCTTATTTTAATAATGGAGTCTTTATTGCGAATCTAGATTACTGGAGAAAAGAAAACCTAGAAAATCAGTTTGTCGAGTGGATAAAAGAAAATGGTCCAACTGAGTGTCCGGAACAGGATGCAATGAACTTTGTATTTAGAAATAAATGGGCTCCCCTCCCTCTAACTTTTAACTTACTTGCTTTTAAATTGATAGAAGATAGCAAATTAGCTGAAAATTATCCTGAACCGCTAATAGTCCACTTTGTAGGAAACTATAAACCATGGAATGATAAACATATACCAATATGGACAGATAGGTGGCTTAGCGAATACAGAAAACTTTTTCCACAATAGAAATGGAATTGTTATTTTTCGTGAATTATTATCCCTGTATTAGGTTGTAATTTATTAATCAATATTTCTTTATTTTCTAGTTTTATATCAAATTCACCATATATTTTTTCTACACTGTGAGCCTGAGAAGAAATTTTAAAATCTTTAACAAGTGAATCTCTGTTAAAAATACAAATTAGAGATTCTTTTTTTAAAACTCTACGAAAAATAACTACCCCTTCGGATGATGGAATTAATTCAAAAGTACCATATTTTAGGATGCTATTAGAATTTTTTAAATTCATTAAGATTGATGTAATTTCTTTTAACTGAATATTCCAATTTGGCTCATCATTCCATGGAAAAGGCTCTCTGTTATTAGGTTCATTGCCACCATCTAGACCTATTTCATCTCCGTAGTATATAGATGCAATGCCTGGAAATGTTGCTTGAAAAAATATAGCTCCATAAACTTCTTCAGGTTTCTCACATCTATTTAGAAACCTTTTTACATCATGACTACTGAGTAAATTTTGGCAGGATGATATTGCTTCAAATGAATACATCGAATAGAGGTGTGCAAGTGATTCTGAAAATTCATCGGGTGTCATATTTTTATTTGCAAAGAAATCAATCATATTTTCTCTAAAAGAATAATTCATAGTCCCATCAAACATATCTCCCTGTAGCCACTGGGAAGTATCACCAAATATTTCGGAAAGCAACAAGATATCTTTTTTAGCTTTTTTTGCTACCTCTCGAAAATCTCTCCAGAAAGAAGTATCTATCTCTTTAGCAACATCCATACGCCACCCATCTATGTCAAAGTTTTTTATCCAATATTCAGTAACTTCCAAGGCCCATTTTCTGGCATCAGTTGAGCTGTAATTTACTTTTGGCATATCTGGGACTCCCCACCAAGATTTATAAGTTGGTTCACATATTGGACCATCATCTTCAAATATTTCAACAGGTACCTTTGTTTCGCTAAATGTTTTATCAAGGTATTCTTTATATTCTTCCTCATTTCCATCCCATCCAACTTTGTAGGTTTGAGAATACAAATGGGGCCTGTATTTTAATCTTATCGGATAATCAAAAACCGTAAACCAATCTTTGTATTTTGAGTCAGCACCATTTTGTATTAGATCTTGAAATGCAAAATGTCTTGGATGTACATGATTTAAAGAGCAATCAAGAACAACTTTCATGTTCATTGAATGGGCCTTTTCGATAAGTAAAGTTAATGCTTCGTCACCCCCAAAGTTGTCATCAACTTTAAAGTGGTCCCATGTATCATACTTGTGTACACTTCCAGAAAGAAATATTGGATTTAGATAAATAATGTTAACACCTAAGTTTTTAATATAATCAAGCTCTTCAATTACTCCGTATAAATCTCCACCTTGAAATCCAAGTCTTGTTGGCTTAGATCCCCAATCAAACACATTCTCAGGATTTAATTTGGGATTAGAATTTTTAAACTTTTCCGGAAATATCTGATACATAACGCCACCAAAAAACCAATCCGGAATTGTATGACGTTTAAAAGAATCTACATCTAATGACCATTTTTCAGCTGGTGAAATAAAATTTGCTACGCCACTAGTGCCAAAATAAACATTGATATTTTCTTCTGTTTGGGCTCCAAAGCTGAATTTGGCTTCTTTACTTCGTAGGTCAACGTGTGCTCTCCAATAATTAAATCTTTCTGTCTCTGCGTACAATTTAAGCTCTACTGGGCGAAATTCAGAATCCTCTAATAAAAGCCATGCTTTTTTAATGTTCGTTTGTGTATGGATTCTTATTTTAAGGACTCCATCAGATGAAATGCTTAAGAATTTTTTATCAAGTGCATTAAATCTAATGTCATAAAACCCTAAGTGGACATCGCCGTCAAAAAACTCTATTTTTTGAGCTTCACCTTCATCATTGAATACTGGGCTGTGGTTTTCTACCAAAATAATCCTTTTTTTTCTATTTACATAATAATATAAAGTATATTGAAAGGTCATTTTGGATATTAAGAAAAGTAGCGGTTTAATTTTCCATCCCACGTCTTTACCAGGTAAACATGGAATTGGAAATTTTGGAAAAAATGCAAAGACTTTTGTTGATTTCTTAGTAGAAACTAATACAAAGATATGGCAAGTATTACCACTTGGTCCAACTGATGAATTAGAGTATTCCCCATATTCAAGTCCATCTTCAGTTCTAGGGAATATTAACCTCATTGATCTTGATAATCTTCATAATCATTCGGACTTCACCTTAGAAGAAAATAAGTTTCCTGACGAGTTTATTGACTTTAAGAATGTATATAAATATAAAAGTAATGCTTTGTATAATATTTCAAAAAGCATTGACATAAATGAAAATTATTATCAACAATTTTTAAATAATAAACTTATAAGAGAACACATTACATTTTTAACTCTTAATAAAATAAATCAAAATCCCTGGTTAAGTTGGAATGAAAGTGAAAAATCTTATTCAGAACATTTATTTGAATATGTTAGTAACAAATATGAAGAAGAATTTAAATATAATCTTTTCACTCAATATGAATTTACACGGCAATGGAACGAATTAAAACAATACGCAAATAAATCAGGTATTAAGGTATTAGGTGATATACCAATATACGTAAATCATAATTCTGCTGATGTTTGGAGTAATAATAATCTTTTTGAACTCGACAATACAGGAAATATGTCATATGTCTCTGGTGCAGTCCCAGACGAATTTACTGCTGACGGTCAGGTGTGGAATACAACTCTCTATGATTGGGATATAAACAGAGAAGAGAATTATGAATATTGGATTAATAAACTTAAAAGTAATTTAGATAAAGTTGATTATTTACGTATTGACCATTTTGTTGGCTTCTTTCAATATTGGGCAATCCCAATTAAAGAATCTGCTTTAAATGGAAGTTGGAGAAAAGGTCCTTGGAAAACATTTTTTAAAGAGGTGAGTAAAGAAATACCAATGTCCAAGTTGGTGGCTGAAGACCTTGGAGTTGTATTATCTGAAACAGAAGAAATACTGAGTAAATACAACATACCTGGAATGAAAGTTCTTCAACAAAGAATTCCTTCAGATATAATCCATGACGAGATACATCCGAACGAATGGAAAGAAAATCTTATTGCGTACACAGGAACTCACGATAGTCCCACTATTAAGCAATGGTTTGGCGAAAGTAATGAAATGCAAATTCAATATTTTAACGAGTACAGGAAAGAACTAAATTTTAAACTAAGCAATGATGTGTGGGACTTTATCTCGCTTGTATGGGAATCACCAGCACAAGTTTCTGTTACGACCGTTCAGGATTTATTAGAACTAGATAAAGAAGCAAGATTTAATTCTCCAGGTACAAAAACAGGTAACTGGGGATGGAGGCTTAAAGAGATGGATCAACTGAATTCAAGTATTAAAAATCTTAAGTTATTAAATGAAATGAATTCAAGAAATATTTAATACTGACTTTTTATAAAATCAATGACAAGAGTTACCTCGTTATCGGTAAGTCGTTGAGCTGGCATTGAACCCTTGCCCATAGTTATGGTTTGTATCCAATATGAATCAGGCATTTGGGCAGCACTAGAGTCGGACTTTAAGCTGGGTCCTACTCCACCAGATAAATCAGCTTTGTGGCATGCTGAACATCTTGATGTATAAATTTCTTCACCGGATGTTAGTTCTGTTACTTCAGCGGATGTACAAGATATTAGAAAAATAAAAAAGATACTTAATAACTTTTTCAAAGATTACTCTTCTTCTAGACCGGATTTAAACTCTCTTGTTGATTTACCCAATGATTTAGCAAGACCTGGTAAACGTTTCGCCCCAAAGAGCAACAATAAAATTGTTAATATAATTAATAATTCTGGTAGTCCTAATCTCATGACCTAATTGTAACTAGATTCTGTAATTATTTTAAGTTATAGATTTCTTTTGAATGAATGTAATTAATATATAACCCAAAAAAGAGAACGCAATAAAAAATCCAATTGAATTAGCCTCAGTTAAATCAGGTATGATTGGTTGTGTTACGACTGCCTCTTCAACACCATCACTATTAAGTCTTGTTTCTATAATTTGACGAAATGGCCATATTTTAATTAACGAACCAATAAGAAACCCTGATAATAATGAAAGTAATTTATTTTTATAATTTTGAAACAAATAGTGCAAAAATCGACTAAAAATTATTAATCCAAAGATACATCCAGCTGCGAACACTATTATTACTCTCAGTTCAAAATCCTTTATTGCATTAATAATGAATTCATATTTAGAAAGCAACAAAAGAATAAAAGATCCACTAATTCCGGGAAGAATCATTGCTGTAATAGCAATTGATCCTGTAAAGAATACATAGACGTCTGTATTTGGGATATTTGTAGAATTTGATATAGATATAGCTCCGGCAGCAATTATGCCGACAAATACCCAGAATGCTAAATTAATATTAAAAGATTGAATATCTTTAAGTATTAAAACAGCAGAAGCAACTATTAAACCAAAGAAAAATCCCCAGAGTTTATATTCATGATTTTCCAGTAGAAAGACTATAACCTGTGCGAGTAAAATAACAGAAGTAAAAATTCCTAATAAAAGAGTGATTAAAAATTTTCCATTAAGTTCATTCCAAAATTTTTTAAATCCAGAAGCAAAAAAGGATTTAAATAAATCTAAATTTATATTTTTAATTGTAGTTATGAGTTCCTCGTAGATACCAGTAATAAGTGCAATAGTTCCCCCAGAAACTCCTGGAACAATATCTGCAGCACCCATAGCTACACCTTTAAAATAGAGTATTAATCTTGACTTCATTTAGAAGATTCGGTTGTCCTGTTAAATAGTCTAAACATGAGCGGTGAAACTGTAGCAGTTAATACCGCTAGTAATATAATTTGTTGTTCTAAATTCTTAGTAAGTAAATCGAGTTCAACACCTATTTCAGCCATCGCAATAATTAAACTAAATCTAGCAGAGAGTAAAAATCCACCTCCAAGTATTTTTGCCACTGAAATTTTTGAAAATATTAGAAGAAGTGATGGTAATACCTTAACAAGAACTGCAATTCCAAATAAATATAGTACATCTATGTAGAAATCTGTATTAGAGAAGAGTGATATATCATAATTTAATCCAATATTTATGAAAAAAATCGGAATTAAAAAACCATAGGAGAATCCCTTAAGACTACTTTCCAAACTTCCTCTGTTGGGAAATACAAATGCAAATAAAGTTCCTGCGAGAAACGCTCCAAGAATAGCCTCTATATCGAATAATACAGCAACACCTACAAGTGCAAGCATTAGTGCGAGTGAACTTCTAATGCCTAGTTCTTCAGGATCATTTCCATCGAACATTCTTGAAAATAATTGTGGATTCCACCAAGCCAATCTTCTTAAGATTCTTAAAAGGAATATAACAATTGCGAAATAGAGAATGATGTTTAAATTTTCAATTGAAACGCCGTTGGACTTTATTACGGATGCATAAACAGTTGCAGCTAATAGAGTCAATATGTCAGCAAGCAAGGCAATTATGAATAACATCTGTCCATAATCAGTCTTGATAGTGTCATCACTTCTTAATACGGAAATTACAATATCTACACTTGTAGTACACAAAACAAGAGCTAAAAATATTGGGTACTCTAATTCAGTGATAATCAAGAAAGAGATACCAACTGTAGATAAATAAACAATTATTGGTAAGGCTAAAGTTCTAAGACCCTTTTCTCTAAATGTTTCCAATTCAATTTCAAAACCTGAAAGAAACATTAATAATAGAAATCCAAGAACTGCTAATCCTGAAATAAACTCAGAGGGTTCTACTAAATGAAGAACCGGACCAACAACTATACCAAATGCAATCTCGAGTACTATAGATGGAATTTTCAATCTAGAACCAACAAGAGGAAGTAAAAAAGCACCCAAGGATATTACTACAAGGGAAATTGCATCAAAACTTTCCATTTAAACTCCTAATTAGGGATATATAAAACTGAAGAAGAAGAATTATGTGAAATATACTCGGTAGTTTTTTTAAGCTGCCATCCTGATGATTTTTTATAGCCTATTACTGAAAGATCAAATTTATCAGAATAAGAAGTGAATAATTTGGCTTCATTTCCTTCATCTGTTAAAACTTCTAACTGTACTTCATTAGATAAAGCAGCATCCTGTAATTTCTGTATATTTGAATTTTGTGATTCAGAATTCTCGTGTGAAATAAATTTTGGTTGTGAGATAACTACAGCATAAACTTTTGAATTTAAAGTAGATGCTAAATCAAACGTGATAGCGTTTGGACTATTTTCAGAAAAATCAGAGTTTGCTAGAAAACCAATATTTTTAATTGGAGAGGTTCCTCTTGAGAAGAATATTGGTATCTTATGCTTATTAGAAAAATTTATATACGATCTTATAGTTGAAATTTTTGTTTCCTTTTGAGTCGGGACTATTAAGGTACCTATAGATAATTCATCCAGTTTTGCTTCTATCTCTTTTAAAGAATTTTTTTCAATATTTACTGTTTTAAATTTTTGATCTTTCAGAATTGCTTCGAAAGTTGTCTCATCACTTTCTAATGAGTCAGTAAATATATTTTCCTGGGAAATAAGAACTAATTCTTCAGCTTTGGTATTTCTAGTATAAAATTCAGCTTCTGTAAGATTTTTTAATTCGTCTTCAGAATTAATTATTAACGCAGTATTTTTTCCAAATTCTAATGGGAATCTCGATTCTGAACCAGAAAAGAGTTTTATTACATTTCCGAATGCTCCAGACTGTAGGACAACTGTTACAAGATCACCAGTCTCAAGTTCTGTATCACCATGGGGTATCACTACATTCCCTTTTCTAAGAAGTGCTCCAACTATAAAATAATCTGAGCCAATGTCTTTTAATTTTTTCCCTCTAACAGGACTATCGCTATTAACCTCTAACTCAATAGCCTCTGCCCTTCCTCCAGCAAAAGCTTGGGAAACAACTCTTCTAGGTTCAAGAATTTGCTCAAATCTTCTTGCTAGTAATATATGCGGATCAACAAGCTCAGCGTCTAAGTCTTGGTATGATTTAATGTTTGATTCGTTGTTCAGAACAGAAGAAAGTCTGAGAATATTGTGACTTTTTGCTAGTTTCAATATTTCTAAATTTACTTCATCATCATGAGTAAGAGTTATAACTGCACTTGCGGTTTCTATTCCTGCTTTTTTCAAAACTAATGTGGAAGTACCATCACCTTGATATTTTTCTATCTGTCTATTTGGATTAAAATTACGTAAATTTTCTTGATCAATATCAATAACAGAAACACTCCATCCAGTGCTAATTCTATTTATAAGTTCTTTAGCTTCGCCGTGTGCACCGACAATAATTACTTTCACGTGCTCTATTATGTCACAAAAATAATTTAGTTTAAGGAATTAGTTGTAAAATCTTATCAAACATTGAATAAAAAGTGAAATACATCGCCATCTTGGACAATATACTCTTTACCTTCAGCTCTTAACTTTCCGGCTTCTTTTGCCCCCTTTTCGCCGCTATGCAAAATAAAATCCTCAAATGATATAGTCTCAGCACGAATAAATCCTTTTTCGAAATCACCATGTATTTTACCTGCAGCTTGCGGAGCAGAATCACCAATGCTAACTGTCCAAGCTCGGACTTCTTGTGGGCCAGCTGTAAAAAAGGTTTGGAGACCTAGTAGATCATAACCTGCATTAACCAATCTATCTAACCCAGATTCAGTTTGACCTATTTCAGACAAAAATTCTTTTTTTTCATTTATGTCAAGTTCAGATATATCAGCTTCTATATCCGCACTAATAGCAACTACTTGAGATTGTTCCTTTTTAGCAGATTCAAATATTGAATTTAAGTGTGGATTATTTTCAAATCCGTCTTCGCTTACATTGGCAACATATAAAACAGGCTTGATTGTTAATAATTGAAAACCTTTAAGTAATTTTTGCTCTTCTTCATTTAAGGACAGTGTTCTGACACTTAATCCTTCTTCAAGCGTAGGAAGTATTTTCTCTAATAATGCTATGAGAGGTAGACCTTCCTTTTGCCCTGACTTTGTAGTTTTTTTAGCTTTTTCATAAAGTTTTTCAACCCTATTTAAATCAGAAAGTATTAATTCTGTATTAATAATTTCGATATCATCAGTTGGAGAAACCTTACCTGACACATGTACAATATCTTCATTCTCAAATGCTCTAACAACATGAACGATTGCTTCAGTTTCACGAATATTAGATAAAAACTGGTTACCTAAACCTTCACCTTGAGATGCTCCTTCAACTAGTCCGGCGATATCAACAAATTCCATTGATGTAGGAATAACTTTTTTTGGGTTTACTATTTCTGCTAACTGGTCTAAGCGAGTGTCGTTTACTGGAACTACTCCTATATTTGGTTCAATTGTAGTAAAAGGATAGTTTGATGATTCAATCCCAGCTTTCGTAAGAGCATTAAAAAGAGTTGACTTGCCAACGTTAGGTAGTCCAACTATTCCACATTTGAATCCCACAAGTATCTTTCCGTTTCTTTCTTTAAGAGATATAAATTGAATATAGTAGTTTATTTATTTAATTTTTACTTTCTTTCCGACAACTTTATAAATTTGATATTAAAGTTTTTCTATGGGGGATAAATGACAGAAAAAAATAATAAAAAAACCATATTTGGCTGGTCAATGTATGACTGGGCTAAATCAGCTTATGAAACAACAACTCTAGGGGCAATTATGCCCGTGTATTTTGTAAGTGTGGTGGTGCCGGAGGAAGGTTTCTTATTTAGAGGCAATCTCTATACCGGAGCTGAAGTTTGGGGATTCGCAATTGGATCAGCTTTATTTATATTTTTTCTGATAATGCCAACTATTGGGGCTATTGCTGATCTCTCAGGTTCTAGAATGAAACTTTTCAGATCTTTCGCATATGGTGGTGCAGTATTTGCATCCACATTTTATTTTGCCCAGGAAGGTGATGTTGTTTTAACTCTCCTAATCTATTTTCTTGCTCAATTTGGAGCTACAGGTTCAAATGTATTTTATGACAGCGTTTTAAAAGATATAACTACTGAAGATACTATTGATCAGGTTTCAGCTAGAGGTTACGCATTAGGCTATCTTGGAGGTGGATTACAGTTACTTCTTTCATTGGTAATTATTCAAGTTGGACCTGGAGTTTTAGGTATTGACGCAGCATTAGCTTCAAGAATAGCTATTACATTTGCCGGACTATGGTGGTTAATATTTTCAATGTTTAGTTTTTCAAGAATGAAAATAGAAGAAAGTCAACCAACGCAAAATGAAAAAGTTAACTACTTAAGTGCTGGGTGGAAAACAAATTTGACTACTCTACGAAAGGTAAGACAATTTCCTTTTCTTCTCTATTTTCTTCTTGCATACATTTTCTACTGGGATGGAGCACAAACAGTTATAAATATGGCTGGGCCATTTTTCAGTGAAGTTTTATTATTAGATCAAACATCAATTATTGTTGTTTATCTAGTTGTGCAATTTATCGCTTTTGCGGGTGCTAGGTTAGCTGGTTACCTTGCAGGACGGATTGGTCAAAAAAATACCCTGGTATTTACAATTTTTCTCTTCTTTGTAGCAGGAAATGCGGCATATTTTCTACCTGAAGAACAATTAATTCCTGTAATTATTATCGGAGTAGTTGTTGGTATGGGAATGGGTGGACTGCAATCTGTTAGTAGAAGTGTCTATGCAACTATGTTACCTAAAGGGGCAGAGGGAGAATTTATGGGATTCTTTTCGGTTATCTCTAGATTCTCTGCGATTTGGGGGCCAATAATTTATAGTTATGTAAGTGTAAACACTGGAAACCCAAGATTATCTCTTCCAGGAATTTCACTATTTTTTGTAATAGGATATCTTCTATTGAGGAATGTAGATATTAATGCACAAATTTCTGAAGAAGAATGGGCTTCTATTTAATTAACTCTGAAAGATTCGAAAAGAGAGCTGAAACGGTAATCGGGCCTACTCCACCTGGAAATGGAGATCGAGCAGATAATTGATCTTCTAAACCTTCTGGATTTATATCACCATAGTTTTTATTATCAACATTTGAAATACCAATATCAATGACAACAGCCCCTTGTTTAAAATACTCACGAGTAAACATTCTACTTTTTCCTATTGCAGATATAAAAATATCTGCTTGTTGAGTATAAGATTTCAGATCAGAAGTTTTACTGTGAACAACTGTAACATTCCCATTGTATTTTTTATTGCTTAATAATTTTGACAGGGGTGACGAGACTAATCTGGACCTACCAGCTATAACAATATTTTTGTCTTCAGTTTTAATATCATAAAATTTTAAAAGTTCGAGAACTGCTAAAGAAGTTGCTGGTATTATTTTATAATTTTCAGAATATAAGTATCCAAGATTTTCAGTTGTTAGTCCGTCAACATCAAGCTCTGGAGGAATAAGGTTAATAACTTCTTCAAAGTTGAGATGTTCAGGAAGAGGAAGTTGCACAATGATGCCTTGAGACTTTTGCTTTGAAGTCTCTACTGTTTCTAAAAGTTCACCTGATGTTGAGTTTTCAGGTAATCGAATCCAATTAAACTCAACTCCAAGCTCTTTTGCTTTATCTTCTTTTCTTGATACGTACAACAAAGATGCGGGATTATTTCCAACCGTAATTGCCGTAAGTGTGGGTTGCTTTTTATTTAACTCTAAGTACTTATCAATTACTAATTTGCTGTTATCGTCTAACAGGCTTGCAACTGGTTTACCTAAAAGCATTCGTTCCATATGTATAGTTTAATGATGGTCAGGCATTGTTTTTAATTTATTATTGTTAATATAATTCATGAAAGTAAGAATTATGGAAATATCAAAATTAAGTAAATCTATTACACCTTCAGGCACAATGGCAATCTCTAATAAAGCACGTGTGCTTAGAGAACAAGGTAAACCAGTTATTGGGTTTGGTGCTGGTGAACCAGACTTCCCTACCCCAGAGTATGTAATAAAAGATGTTCAAATTGCCGCAGAAGATCCGGCTAATCATAAATATTCTGCAGTAGCTGGGTTAAATGTCCTAAAAGATGAGATTGTCAGAACAAGTAAGTTATATTCTGGGATTGAAGTAGGTCAAGAAAATATCGTAGTAAGTAATGGTGGTAAGCATGCAATCCTAACGACTTTCATGTCATTACTAAATCCAGGTGACGAAGTCTTAATACCTTCTCCATACTGGACAACATATCCGGAAGCAGTAAAAATCTCCGGTGGGAATCCCGTAATTGTAGATACAGAATTTGATGATGATTTCAAGATTAATACAGATCAACTAGAGGCTTTAAAAACTAATAAAACAAAGATCCTTGTGTGGGTTTCTCCATCAAATCCAACTGGTGTCGTATATACAAAAGAGGAAGCCGAAAAAATATATAATTGGGCTTTTGATAATGATATATGGATACTCTCGGATGAACTTTATGAGCATTTAGTATATGAGGGAGTAACGTCACCTTCACCAGCTCAATATGATAAAAAATTGAAAAATACAATTGTGATAAATGGTGTAGCAAAAGCATATTCCATGACTGGCTGGAGAGTAGGTTGGATTATCGCTAATACAGAGGTTATCGATATGGCAAAAAAGATACAATCTCATGCAACATCTAACGTATCCAACTTGTCACAAATAGCTGCTTATTCAGCTCTTAAAAATGGCTTAAATGAAACTAAAATAATGAAAGAAAGTTTTAATAGAAGAAGACTCAATGCTATTGATAAATTTTCTCAAATTGAAAATGTGAATCTTATAGAATCTACTGGGGCTTTTTACTTATTCCCTGATGTAAGCTATTACTGCTCTAATGGAATCATAAATGGAGTAAATAACTCCATTGACTTTTGTAACTGGTTATTAGATGAATATTTTATTGCTTTTGTACCAGGAGAAGTTTTTGGTAAGAACGGATTTCTAAGATGTTCTTATGCGTTAAGTGATGAAAATCTTGATGAAGGATTAAATAGATTTTCAAAGGCTATAAAAGATATTAAATGAACGACATTAAAAAAAGAAGCCTGTATTCATGGCTCTTTTTTGACTTAGCAAATACAGTATATGCTTTTGTAATTCCAGGTTTATATTTTTCTGTTTGGCTCGTAACAGAACAAGGCTGGACAGATCAAGCATTAGGCTTTGCAACTTCCGGTGCTATGGTTGTAGTCGCTATCTTGGGGCCATGGGTGGGTGCAAGATCAGATGGCTCTCAAGGGAAAAAGCCAATGCTTCTAATAACTACGTTAATATGCATAATTGCAACATTCCTTTTAGGCACATTTGATGTAGCTATCTCTGTGTTGTTATTTATTGTCTCATTAATAGGCTTCAATCTTGGTTCTGTAGTTTATGATGCTTTACTAATATCTGTAAGCTCAACTGAAAATCGTGGCCGAATATCTGGACTAGGTGTTGCTTTTGGGTATGTAGGTTCATTACTTGGATTTGGAGTAGCAACGATACTACAGAATTATGGCTATAGCTATGTTGAGATATTTAGATCTGTTGCAATTATGTTCCTTATTTTTTCACTTCCTGCATTTATATTTATCAAAGAGAAAAAAGTTAGTGATCAAAAGTCATTAATAAAAATAACTGAGTCTATATCACTTGTAATTAAATCATGGAAACACTCAACACAATATCCAGGATTAACACGATTTCTTGTTGGAAGATTTTTCTACGCAGATGCTATAAATACACTAATCAGCGGTCTACTCGCAGTCTATTTAGTTGAGGAAGTAGGTCTGACCCCAACTGATAGTCAAAATTTACTTGGATTAGCTATCATCATTTCTATAATTGGTGGATATTTATTCGGAAAAGCTGCCGACAAATATGGTCCGCGTAAACTCACTTTAATCAGTTTAATATGTTGGATGATATCGCTTTCTTTAGCAATAATTGCAACTGAGTTTGACCAACTCTGGCTTATCTATGTAACTGGTGTACTAGGTGGGTTTAATATTGGGGGCATTTTCGCAGTGGACAGAGTTTTTATGACAAGGTTGAGTCCTGAAAAACATTTAGGAGAATTTTATGGACTATATTCTACAGTTGGTAGATTTGCCACAATTCTTGGTCCTTTATTATGGGGTTTTGTTGTAAACACTCTTGGGCTTGGTAGAAATGCTGCCATGGGTGTTCTTATCGTTTTACTAGCGATATCATTTTTTATTATCCAAGGGGTATCAGATAAACAAAGAGTTTAAAAGAAGAAGAATCTTTTCTTTTTACTTGCAGTATCTAATTGTTCTCTAGTGTTCTTAAGTTTTTCTCTTAAGAATTCTGCTTCAGCTTCTGCTTTAGCAGCGCGTTCGCGAGCATCTGCCATAAGTTGATTTGCTTCATGAAGATTACCTAATTGATTAAGAACAGTTTGCCAAGCCTCCAAGGGTACTATTAAATTATCTCCTTCTGTAGCTTGTAATTCATCGGTACTTTCAACGGAAGATTCAGTATTTTTTTCAGAACCAGTTTCAGTATTTTTCTTTTTATCTGAAAAGAAGCCGTACTTTTCCGACATCCTATCTTCGTAAGAGGACATTATTTAAAATCATCTTTCATTGTTTCAAGCGTAGGATAATCAAATTCAAATCCGGCTGCTAATAATTTTTTTGGAATAGCTCTAATACTATTTAATCCAAGACTTTCTCCAAGCTCCCAGCCAACAGCAAGTTTCATAAGAGCTTCTGGTACTGGTGGGAAAAAGAAAGCTTTATTCATAATCTTGGCGATAACTCGAGCGAAATCTTTCTGCATAAGAGGCTCTGGTGAAGTTATATTTACAGGGCCTTCAATACTTTTTGTTTCTAGACAAAATGCATATGCTTTAGCCACATCATTAATAGATACCCATGAGAAATATTGTGTGCCCTTGCCAATAGGGCTTGATATATTTAATTTTGTGATTAGCGTAAAAATATCTGTAGCAACATTGCCTTTACCAAGCATTATTCCAGCTCGTGCAGCAACTACTCTGACACCTAATTGTTTCAATCTATAAAGTGGTTCCTCCCAACATTCTTCAGCAACCAACTGTAAAAATTGTCCTCTATTAAATTGTGTCTCTTCAGTAACAACCTGATCTCCTTGATCGCCATATATATCATTACCTGAAGCAGTAATAAATATTTTTGGATGATTGTCACTAGATTCATATGTAGATACAAATAAGTCAGCAGCCCACTTGCGGGACCAATATATTCGAGACTTTCTCTCTTTACTCCATCGACCACCTGAAAAAGGTAGAAAGCCGAGTAAGTCTTTTGGTGCAATACTTTCTCCAGCTAAGTGAATTATTGCATCAAGTTCTTCAAATTTTTCAGAATCTATTTCCTGTTTTGAAGGACTCCAATATATTTCATCATCATTTTTTACAGACCTTCTTACAAATCTAAATACTTCGTGATTATTTTTTTGTAATTCTTTTACGACTTTTTTCCCAACGTATCCACTTGCACCGGTTACTCCAACTTTCATTCTTCCTCACCGTAAAAAAGAAAGAAATCTTCAATCTGTTTTGAAAATTCACTTATACCTGTTCCCATATTTTTATCAAAATTAACGGTTACAATATTGGATTGTATAAAAATACTTTCTATATCTTGAGAAAATTGAAATAGTTTAAGAGCTAATTGCGCGCTCACTTCATCATGTAGAGATGCATCAGCAATATTATGATAAGTTACACCATCTTGTCCAGATAATGATCTATTTAGATCAAAGATTATATTTTTATTAAAAGAAGTTGTTTTTAATTTTATCTTTTGTCCCATTATTCACCTATTTTCATAACTCTTATCAAATTAGTTGCAGCCTCTTGATTTGGAGGTGTTCCTGCAACAATAACAACTTTATCATTTTTTTTAAAGTTTTTGTTTGA